>Ga0207699_10000433_pt1 | contig 21334 bp, 36 predicted proteins | sample LARL51metaG_FD_184344 | JGI IMG/M metagenome (GOLD analysis project Ga0207699, IMG submission 184344) | Corn, switchgrass and miscanthus rhizosphere microbial communities from Kellogg Biological Station, Michigan, USA - LAR L5-1 metaG... | ecosystem: Host-associated > Plants > Roots >...
GATTTAGCTCTGTACTTACCAGATGTAGCTAAGGGGTAGGGGGAGGGGGTAGGGGAGTCCAGTGAGTTACAATTTGATGTATTTGCTCTCCAGGAGCAGAGCCAGTTAAACTCCATGTAAATGTATTTTCACTATATTTCATTAGTGCAGCTGTGTAAATACATTCAATTTTTGGACACCATACTAAAACAATATGACCTGGTTTAGGTAGCTCTTCTGATGTTGGTATCCATTTAATTTCAACTATCATTCAATCCCTCCGTAGTATCGTCTATTTCATCGCTATCTTGTTCTTCATGCGATGTTGGATATTGTTTTTGATATAAATATATGTGGTTATAGTATAAGAATGAATACCAAATCACATGCAAATTAGGTTTAGTCATGTCCTATATCCTTAGCTGAGCAGTTTGGAGCGTTGCATTTAGGTTTAGTTAGTCTTGTGCGATATCTGTTTAATATATATCTCACCTCATTAGAACAGATTAATACCAATAGTACTAATATGAATATGATTGATATTGCTACGCGCATTTCACTGTCCGTCCTAGTGTTCTGTCTATTCGTTCTATGTGTACACGACCGGGTGCTAAGTATGTTCCACTTCGTTTATCTATGCAAGCGTAACCTCGACGTGCACGGCATGTTGGACAGTCTTTACCGTTTATGGCTCGCCAGTAGGTTAGCCTATCATAGTTTTCTTTTAGTGTTTTGGTTGTTGGTTTGTTACTCATGTATGAATGATTACCATCTTCCCGACGGGTCTCCTTTAACTTTGGATATGTAATAACCAAGTTTCTTGAGCTCTTCTACTATTGCCTTTCCCCATTCTTCTAATTCATTATCTGAATAGTTCAATTCATTATTTAATATATGTATTGGTTTTGGTATTGATTGCTCTGCTATCACAGCAATTAGCTTCATCTCACCCACCATCTCCCATCGAATGTAGCCATTAGTTCTTTATATTTTGGTCTGTATTCTTTATCGACTCTTATGATTCTTACGAGCGCTGACTTTTTTCGCGCTAGCTTTCTTGCTTCTTTGAATTTGTCTCTTCTGTATTGTTCTTCTTTCCAAGAGTCTGATAGGACTCTCAGATTGATTATTGCCATGTAGTATTGGGGGCGGGTATCCTGGCTGTTTTTCTCCCATTTCTATCATGAGGTAGTCTTTAGAATACCCTGTTAGCTTCTCTGCTGCCTTGATTGCCTCTTGATAGTTTGGTGCGATTACTTCTGAGTATACTTTGTAGCAAACAGTCCATTTTTGTTCGGGTGAGGGTAGGGGAGCGGCCATATGTTCCGGAACCCCTTCTCTGTGTCCATTGATGTACTTTGGACGCGGATAGCAGAGCTTATTCCAATCTTCGTCACTTATTGTAACTGGATTCATTTATTTATCCTCCCATATATCATGCGATACTCTGATTTTAGAACCGCATCTATCACTTACCATATTGAATGTGTCTGCAAGTAGACTCTGTAAATCTTCACAACCAGCCTTTGATGCGACAAGCGATAGATATGTTATAGCATCAGCTACAGCGTCTAAAACATCAGCGTTAGTTTTATGTGCTTTTCTGGATTTTTCACCGGTCACACCCAATACAGCCGCCGATAGTTCTCCTACTTCTTCGGTAACGCATGCAACTAGCGCAATTAGGTTATGTTCTGGACTGAAATCTTTTGATGCTCTGATATTGTTCAAACGATGAAATTCATTTAACCATGTTCTTTTCATGACCATTCTTACTATTTTTATTGGTTACAAATCCTTGGCGACTCGTGGAGTTTTCGTCAACGCTGGCACCAACCCGAAGGTCAGAGTTGCAATCCAGGTCTTTTGACTACTCGGCCCACAAGGCGCCAACGATTCATAACCAGTTGGCGCCTTAGAATCGAATAGTCACTTAAACCAAATCCAAGTCGTTCGTTTAAATTGTCCGAATCTATCAAAGTGACGTCTGAACCCAATAAGTCTCCAACCTTCTCCTACAGGTTCTATTGGCTTATCACTATACGAGACTGTCTCTGTCGTCTTGTTCATCGTCTTCGCTCTCTTCTATGAACGCATCCACTTCGATTGCCATTGCCGGATTGTAAGGGACACTCTCTTCAGGCCAGTATTCGACAACATCCAATTTACCGCCCTTACCTCTATTCCGTTTAGGCAAAGGATTAAAAGTAACCACAATTGACTGGGGTAACCATTCGCCATAGTTTGGACTTCTGTTAATTCCAGCCTGTGATTTAGTTAAACAGCCTTTTGCTCCGAGAAACTGTGTCATACCATCAATGGTAATTGACTCTTCTCCGTTAGCAAAAGCTTCAACCATTCGGTGCCATTGCTGTTGGATTATCTTTTTTCCTAATCCTCTTGCCCTTACTTGTTTAAGCTGATTCTCCGTCGGCATGAGTGGAAAATAGATTCCCGGACGGGCTGCAAACATCCCATTTGTGAATATTGTTTCTTCCCATCCCCCAAGTGGTTTGGATACTCCAAACGTGCCAGTATCCCTAGGTCTCGGTAAAGATAATTGTTCAGTTGAGAAGATGCCATCAGTTGCGAGCATGAGAACGGATTCAGGGCATCGAGTAATTGCATTAAGGAGTTGTGCCCTCGTATTAGAGGTAATAACGCCCGCCCAGATATAGTTCTGGAAAGGTGGTTTATGTCCTTTCGATTGAGCGAGTTTACCATAGACGGAGTTAGGACCGAGCTTGAATACAATTCCCTTTCCTTCTTTTCCAATTTTGATTCTTTCAAGATAGAGTTGTGGAATTAGTTCGAATGGCTGGTGCTCACAGTCTGTATTATAGAGCCAAGCTTGCTTTGAGTATACATGATAGCAAAGCTCTTGAGCTGCTATAAATTCTTTACCCCAAACCCAGCCGCCCGGACTCTGCCAAGGATAGATGATATGACCGTCTTTAGTGCGGACCGGGAAAGGTCCCCAAGGTCCAGGCTCACAGCTGTGCATAGCGTAACGAACCAAGGCAAGCGTGGAAGCTTGTATGTCATCTTCGGTAGGGTTCTTCTGGAGTCTCCAGGAGCCGCATGCGAGACATGGTAAGTGTGTAATGTGGTACGGATACGCTGAAGATATGTCATAGTTATATATGGTTCCTTCGATTGGACCTATTACAGCATTTTCAAATCGGCCTCCAAAGAATGCAGAGGCAATCGGTTCTTTCATTTCTTCTGGATAATGACCGTAGTACTCCTTTATATTCATCTTCTTTAGAAGAGCACTCGCCGTGCTACCTGCTCCAAAGAAGTCTCTAAGAGCTAGTCCAGCGTCGTTATGAGCACGGATTAGCGCCCTAAGAAGCAATGCTAAGTATCTGCATTCTTCCTTGCAGTAAGCTTTGATACCGTCAAAGTCTTCTGCTTTGAACTCGGAACGTTTTTCCTTCATAGCCTGCATTTGAGTCAAATGATCTTTAGGAGCAATGCTCCAGGCTATGAGCGCGTTCACGAATGATTGTTGATAAAAACCAATAATATCCCAAACTACTCTAGTTGTTTCTCCTTTCTTTATGGTTAGCTTTCGATTCATATAGTTCAATCGAAAGCCGTTCCACTTAACTCGTTTGTAGTGTTTTCTACCTTTCTTATTAACCTTCAGCCGTTCTTTCTCATGAAACAATCTATATAATGTATCGTTAGGTAAGTCTGTAAGCATCTTAGTAAGGTCATAATTAAAGCCGTATCCTGCTATAGTTGCATTAGGTAATGATAGTATGAAGTCTAGACACTCAGATGTAGTGAGTCCCTCTATATTCTCCACTTCCCATGTCTTACCATTAAAGTCGCTTGCAGCTAGATAGATGTACTTATGTGGTTTGCGTCCAATACCCTCACCATCAATTCCAATACAGTATTTTTCAGGTTTTACCTTCTTATAGGTACTTCTTTCCCTGTGTACACGTAGGTCTTTACGCTTTGGTGTAACACGATGTTTAGCTGCTGGAGCACCGCACTTTTCACAAGGGTCACCCTGTGGAACGTGCTCCGGTCGCTTTACGGGCTTATGTTGGTAGTCGTAAGCCCCACAAGCGCAGATAGCACCCGTTGGCTCGTGATATAGTCTCACTTGACTATGCCCGAGCGACGGGTTAGGCTCTGAACAGTCGTGCTGTGCATGCTTGCATCATGCTCCGCGGCTATCGGTCCCTCTGAACGTTAGGAGTTCAGGGGGGCCCCCTATTTTCCGGACGAAACTCGCAAATCCCCGACGGGGACTTTCAGAGTAGTCCGACCCTGAGGCCAGCGCAAGTCATTCTCGCGTGTAGGTGCGTATGCGACAAGGCCCGTACCCACACCATGTGAGTACGGGCCCTGTCAGGACTCCGTTACGAGCGAGTGAAGTCTACCCGAATTTCGGAAGGTCGGTAGCCCCTTCCTGTCTGAGGTAGACCGTATTCCCGCGGCTCATGGGGACGAAGATGCCAACACCAGAGATGTTGAGTCGTCCCTTGCCGCGCGCTCGAATGATGGCCGCTACGGTTTCGCTTTCCTCTTTCTGAGCCTCCCTGAAAGCGGCCTCGGCCTTATCACGTGCGGCTGATTTCGCCTTCCAGGAGTCAACCAGAGCCTTGGCGGTCTTCTGGTCCGGCTGCTTTGAACCGTTCTTGACCCACTCTTCGTGGAGCTTGAGCAAGAGACCAGCAGGCTTCTCAGACGTTCCGTTACCATTAGAATCGGCCATTTATTTATTCTCCCTTATTGTTGAGCACGACTAGCGTGCGCTGGACGTTTTGCGACTGACGGATGTATTCTCTTATACGCTTACAAGTGGACTTGTCAAGAATGACTTTGCTATTTTCGTCATCGATTATAGCTGTATCGAGCCAGAATTTAATCGAGTCCAAGCTATTTTCTAGTACTCCTAAAAGCTTTGCAATGTTCTCCTTATCTGTAATTGGCAAGTCTTTTGCTGTGTGAAGGCGAAATCCAGAGCAGTGGAGATTCATGCGTTCACAGTTCTTACAGCCTGTGTCGGGCGTCATGTGACTACGTCTAGCGTGACCACACTCGCCGCATCTATCGTCTGAATTATCGCGCAAAGTGAACTCAGAGCGGTTTGACATCTTTGCTTTTTTCTATGAACATTCCATGTTTGAAATGCCCATCTTTACCTGAGTCAGGTTCTTTACGGTGAGGATTGTCTTTCAGTTCTTGCGTTAGAGCGCGCATTCGCTTGCGCCATTCCTGGTGTTCTTGCGATAGTGTTTTCATGGCTGATTAATAGTACTCCCTTCACCAGTCTTTTCTATCTCTTTTTCATCAATCTTTTTAACTTTCTTTGGCATGCTTCCTGCTCTTACGCGCGCGCAATCCACAGGAAAGCCCCAAAAAGCGAAGCGCCCTTCCAGGGTCACTGAAAGGGCACTTCAAGCTCTCATGTCGCCGCGCTACGCCATTGGGGGGAGAATGGTCAGCGGGGGCAACCCGAGTCGCCAATCTATCTTGACGAATAGGGCTTCTCCTGTCAAGCTCTTTGCGGGAGAATGGTTGACGCGAATGCGTCATATCACTGTCCAGATTAATGGTCCTGTTCTGTCTGGAAGTGTTTATCGTGTCGTTATTGGAGACGGTCATACTAGTTTATCTACTGAGAAAACTACGCTCCCACAAGCAATAAAACTAGCAAGACAGTTCAACCAAAAACACCGTAAAAACTTAGCCCACGTTGATTATGTGGGTCAAGAGAAGAAAGAAGAAACGAGTAAGTAAAATGGGAAAAGCAGAACAAGCAACGGCAAATCTCGAAGGCATGCTAGACAATCCGAAAGCAAAGATTCAACGTCCAGAAGGCTTTACTAAAAGGAGTTCAGATATCGTTGGTATTTGGGACCCTGACCAAGGTCCTATTCGCTGTATTCCAAGGCACGCCAAACTCAGTGACTCAAAGAAGTTTGATAAGACCAAACCATCTATCTTTATCTTTGCTGAGTTGACTGCACCGTGTGAGCTCCGAGTCAAGTCTGAAGATGAAGATGACGAGACCGACCTGATTACTGGTGAACCTGGAGATCTGGTTGGTATCTGGGGTAAGCCTGGAATGAGGGATATCGCCAACCTCTGTAACGTCGAAGTCTTTATGTTTCAGGACGGCGAAAAGGACATTGGGAAGGGAAACCCAATGAAGGTTTACGATATTAGCTCTGCACGGATTGGCACTCTTATTCCTATCTCGAGTGATACCCGTGATAAGAGCGCGCATGTCGAAACGTTCTTGGACCCACCAAAGAAGAAGGAAGGCTCTGCGATACCCTTCTAACTCTGTCTAAGGGATAATATCGCAATGGAGAACGCCTCACCTAAATGGCGTGACAGCCGGAGAGACGGCGTTTAATTCAAATGATTATCTTCCTACAATTCAGAAATCATAACTACTGGATATGTGTCAAATGTGGATTAAAAAGCTCAAACCCTACAAATCTCTGCGAACCCAAACCATTGCTGCCCTCTACCTAATCGGATGCTCTAGACCATTCGTAGATTTTGGTTCAACCGATGCCCAAGCTGACGCAGAAATACGGACTCCGACAACTATCGACGCGGGATATAAAGCTATTAATCGAAGCATTGTCATCCCACGAAAAGAGACAACTACTCCAAAGAGTGAAGCAGATTCTTCAACAACCGTTTCAGAAGGTTCGGTTGACGCTGGTAACGAACCCGATGCAACCATTGCAATTCAAGATTCTGGACGTTCGGAAACTGAAGTGAAAGAAGCGGCGACGCCTCCTCCAAAACCTTGGTATCTCACTAACCCAGATGGTGTTTGCGTAGCAGGTAATCCAAAAATGTGTTTAAGCGGCTGCTCGTGCCCTCATAACGGACTGCCATGGTGTTGCACATGAATCGCTCCGAAATCTTCTCCGGTGGTTTTCGCGCCTTACTTTCTGCTGGAAGTATGGGCCATATTGCTACTTGGGTTAAGAAAGATGAAACAAGGACTGTTTCTATTAGCCTAAATTACGCAACGGGTGAGCCGCTCTGGCAACTCATATTGACAGAAGCGGAGCAGCGGATTTTCGCCGATAGCGCACCTACATTGGATACCTTGCTGAGTAAGGCAGTAGTAGCGCTCGGGCGGTTCTGATAATCGTTATTTTAGGTTAGCTAACCACACACATTGAACGGTCGCGATTGAGCGGTCAAGTTACTGGACTTGACCGCTTTTTTGCGTTCTGCGACCCTAATTCAATGTCGAACCTAGCTGTTCGCTTGGCCGCTGCAAAGAAGAGCGCAGCGGCCCTGCGACATGAAAAAGGCATGCTGGAAACTCAAGCTCTTCAACACGTAGTGGCCATGGGCGGAGGCGTCCTGGGCGCGATTGCTCGCCAGTATTTGCCGGGAATGATTCCGGGCACTGCTGGCGACGGACCTGCATTGTTGGCAAGCGTTCTTGTTATGGATGGTATTGCAATGTACTCCGGTTCACACGAAATCCTTGCTCTCGCTTTTGCCTATGAAGGTAAGGTTGTGGGCGATGCTTTCGAAGTAGCAATGGGATGGCGCCCGGCTCCCGATAAGCCGTAAGCCTCATAGCTACTGATTAGGATAACTGTAGTTAAACTCTAATTGGAGAACGAATAAAAATGTCTCAATATGATGGTGCGACGGTTGGCGGTTATGATGATGGTTCGGTTGAGGACCTAGAGATTGTAGCCGGTCACGTGTGGAATGCTGTTGGTGGAGTTGACCAGGGCTCTGTGGAAGTGAAGCAGGTTGACCCGAAGCGATTCGGTGTTGAGGTTGCTGCTGGTACTGAGGTTAGCTGGGGACCTGGCGAAGAAGGCGATACGAAGCAGGTTATCCTTGCGACGCTTCGCCCCTTCAAGGTTATGGACATGATTGTGACTGAGCGTACCGACGATGGTGCGGGTACAGTTGCAATCGTCTCTGGTCTTACTCAGATTGAGGGAGTTGATATTGGTGGCGTGCAGCAGTTCACCTCGAAGAATGCTGTTGCTTCCAATGTCTTCGGCTCTCTGTTGAGTGCGCCCCGTCCGAAGATTCGTTTCGATACGGTTCAGACGTCGCCGAATCTTGTGCTCGATATTGCTTATATCGGCGGTACTATTGCCGCTTCGCACAAGGTGACGGTTAACGTTGTGTTTGGTGGCGTGGCTGTTAAGCGCTGAACACTGTCTGGCGTGGCTGTTAAGCGCTGAACACTGTCTGAACCTGTGAGGTAGGATGCTCGCCGTACTTGATATAGACACTAGTAACCAAGAACAGGCTGCTAAAGAAGTATGTGCTGTATTGGAGATAGCAGTCGACAGAGCGCGGCGAGAGATTCGGTCAGGTAAGGTACCTCACCTATACAAAAGTGGCGTTAAATACGCTAAACAAAACCCAAGTGCTTGCGCGTTTCGTACACCAATAGATGTACTTGAACGAAAGCAAGGCGACTGTAAACAATTAGTCCTTTGGCGCATTGCTGAGCTGAGAGAAGCCGGCGAAGATGCCAAACCAAGAATAATGTGGATTGCTGATAAGAAAGGTCTTCGAGCTCACGCACAAGTGCGAAGAGCTAATGGGACGATAGAAGACCCGTCAGCGCTCCTAGGAATGAAAGCACCATGAATAAGGGATTGCTCCTCGGGATACTGGCACTAGGAGGAGGAGCAGCTATCCTCGCTAGTGGTAAAGCAGCTAAGGCAAAGACTGCTGGAATGCCAACTACTGGGCCTACTGCTGTTGGACCTGGTGATAAATATCAGCTGGTATTTGTCACTAGCAGACCAATTACACCACAAGATTTAGGTGCTATTCAGAGTGCTTTGACAACTGGTATGTCACAGTATGCTGATATTGAGGGAGTGTCTAACGACGGTTCTTCAACATCAGTTATTGTTAATGCTGGTTTCCACGCGCCTACTACTCTTCAAGTGGGAATGGTTGCTGCTGCTGGTGATATCATTATGCAGCTAGTCTCTTACCAGAAGGTAATGTGATGGCACTCCCGCTAATTCCGATTTTGGCTGTTGGTGGCACTCTTCTACTCGGCTATGTAATGAGTAAGAAGAAGGATGAGACTTCAACTCCTGCTTTGCCTCCTGGACCTGGTGATACTTCAAGTCCTGTTGCTGCTGATAGTGGAGGAGGAGATAGCGGAGGAGGGGGAGGGGGAGCTAGTCCAGGGATTGCTCCTGGCAGTCCAGCTGCTATGGCTGCTTCGGCTGGTACAACTACTGACTCAGGGACGGGTACAGCAGCTATACCAGCAAATGCAATCCCTCCTGGTGGAGTTGTACCCATCAATACTTATGGTCCTGTCGGCCATGTAGATGATGCATTCGACGCAGCAGTAGCGCAAGCAATTGCTAAAGGCGACACTGCTGCTTTGGAGAATCTAGCAAAGCAAGCTGAAGCAAGAGGTTTGCTGGACATTGCTCGTTCAATTAGAGACGAGATTGCTCGACTCAAAGGAACGGCGCCAACGCCTACGCCTCCAGGTCCGAACGTTGTCAAGCCTCCTGAGCCGACTGTCCCATCACCAACTGGACGTGCACTGCTTTCGTTGAAAGCTAAGTCACGCGGTCCAGATGTTGTAGAATGGCAAAAGATAGTTGGCGTAACCGCTGACGGTATCTTTGGGACGGCTACCGATAAAGCTACTCGAGCTTGGCAGACTGCACACGGACTAGTAGCTGATGGTATTGTTGGACCAAAGACATGGGCTACTGCATATATGGTGCAGCCTACTCTAGCGACTACTCCAAAACCGCCAGTAGGTCCTACTGCTAGACCATTGCTCTCATTGAAGGCAAAATCTAGAGGTCCTGATGTTGTGGAATGGCAGAAAGTTATCGGTGTTACCGCTGACGGTATTTTTGGTCCTAATACCGACGCTGCTACAAGAACCTGGCAGAGGTCCCACGGACTTACTGCCGATGGTATTGTTGGACCAGCGAGTTGGGCTAAAGCGTACCAACAGCAACCAATTCTTGCCGCTCCTCCTGGTGCTACCGGAAACGCCGTCCCTCAGGTGGGAGTGCCCGATTTGCGTTCCGCAGGATTTAACACCCCTGACACGTCAAGCGCCGCGCCGGCCCTACCCGGTCCGACCGAGAGTCCGGCTCGCACCGCGGCCCAAGGGATTACTGACTATCTGAACTCCCTGGGCGGGCTCGCCGGCCGCGGCCGGGAAAATAAAACAACTGTCAAGGGATTTCAGTCTGCAATGGGTGTTTCGGCCGATGGGATGTACGGTCGCGATAGCGCTCGGGCTGTTATGCAATTGGGTATTGTGCCAGTTACTCCTTACTACTGGCCGAAAACTAATACAGCATCTGCAAAGAGAGAGTTTATTACTCTCGTAAATCAGTATGCAGGAGCGGATATCCCGCGAACTGCTCAATGGTCTAAACTTGTTTCTGACGTCAATAGGAGCTAACGCAAATGGCTGATGATTATTGGATTGACGTTGTACCGCCAAGGCTTGCACTACGTTCAAAAGTAGGAGCTGACGATTATCATATTGAGAAGGTGGGGAGCGATGACTATCACATTGAGAAGGTTGGTGACCGAAGTTTTGGAGCTGTTGGGGCTGATGATTATATCATCAATCCAGGCCGTGTTGGAGACCGTTCTTTCACTACTACAGTTGGTGGAGGACACCATTCTGGAGGACATTCTAGGCGCGCACGTGGCGGACTCTATCGCTCGGACTTCTGGGATGAGTGGCCTATTTACGTAGTGAAAGACCAAGACGTAGTCACCCAAGAGGATAACGCTCAGACTCAAGCACCAGTTGAGTCTCCTAGCGCTCCTGACCCTGATAACGTTGGAGCTAATATTGGTAGTGGTTTGCAGAAGATGATTAAGCAAGCCAAGTTACCGCCGTGGCTCGCATCTCAGTTTCAAGCTGTAGGACCAAAGCTTCAGCAAGCCAGTATCGCTGCTACTCTTTACACTAAAGGGTATGGCAAGAATGCTAGCTTTGGTCTGCCAACGAATGCGAGTGCGCTTAGTACTCTCATGAACGTTGGTGCTCCGTTTTGGCAATCAACAGCACAGCGCCGAAAAGACAGAGATTCAGCTGTTAAGAATGCACCAAAACTTGGTTCTAAAGTGCATTACACAGCTGGTCCTGTGTTGGGTGCTATCGCTCACGCCGGCGGAGATATCATCCACGGCGTGAATGCAGCAGCTAGCTTTGCTGGTAAAGCATTGTCACATATTCCTGTAATTGGGAAGCCTCTATCTTCTGCAATGAAGATATATACCGGTCCAATTGGTCTTGCTGATAACATTGCTAAAGGTCAGCGTATAGACCATGCGTTAATTAACAATATGAAAGACCAATTGAAGAATGTTAGGGAGGTTGCTCCTTATGTTCAACAAGTTATGTCTTTCATCCCTGGTGTTGGTACTGGTGTTGCTGCTGCCATCGCTGCTGGTGTTGCTTTGGCAGAAGGAAGAACCATTACACAAGCCGTTTTGGATGCTGCTCGGTCTGCTGTTCCTGGAGGCGCTATTGGTCAGTCAGCATTTTCTACAGCTGTTGGGTTGGTGAGTGGTAAGAGTATTACTCAAGCTGCACTGAATGCAGCTAGAAGTGCATTGCCTGCCGCCGCTCAGAAAGCGTTTGATATTGGAGTAGGTCTCAGTCATGCGGCTAACATCCAATCTCAAGTAATCAAAGCAGTAACCAAGGCAGTTCCAGCAATGGAAAGCGCTGGTAGAACTCTAGTAAAAGCATCGCCAGTACTAGCAAATGCCTCTAAAGGTCTTACTGCTGATGCAACTAAGGGCTATCACACTGCTCTAGGCATTCTATCTCATAGTGGAGTGAATGGCCATGCAATCATGGCCGTTAGGTCTAAGCTCACTGCTAAGCAGCAGGAGGGTTTCGATCATGGTGTGAAAACACTGGTTGCCCAACATACTCCACATTGGCCTAGCTTGGTTAAGGATGGTATTGTTACCCGTGGAGATTGGAAGCCATGTAGACCTGGTGCTAAGGGCTGCGTAACTGGGAAGATTGTCCAAAACGGTAAAGTTACTCACGGCACGTTCACCAGGGCTTAATACATGGCTAGCTCCCGTAATCTCGCTATTCCGCGTAGCGGGAGTCAGCAGCTAAATCTAGTTGATAACGCTCCTGACCCTGCACAAGAGATAGTTTTTGCCGCTTGGCAAACTCCTGAGGAGAAGACTCCGAAGAGAGTTGTGATTCGTTGCGATGGCAACATCGTTGATGAATCATCTCCTGATTCTGCCTTTGGTGGCGGAATTCCGTGTGGGGTTGTTAGCGTTCGATATAGTATCGGAGGTTATGTTAGAGAGATATTGGTCGACGCAACTAATCAATCTTCGCTCACTGTATGGGCTGAAACGGTAGAGGTTAGAGCTCTATGGGACAGACGCAGAATTACGCGAACAGGCATACCTTGCCAAAAGCAGATTGTTGCTGCTTCGTGTTCGGCGGCTGAAGTAGGGGACCAGGGCCCTGCTGATGCAAGGTGGATTGATGCTCTATTCCCGGATGCAACTACTGGCAGTCCAGAAGACCCCGCTACATTCAATCAATGGTCAATTCATCCAATACCACAAGGTGCACGAGGCGTTAGATTTCTGGATGCCCTTGTAGCTGGAGCTATGTTCTCAGTTCCAGGGGCAACTAGAATTATTGCCTGGTCTGCTGATACCTTTGCACGCTATCCAGATGGTCTAATACAACTCAATACTAACGGTGCTACAGATACATCAATTCTAATTGCTCCACCTTGTGCTCGTTTCTTGTTTCTTGCTTTCCCAGGGGCATCGTCGTTTTTTGATAATCTGGATGAGCCTACATTCATTGAATGGATTATGGCTCCTCAAACACTACCGGGGTTCTAAATGCCGTCTCCATGGGGACTAGGACAACCCGGACCTCCTGGACCTCCTGGCCCTCCTGGCGCTCCTGGTGCTCCTGGTCCTAATGGTCCGCGCGGACGTATGGGCCCATCTGGACCTATCAACAATACTTATATACAGAACGAAGCTCTAACTGATTTAGCTATATCTAGTGGTTCAGCTCCAGTTATTCATGGGACAACAACTCCAACACCATTGTCGTTTGATATTGGAGCTATTGTTTGGGATGCTTGGACACCAGATGTAACTCCACCAGCATTTGGAACTCCAGCAACATTCTTTACTAACTTTACATATCTAAAACCCAATGGAATGGGCGGACCCAATAATTGGTACGAATGGAGTAGATTAAACCCAGGTTCTATAGATACAGCTGGAATAGTTGAGAATAGAATTGCATATTTCAAGAACAAACTAAAATTTCTAATATATGATTACTATCCTCCTCCTGGTCTAGTTAGTCCTGATATAAATGTTATGGGAATTATGCTCCCATATCTAGCCCACGCAGCATCACCTAATAAGACAGATGTATTAAGAGCTCTACTACTTCAAACTGATTGGGTAGCTTATCCAAATGTATCTGGTGACCCATCGTGGCCAAACGCTGTAACAGTAGCAAATTTTTTATTAAATGAATTTGCCGACCCTGGTTATTATAAAATAAAAGTAGGTTCTAATTATGTTCCTGTAATAGGTTTATTCGACCCTCCTCTTGTACAATCAGGCCAAGCTAATACTAATTGGTTAAATTTTCTTGCGCTATTAGGAAACGTATATGTCATTGGATATGGTCCAGTAAGTACTTCAGCCGGTTCAGCTACCCATTGTAACGCAATAACTAGCTATGATGGTGCATTAGGAGCTAGTCTTATAGGAAATGGAAGGCATCCATATAGTGACCAAATCATACAAGATAACAGCCATTTAGGAGTAGGATTTCCTACGTTCGCTGTTACAGGCACTATTACAATAGGAAATGATAGAAGACCAAGAGCAGGAGAAAATATTCCTTATGCCGATATGCCAACACCCTATCAGCAATATACACAATTAAAGTTTTTACTCTCTACTACTGCTAAACCAATAATGCTTGGTCCAGTGAACGAACTAGATGAAGCAGGAATTAGTCTTTACCCAACACAGCAAGATGGTACTAGATGGATGGATGTTGTTGGTTGGGCTACCGGACAAATACCATTACCAACAACTTACAAGTATTTCATTACATCTAGAGCCACATTAGTTAATCGTACAGGTACTTGGACTGCTGTACTTGCACAAGATGGCGCTTATCAATCTAACGAAGTTACATCAGTTACAACGAATGATGTTGTTGAGTTACCTATAACAACTCTAATCATTGATACTAATCCAAGTGCTAGTGTTGAAATATATGGAAAACTGGGGCCAGACAGGGGAATTGTAGAAATATTAGTTAGTGGAGTAAGTCAAGGGCTGTTTGATTTGTATTCATCTTCTGCAATACAACATCAGTCTATAGCTACTGTTTCTGTACTCGCTGGACAGACTGTAACAGCTAGAGTAACCGGAACTAAAAATGCTAGTTCTTCGTCAGTGAAAATAGGTATCGATTCATTTGCGCCAACATATGCGCCTCAGTGAAAGGTTAAATGAATGTCTCTAACTAATAAAAGGCTTGCTGGACCAGCGTTGCTTACAAACGCAGCAGCAACCAAGTATACAGCTCCAGCTGGTACCGTTACCATCATTCAACATTTGCACGTTGAAAATCCAACTAACGCAACTGTAAACTTTACTATGTCTATCGGCGCTGACGCTGCTGGTACCCGTATTTACGATGTATTTCCAATTGCCGCTAACTCGGTATTGGATACGTTCTGCAAATACGTTTTGCAGCCTGCTGAGATTGTTCAAGCGTTTGCAGGTACTAACAACGTTATGACACTGACTCTTGATGGACAAGAGCTAACAGCGGGTTGATATGCCTACCCCTTGGGGCATATTCGGTAATGGTCTGCCTGGACCTCCGGGACCTCCTGGTGCTCCTGGTGCTCCTGGCGCTCCTGGTGCTCAGGGTGCGGTCGGCCCTGCTGGTGCTAGTGCGTCAGATAACGCAGAAATATCTGAAGATTATCTAGTAGACCTAGGAATATTCATGGCTGGACCTACTGGACCCCAAGGACCTGCTGGACCTCCTGCAAGCGGAGGAGGAGCCTCAAATACATCCGAAAGGCAGGACGAATACTTTAGTGATATTGGCGTTGTAACAAATCCAATACCTAATCTTGGTCCAACATTCCAAAATCTAATATTATCACTTCCAATTGGAACACATACCTTATACTCACTAACTTTATCTGATGATACAGCTTATACTTTTACATACGAAATACGAGCTAGAGATGTAGTGGCTAACTTAGCAAAATGGAAAGATTCACAAGACTGGTACAGAGCATCAGGAAGCGCAGCAACTCTACTTGGGACCAGCGATGGTCCTGCTCCATTTAGCAATATATCTAATACTACGTTAACAGGAAATTGGGTAACTACTACTGCTGGTGGTACTGGTAATAATGACTTCCAAATCAATGTAATTAACACTGATGGTGCTGGATTAAACGTAGAAATAGAAGTTTGGGTTAAGTCTTCTCCACTACCACACGCTTAACATGGCTGGCAATCTAAAAACATATAACGATAATAGCGGTCAAACTCAATGGGCGTTTAATGCTGCGCCATGGATGATGAATCCAACCGATTGGCGAAATGTATTTAATGCTAATGCTCAATATATAACAACTACTCTTGGTACATCTAGAGGAGGATTTGACGGAGCCGCTTTTCCAGCTGGTAATAATTGGATTCAAGCGGTTAACAATAATAGCGACCAAATATCAGCTACAGGTATATGGCAAGCTCATTTTAATTCACGTGTTGGTTGTGCATTTATGAATGGCGGTACAGCCATTGCCAAATGTGACCCAATTGGGGTAGCTCAAAGCGGAACCGCTGTACCATTTACCATTATATTAGCCGGTCAAATTCCAGTCGCTCCTGGAGTTACATGGAGACTAGCTAACTTCGGTAGGAGCTCTTCCGGAACTCCACTAATAGATATCGGTCAGGGCGCAGCCGGTAGCACCGTAATGACAATCAATCGAAGAAACGATGCTAATAACCTATCTGTCAGCGCCGCAACAATAGATCCAGGAACCAACCCATTTATCCTATTCGTGCAATACACAGGCACCACACTAACCACCAGACTAAATGGTATAGTCAAAGACAATGCAATAGCATTCAACGGAGGAGCTCTCACACTAAACCAATTCACACTTGGAGCACTAAGAACAACTGCAACATCTGGGTTTTCTAATCCTAAAATTACTCATTTACTATATAATAATACTGTTGTTGCTCAATCAGTCTGGCAAAAATACGAAAACTATATTAGGAGACGCATCGGAGTCTAATGTTAACCCATATTCAAGCCAAGCAATTAGTTGACTCATTAGTTCCAATTACGGATAATGAGTCTAAACTAATTCGTTATATGGCTTGGCATGAGACGAACTATGGTGCTGGTTGGAAACCTGGACAAGGTGCAGGCTCTCATAATATGGGAGCTATTACTACCACTCGGCCCGATGCTCTCTCTTTTGAGCATACAGATTCGAAGTTTAATCCAAAAACTGGTAAAGTAGAAGAATACACAACCTACTTCGCTGGTTATGAGACTGACTACGACGGTTTTAGCGCTCTTAAGAATCTGGTATTGAAACCAGAAGTGAGAGCGGCTCTATCTACAGATGACTGGGGGGCGGCTGTAACTGACATTTATGAAAACCATTACTTTATGGGTCTGCATTCACATGTGACACCAGAAGGGAATGCGCAAAACATAAATGATTACTTTAATGCTCTGTCGAATGCTGCTTTTACGATATCGAAAGAAACGGGTGAACAAGTGCCCGGCCCTTTAGACAGAAGAATGGAACCAGCAATAATCGCATAATTATTGGAACGGTACTGATAAGCGGTATTGGATTATTTTTTCTAAGGAACAAACGAAAATGAACTGTGCAAGAGAACTCGCTTCAATATTACATGATTTTGCAACAGCTCTACCTATAGGTGGACAACTAACGAACATATTCTTACTCGTTGTGAATGCACCGATTGCGCCATAACAGGGTTAGGCGTATCCTTCATTGTGGAGGATGCTATGTCAGAAAACGACGAAGACGGAACCGACCAAGAGGTTGTTGACGAGACCTGGTACACCAAAGACGCCGTTGCAGCGCAATTAGGAAAGAGTCTTGCTGCTGTAACTAGGCTCCAAAAAGCCGGACGACTTAGCCCGCGAATCGGTAGTGATGGTAAAAACCGATACAACCCTAGAGAGGTTGCCGAGGTTATGTCCGACCCGTCCGCGCCAGGTAGAGCGAGCACAAGGGGAGAAGAGTTTGCAGAGTATCAGTTAGATACTGTGCGTGCTCTCATTGGACTTGTAAAAGACCCAAGAGAACGCATTGACGAGATTCAATTTCGAATCATTGAGCGTCTAGAAAAAGAAAACAACATGCTACGCGACAGGCTAGAAGCTAATCGCGTAGTTGTTGAGGCCGCTCAGGATAACAACGCCGATAGGCAGGCCGCTTTGAATATCATGAACAGCGAGACTCGAGTCAAAGAGCTTGCTGGAATGAGAATGATTGAGACGCTCTCTAGACTCATCAGCGGTGGCAAGAGTAACGGTGTTCAACTGAGTCCAGAGCAGCTAGAGCAACTGATTATGGTAGGAGACTTCCTAACACCAGAGCAAGCGAATGCAGCGAAAGCCGCTGTTGTTGCCTATCGCTCGAAGATGCAAGCGAATGGCAATGGTAAGAAGGAAGACTCTCTACCATTGGACAACGTAATGAAAGCGGTAGTAGATGCCGCTACAGAAAAACCTATTGAGGGGAAAAATGAATCGCAATGAAGTAATGGCTATTCTGGCCAACAGTGATGACGACGATTTTGGAGACATGCTTTTAGAGTGTGCTGTTGAGTATTGGGAAGACCTAGGGCATTCTCCAGAAGACATAATAGAACTAGTAGAGATTGTACTAGAGGAAAAAGAAGATGCTGACGACGAACCCGATAACAACTAGTCCGGACGAAGCGTCAGCAATAGATACAATCAATGCTATCTATGACTATGTTCGTGCTCAAAGGATAAATACTCCAAAGTACCCTAATCTACTGCCGCTAATACAATCCTTTGAAGGATGGTATCAGGGATTAGAAGAGAGTACCAAGGTCGGGGTAATTACCCATATTGTTAATTTGGCTGACGTCAATGAAGCAAAACGACGTCGTAACCAGATTAACTCTGTCATTGGTGCGCAGATACCTAATGACCAAATTCCAGCGGATGCTCCTCAAACATCGCCAGATAAACCGCCGGAAACTCCAAACTACATATCTCAAGCCATTGGAGCAGTGGCGATTGCTGGGGCTGCGTATCTAGTTTATAAACTGCTATGACTCTTCCGGTTCGAATCATAGTTCGCACTGCTACTCCCTGGGAAACAATGTCTAGGGATGATTTCTATAAGCAAAGTCACTTTTTGCTACCTGCTATGGCTGTCAACGAAACCAAACAACATAGACATGTACATAGATGGGAAGATGCTTACAAACGCTCATATTGCATGTATAGAGCTATGATTCGTGATGCTTGTATGATTCAACATAGAAAGGTAAAACCAGACTATATCAGTCTCGGAATTCAGAACGTCGAATGGTCGTCATCAGATGAGATTCTATTACCTGTCGATGACGACGACACATATGAACCGGGAATCGTTGAGACGCTCAAATCTACATTTAAATCCAATACCAACATCGTGGTTTGGCCTAGACGGACTAATTTTCTGGGACGAGACCGAATTGAGAATACTGCTCGTTATCTCGATACCTGCAACTGGGCAATTAGAAAATCCTTCCTAGCTACTTGGGATATTAGAGACGCAATGACACTGCTAGCCTTTCATTGGGTAGCAGCTCATATGGTCCAAAATCGCTTCTATCCTAAGAAGTATCCAAACACCATCATGGGGATACTCGAGCTAAGAAAAAAGCCGGCTATGCTCATCCCGTTACACCATCCAACAGTCATTGAATTGGATAAGCCATGGAGCACCTATTATCTACATAGCGGCTCTATATCGTTCTTAGCAGGCGGCAAGATGGAAAAGCATACTGATACGGTTGAATATCTTAGAGGGTTGCCGTTGCATCCGTTGCTCAATGTATAAACTAGATACTCCACTATACGGTGAATGGCTCATCCCTTCATTTCCAAAAGAAGTAGAGGTTGACGGAAAGATTTTCGAGAAAGCCATTCGAAAGCAGCCATATAGTGGAGTCATCGAGCAATATAGAGAAGCCGTTCCTAAAGATTCTTGCCATCTATACGTCTTAAGCGATGGTCATTGGATTATTGAGCATGTCGACGATTACAATCCTGACCTTGGATATCCAGTTCGACACTTTCTAATAGACCATCCTGTTGGACGTGCTTTCTTATTCACTGGTACTGGTTTGGTAGGTATGGGCATTGCTGCTATTCGGGGTTACAACGAAAAGCAGAAAAATGGATAGAAATACACCAATCCCGCCGGTTAAGAGAAAACGATTAGAAGACCGTGTAGCAGATGTAGAAACAGCCATAGGCAAAATCATGGCTGAATTAGGAAAAATCTGGGATATAATTGGTGGCGATAGAAACTCTGAAGTTAACGCTTCGTTTCACCCCACCAAAGCAAGAATCAGTTTCAAGAATAGTAATCCTTGGGTAATAGTTGCCGGGTTACTCGTTGTTGCGCTCATTGTGTGGATACTTAGGAGATAACATGCCATTTCTATTCGCTGCTGCTGCCGTTCTAGTCATCATGGCTGGTTATCGTAGTGGATTTAAGACTTCTGCTATGATGGCTGACGAGAATAAGAAATGAGCTACATAGAAGACCTACCATCTGACATTCCTAAGGGTAGGACTACCTTCTGTGGACATTGCAGAAAGCTTTGCATCATTGATGCTCAATCTGGTCAAGCTCACCACGAATCACCAGCGTGCGCACCATGGCTCAGAGACCAATTATCCGTACCTGGCGCTAGACTCACATACAAAGATAATCTAAAGGTCGAAGATTGACCGTTAAGGACGCAGTAGATAGATTGATTGAGATTAGCAAACGCACTGAGATATCATTCTTAGACAAAGAAGCGATTGCAATTGTCATCCAACATCTACCAGCGCATCTAATTAAAGGTACTAAGCCTTCGGTACCGCCACCAAAATGACCTGGATTCCCGCACTAGCTATTGGAGGTTTAGGAGCTTTCCTATTTACCAAACTCTCCAATCGTGTACCGCCTATCACTCTACCACCAAACGGCCGTCAGCTAACTAAAGTCGAAAAGTTTGTACTAGAACCATTCATTGGTAAAGGTTTCATCTCTAGAAAAGGAATTGATACAGCTATCATCTACTTTGTGGAAGATATCCAATTACTCCCACTAAACGGAATGCGAATTGGAAAAGACCTAGTAGTCGAAGCAGTAACGACCGAAGATGGTATCTACTTTCCTTTCAAAAATCACGAATTCAACACAGCACGCGAATACGCTCTATTAGCTCACGAGCTAGTTCATTGGTCCCAATACCTAAAAAACGGAAAAATGGACGGGCATTGTTCCAAAGAGCTTCCCGCATACCAGTTGCAAATAGCGGTATGGCAATACCTGGAGAACGATTAACATGGACATTGCAGCAATCATAACAGCCGTAACCGGACTTGTAGCAGCGGTAACAGCTCTAATAACTTCATTTAAAAATGCTAAGACAACCCAAGCACATACTGCAATGCTAGTGGCGCACTCTCACTCAATTAGTAAACTCGAAGAGAAGTCTAAATGATTAAGAAGCAAGGAGAAAAATATGTGATAAAGTCACATAATGGTAAGACTTTAGGAACATTTAAAACCCGAAAAGCAGCATTGAAACGACTCAAAGAGATTGAATACTTCAAACATGCGGGGAAGTAAGTTTTTGAAAAAGGAGAATTGATATGTCATTCTGCGGAACCGACTGCAATTTGGTTTGCTCTTTCCTTCAACTCCAATTCGCATCAGGCAACGGCCCCGGATTGGGCGGTATGTCCAATACACTGAAATTCTTCTGTAACTTGGGTATGTGTAGCCCACATTAAGCTATACACCTGCGATGGTGGCTCCTGTCAGTAACCCCCTCCCCCTACCCCTTAGCTACATCTGGTAAGTACAGAGCTAAATCATAACATCCCCCCTTATGCCCAGCCCCCTATACTGTAGGGTGCTGGGCATAATAGTTTTTATCGATATAGGAGCAGCGATGATAGCTATAGTAATTCAATGGTGTCGTGTGTGTGGGT
>Ga0207699_10000435_pt1 | contig 21275 bp, 21 predicted proteins | sample LARL51metaG_FD_184344 | JGI IMG/M metagenome (GOLD analysis project Ga0207699, IMG submission 184344) | Corn, switchgrass and miscanthus rhizosphere microbial communities from Kellogg Biological Station, Michigan, USA - LAR L5-1 metaG... | ecosystem: Host-associated > Plants > Roots >...
TTTCCTCGAGCAGGGGCCGGTCGAAGCCAAACTGCGCGAGATCGATTTCGGTTCGTTCATTGCGGACTGGCTCCGCGACCGCAAGCGCAGCGACGATCTCGCGCGCTTCACGCTCCGCCTGCTGCCCGAGGCGGTTTCCGCAACCGAGACGTCGGGTCTGAAGACCTTCATCATCCGCCGCCTCAATACGCAATTGCAGGCGATCAATCTCGCGCCGCTCGCGGCCGGCACGCTGCGCGCCTTCGTTCGCGAAGGGCGGCATCAGGTGCTGTTCGACGATTTTCTCCGCATCATCCACGAAACGCTGACGCAAAAAGAGACCATGGCGATGATCCGCGAAAAAATTCGCGCGGAATTGCCGACCCTGCTTCGCCTCTACCGCGCCGACAAGTTTCTGATGAACAAGATCGTGGCCTCCGCCAGCGCCTTCTTCGAGGAGGTGCGCGCCGATCCAAAACACCCGTTCCGCGGCGAGTTCGACCGCATGGTGCTGTCCTTCGTCGACCGGCTCGGCAGCGACCCGGCCTACGCGGGCCGCATCGACGGCCTGAAGCGCGACCTGCTCGCGCGGCCGGAGCTCGGCGAACTTGCCCAGAGCGTCTGGTCGAACACGCGCTCCTTCATCGAGCGCAGTGCGAGCGGCGAGACGCAGGTGCTGCGGCACCATCTGGCCGCCATGTTCGTGTCGGCCGGCGAGGCGCTCGCGGGCGACGCCGAAATGCGGGGCGAGATCAACCAGGGACTGGTCACCGTTCTGAAGACGCTGGTCGCCGATCAGAAGAGCGGGGTTGCCACCTTCATCTCCGATCAGGTCAAGTCCTGGAACATGGACCAGCTGATCTCGGTGATCGAGGTCAACATCGGAAAGGACCTGCAATACATCCGCTTCAACGGGTCGCTGATCGGAGGCCTGGCGGGCCTTGCGCTTTATGCCGCCGAGTTCCTGCTGCGCCTCGTGTGACTTTTCCACGACAGGTCGGCGTTTTCACCCGCTGGTCTATTGTCGGAGCCGGTGCGAACAGCTTGAATGATGTGAGGGGCTTCATAGCTTAAAGCCAGAGGATTGCTGTAATGCGGAACATTCGCCTGTTCCGGGGACCGTCACGAGAGAGGATAAAGAGGCATGTCCGCATCCGCGCACGCACTGCGCCCGCCGTCAAAGACCCTGATGCTGCTCGAGGGGCGGGCGCTGCATGAGTTTGGCGCGTTTGTCGCCGCCTTGCCGCTGCTGAGCCTGATGCCGCGCGGCGACGGCCATCCCGTGCTGGTGCTGCCAGGCCTCGTCGCCTCCGACGTCTCGACACGGCCCTTGCGCGACGTCCTGAAGAACCGCGGTTATGCGGTGAGCGGCTGGCGCCAGGGCCGCAATCTCGGCCTGCGCCCGGGCGTGCAGGACGCCATGGTCGATCTCGTGCACGAACTCGCCGATACGCATGGCCGAAAGATCTCGCTGGTCGGCTGGAGCCTCGGTGGTCTCTATGCGCGCCAACTCGCCAAGATGATGCCGGAGCGCGTGCGCAGCGTGATCACGCTCGGCAGCCCGTTCGCAGGCTCGCCGAAGTCGACCAACGCCTGGCGCGTCTACGAGATGGCGAGCGGCCGCCGCGCCGATGAGGAAGATCTACGGTTCGGAGGATCGCTTCAAAATCCTCCGCCGGTGCCGACCACCGCGATCTACAGTCGCACCGACGGCGTCTGTGCCTGGCAGGGCTGCAAGGAGAGGACGTCAGCGCTGTCGGAGAGCATCGAGGTCGAGAGCAGCCATTGCGGCATGGGTCATCATCCGGCCGTCGTCTATGCGGTCGCCGACCGCCTGGCACAAGTGGAGGGGCAGTGGCGGCCGTTCGACCGCAGCGGCTGGCGCGCCCTGGTCTTCCCCGATCCGCACAGGTAAGTCCGCCGCGGCATTGTTGCAAAGTTCCAAAACGCGCTATGCGTGAGGCATGCCGCCGCCGCTCGCCCGCATCGTCGACCAGCTCAAGCGCGAGCCCTCGCGCACCGGCTCCATCGTCATCACCGTGTTTGGCGACGCGATCGTGCCGCGCGGCGGCGCGGTCTGGCTCGGCACGCTGCTCGCCTTTTTCGCGGCGCTCGACATCGACGGCAACGTCGTGCGCACCGCGATGTCGCGCCTTGCGGCCGACGGCTGGCTCGAACGCAGCAAGGTCGGCCGCAACAGTTTTTATCGCCTGGCCAAAAAAGGCCAGCATACCTTCGAGACCGCGACCCAGCACATCTATGATCCGCCGCCCTCCGACTGGACCGGCCGCTTCGAGCTGCTGCTGATCGGCAACGCCGAGCATCGCGACGCCGCGCGCGAGGCGCTGCGGGATGCCGGTTTTGGTAGCCCGCTGCCGGGCGTCTGGGTCGCGCCGTCAGGCGTTCCAGTGCCCGAGGAAGCCGCGAAGGCGATCCGGCTCGAGGTCTCGGCGGAAGACGACAGCGGGCGTCGGCTGCTGAGCGAAAGCTGGCCGCTCGAGCGCACCGCGGGGGCCTACCTTAAATTCATGAAGACCTTTGCGCCGCTCTCCGACTGGCTCGGCCGCGGCGAGGCGCTCGCCGACATCGATGCCTTCACCGCGCGCATTCTCTTGATCCACCACTATCGCCGCGTGGTGTTGCGCGACCCGCTGTTGCCGCATGCGCTGTTGCCGAAGGATTGGCCGGGGCAGGCGGCGCGAAAACTGTGCGGCGACATCTATCGCGCGCTGCTGCCGGCCTCGGAACAATGGCTTGATCGTCATGCCAGCAACGAAAGCGGGCCGCTGCCGGCGCCAGGCGGGGCTCTGGCACGCCGCTTCAGCGATTAATATGTTACAGAAATATATTGCATGATCTAGTTTTTGTTATACATTAACTCCCAAGAATCAGGGAGGTCGGCGCATGTACACGCAGGCGCTCAATACGTCCGAGGCGGACGACCGCAACGTTGAGGACGCCGGCCGGGCGGCGCAGTTCCAGGCGCGAATCGACGCCGAAGAGCGCATCGAGCCGAACGACTGGATGCCGGCTGCGTATCGCAAGACCCTGACCCGGCAGATTTCCCAGCACGCCCATTCCGAGATCGTCGGCATGCTGCCAGAAGGCAATTGGATCACGCGCGCGCCGAGCCTGCGCCGCAAGGCGGCGCTGCTGGCAAAGGTGCAGGACGAGTGCGGCCACGGCCTCTACCTCTACGCCGCCGCGGAGACGCTCGGCACCTCACGCGAGGAACTGGTCGACGCCATGCTCGCCGGCAAGGCCAAATATTCCTCGATCTTCAATTACCCGACGCTGACCTGGGCCGACATCGGCGTGATCGGCTGGCTGGTCGATGGCGCGGCGATCATGAACCAGATTCCGCTCTGCCGCTGTTCCTACGGGCCTTACGCGCGCGCGATGATCCGCGTCTGCAAGGAGGAGTCGTTCCACCAGCGCCAGGGCTACGAGATCATGCTGACGCTGTGCCGCGGCTCGGCCGAGCAGAAGGCGATGGCGCAGGATGCCCTGAACCGCTGGTGGTGGCCGGTGCTGATGATGTTCGGCCCGCCGGACAAGGCGAGCCAGCACTCCGACACCTCGACCAAGTGGAAGATCAAGCGCTTCTCGAATGACGAGCTGCGCCAGAAGTTCGTCGATGCCACGGTGCCGCAGGCGCACTATCTCGATCTCGCCATTCCCGATCCGGATCTGAAGCAGGACGCCGACGGACACTGGATTTACGGCGAGATCGACTGGCGCGAATTCAAAGACGTGCTGGCCGGCAATGGCCCCTGCAATCGCGATCGCATGGCGGCGCGGCGCAAGGCTCATGCTGACGGCGCCTGGGTGCGCGAGGCGACGGCCGCTCACGCGGCTAAGCGCAAGGTTCGAGAGACCGCGCAAGCCGCCGAATAGGAGTGAGAGGAATGACCACGCCGAACACGCCGCTCTGGGAAGTTTTCATCCGCAGCCGCAACGGGCTCGCCCACAAGCATTGCGGCTCGCTGCATGCCAGCGACGCCACCATGGCGCTGCAGGCAGCGCGCGACATTTTTACGCGCCGCGGCGAAGGCTTGTCGATCTGGGTCGTGCCGTCGAGCGCGATCACTGCCTCCGATCCGGCGGAGAAGGGCATGATGTTCGACCCCGCGGAATCCAAGATCTACCGGCATCCGACGTTTTACGACGTGCCCGAGGAAGTCGGGCATATGTGATTTCAATCCTCATGGTGAGGAGGCGCGTCAGCGCCGTCTCGAACCATGAGGCCCGAACCTTGGCCTCATCCTTAGACGCGCGCAAGAGCGCGCTCGTCGGGATGAGGGGAGAAAGCAGGGCAAGCTGACATGGCAACGCCATCAATCCAGGTTTCCGAAACGCCGCTGGTGCTCTATCTGCTGCGCCGCGCCGACGATGCGTTGATCCTCGGCCATCGGCTGTCGGAATGGTGCGGGCACGCCCCTGCCATGGAGGAAGACATGGCGCTCTCCAACATCGCACTCGACCTGATCGGCCAGGCGCGCGAACTCTATGCCTATGCGGCCGAGGTCGAAGGCAGGGGCAATGACGAGGACAAGTTCGCCTACCTGCGCGACGTCCGCCAGTACCGGAACCTGCTGCTCGCGGAGCAGCCGAACGGCGATTTCGCTCATACGATCGTGCGTCAGCTCTTCTACTCCGCGTTCGCCGATCCCCATTGGCGCGCGATGATGGCATCGAATGATGCGACGCTCGCTGCGATCGCCGCAAAATCCGAGAAGGAGAGCGCCTATCACCTGCGGCATGCCTCCGAGTGGGCGATCCGGCTCGGTGACGGGACCGAGGAGAGTCACGCACGGGCGCAGGCGGCGATCGATGATCTCTGGTCCTTCACCGGCGAGATGTTCGCCGTCGACGACAGCGAGCGTGGCCTGATCGACAGAGGGACTGCGGTCGACGCTGCCAATTTGAAGCATGAATGGCTCGCGACCGTCGCGCGCATCGCCAGTGAAGCCACGCTGCGCCTCCCTGAAAACGACTGGATGCAGCAGGGCGGCCGGAGCGGCCGGCACAGCGAGCATCTCGGCCATCTCCTGAGCGAACTGCAATACATGCAGCGAACCTTTCCGGGTGTCTCATGGTGATCGCGGCTGAAAATGACAGCATGCTTCGGCAGCGGGCATGGGACGCCGCGGCTGGTGTGGTCGACCCGGAGATCCCGGTTCTCACCATCGCCGATCTCGGTGTGCTGCGCGAGGTGGAGGTTAAAAATGGCCGCGTCGAGGTCGCGATCACGCCGACCTATTCCGGTTGTCCTGCGATGAACATGATCGCGGTCGAAATCGCCCTCGCGCTGGAGAACGCGGGTTTCCCCCAGCCGAACGTGCGCACCGTGTTGTCGCCGGCCTGGACCACGGACTGGATGAGCGAGGAGGGTCGAAGCAAGCTCAAAGCCTACGGCATCGCGCCGCCGCGTCCTGCGAGCTCCCGCCGCGCGTTGTTCGGCGTGCAGCAGGTCAGCTGCCCGCAATGCGGCTCGGAGGACACCGAGCTGCTGTCCGAATTCGGCTCGACCGCATGCAAGGCGCTGTGGCGCTGCAGGAGCTGCCGCGAGCCGTTCGATTATTTCAAGTGTCATTGATTGGTACGGACATGACCAAAGGCCTGTCATTGCGAGCGAAGCGAAGCAATCCAGACTATTTCCACGGAGGCAGTCTGGATTGCTTCGGCGCGGAGCCTGTCAACGGGCCGCGCTATGCGCGGACCCGTTGGCGCCTCGCAATGCCGATGGGGAAATAATGATGTCCCTTACGCCCCGCTTCCATCGTCTCAAAGTCAACGACCTCCGCCGTGAATCGGCTGACGCGGTGTCGCTGACTTTTTCGATTCCCGACGACCTTGCCGGTGACTATCACTTCGCGCCCGGCCAGTATCTGACGCTGCGCACGACCATGGACGGCGAGGAGGTGCGGCGCTCCTATTCGATCTGCTCCGGCCCCGACGATGGCGAACTGCGCATTGCGGTCAAGCGCATCGACGGCGGCGCCTTTTCGAGCTGGGCCGCGGACGAATTGAGGTGCGGCGACGAACTCGAGGTGATGACGCCGACCGGCCGCTTTGGTGTGACGCCAAGCCCTGCCGAGGCACGCATTCATGTGGGGTTTGCGGCAGGCAGCGGTATCACGCCGATCCTGTCGATCGTGAAGACCATGCTGGCGCGCGAGCCGCGGAGCCGCTTCTTCCTGTTCTACGGCAACCGTACCACCGCGGGCATGCTGTTTCGCGAGGCGCTGGAAGAGCTGAAGGACCGCTATCTGGACCGCCTGTCCGTGTTTCACGTCATCTCCGGCGAGGAGCAGGACATTCCGATTCTGGAAGGCCGGCTCGACGCGGAGAAGGTGAGGGTGCTGCTCCGGGCGATGGTGCCGGCCGAGAGCATCGACCATGTCTTCATCTGCGGACCGACGGGCATGAGCGAGGAGATCGAAGCGGCCTGTCGCACGCTCGACATTGCCGAGGAGCGCATCCATGTCGAGCGCTTTGTCTCCGGGCTCGGCGGCAAGCCGCGTCCAAAAGCCGTCATTCCGGCCTCGGCGCCGCCAAAGGCGTTTGCGTCGCTGATCATCGACGGCAAGCGGCGCGAGGTGCCGGTCGCCGAAGGCGAGGCAATCCTGGACGCGGCGCTGCGCGGTGGCGTCGATCTGCCCTTCGCCTGCAAGGGCGGCATGTGTTCGACCTGCCGTGCCAAGCTCGTCGAGGGCAGGGCGGAGATGGAGCTGAACTACTCGCTGGAACCGTGGGAGCTGAAAGCAGGTTTCATCCTGACCTGCCAGGCGAAGCCGACCACCGAGCGGGTCGTGGTCGACTACGATCATGTGTGAGGTGAGCGCTGCGGGGGCGGTGTCTTCGCGGCGTTGAGGACAGACGGTCTCAAGAGACCCATTGAAGGGTCCGACCGAACCGGGGAGAGAGACGTGCGTGAGATCGAGAGAGCCCTCGCGAGCGGGAGCGTGCGATGAACGTCACGACAAAACTGTCGCCTGACGATCTTGCGCGTGCCTGCGCGGAGGCGATGTGGAAGGACGACGAAGCGAGCCAGGGGCTCGGCATGGCGATCGTCGACATCAGATCCGGCCAGGCGACGCTGGCGATGACCATCCGGCCGGACATGGTCAATGGCCACAACATCGCGCATGGCGGCTTCATCTTCACGCTCGCGGATTCCGCCTTTGCCTTTGCCTGCAACTCGCACAACGAGCGTGTGGTGGCGGCACAAGGCAGCATCACCTTCATTCGCCCGGGCAAGCTCGGCGACAGGCTCGTCGCCACGGCGCGCGAGGTGTCGAAGATCGGCCGCTCCGGCATCTACGATGTCCGCGTCACGTCAGACGACGTGGTGATCGCCGAATTCCGCGGCCATTCCCGCAGCATCGGCGGCACGCTGGTGCCGGCCGCAGTGGACAACGACAAGAACCGACCAGAGGAAACGACCTAGAGGAAAGCCGAGAGAAAGCACCATGGCTTCACCAAGACTCAAATCCGCGGCAAGCGCTTACTTACCCGAGATGGACGACACCGAACGCGCCTCGCGCGACGCCATCATGGCCCTGCAGGAAAAGCGCCTCGCCTGGTCGCTCAGGCATGCCTACGACAATGTGGCGCACTACAAGAACGCCTTCGACAGGGCCGGCGTTCATCCCAGTGACTTCAAGCAGCTTGCCGATCTCGCAAAGTTCCCGTTCACGGTGAAGACGGACCTGCGCGACAACTATCCCTTCAACATGTTCGCGGTACGGCGTGAAAAGCTGGTGCGTGTGCATGCCTCCTCGGGCACAACGGGCAAGCCGATCGTGGTCGGCTACACCAGGGCCGACATTGCGACCTGGTCGAGCGTGATGGCGCGCTCGATCCGCGCGGCCGGTGGCCGCAGCGGCATGATCATCCACAACGCCTATGGCTACGGCCTGTTCACCGGCGGCCTCGGCGTGCATTACGGCGCCGAAGAGCTCGGCTGCACGGTAGTGCCGATCTCCGGCGGCATGACCGAGCGGCAGGTGCAGCTCATCAACGATTTCAGGCCCGACATCATCACGGTGACGCCGAGCTACGTGCTGGCGATCCTGGACGAGTTCAGACGCCAGAAGCTGGATCCGCGTCAGTGCTCCCTGAAAATCGGTATTTTCGGCGCCGAGCCCTGGACCAACGCGATGCGCGCCGAGATCGAGGACGCGTTCGACATGGACGCTACCGACATTTATGGGCTCTCGGAGGTGATCGGTCCCGGCGTCGCGCAGGAATGCCTGGAGACCAAGGACGGCCTGCACATCTGGGAGGATCATTTCTATCCCGAGGTGATCGACCCGGACACCGGAAAAGTGCTGCCCGACGGCGAACTGGGTGAGCTGGTGTTCACCTCGCTCACCAAGGAAGCGTTCCCGGTCATCCGCTATCGCACCCGCGACCTGACGCGGCTGCTGCCGGGCACCGCGCGGCCGGGCATGCGGCGCATGGAAAAGGTCACTGGCCGCTCGGACGACATGATCATTCTGCGCGGCGTCAACCTGTTCCCGACCCAGATCGAGGAAATCCTGCTCGCGACCGACTGGTGCGGCGGCCATTTCATCCTCGAGCTGACGCGGGACGGGCGCATGGATGAACTGACGATTCATGCCGAAGTGCGCCCCGAATATTGGGACGGCCGCGGCCTCACCGATCACGCCGACCGCATCTCGACCCATATCAAGAATACGATTGGCATCACGTCAAAGGTGCGTGCGGTGGCGCCGGATACCCTGGAGCGCTCGCTCGGCAAGGCCAAGCGCGTGCACGACAAGCGGCCAAAGGGATGATCTCTGACCCTCTTGGTGAGGAGCCGCGCTCTTCGCGGCGTCTCGAGCCATGAGGCCCGGATACCAACCACCGCGGGCTCATCCTTCGGGACGCGCGCAAAAGCGCGTCCCTCACGACGAGGGACGGGCGTTGCTCCTGTGGCACTTCATAGCCTATATCTGGCCTCGTTTTGTTCGAACCTCCTTGGATCGCGCGGTAACGCCGGTTTCGAGAGCCTGGGAAACATCTGGTGCAAGACAGCACGCATATCGTCCTCTGGGGCGGACTGGTGGTTGGCCTCGCCTATGGATCGGTTGGCCTGCTCAGCGGCTTTTGTCTGCTCTCCAGTCTGCGGGGCTGGTGGGCGGATGGTGACAGCCGCCTGGTCCGCACCTTCGCGCTTGCGCTCGGGGTCGCGATTGCAGGCACCCAGCTGCTCGCCGCCGCGGGTCTCGTCGACCTCTCCAAATCGATCTATCTGCAGCCGTCATTCTCCGCGCCGCTGATCTTCGCAGGCGGGCTGCTGTTCGGTTACGGCATGGTGCTGGCGAATGGTTGCAGCTCGCGGGCGCTGGTGCTGCTGGGCCGCGGCAACTTGCGTTCCCTCGTCGTCGTGATCGTCCTCGGCATCGTCGCGACGATGACGCTGAAGGGGCTGATTGCGCCGCTGCGCATTGCGCTGTTGCAGGCAAGCCAGATGGCGCCGAAAACCATTTCGGTTCCGGCGCTGCTCGCGGCCGCAGGCATGGGCGAGACTTTTGCGCGGATGCTCGCGGCCTCCGTGATGGCCGGCGCGCTGATCATCTTCGCCTTTGCCCACGCGCCGTTCCAGCGCGCACCCGGCCAGATCGCGGCGGGGATGGCGGTCGGCGTTTTGGTCGTCGCGGGCTGGTTTGCGACCGGATATCTCGGCGCCGACGAGTTCAACCCGGCGCCCGTGGGCTCGCTGACCTTCATCGCGCCAATCGCCGATACCGTGCAATATGTGATGTTTTCGACCGGCCTCGCCTTGAGTTTTGGCGTGACGCTGGTGACCGGCGTGTTCACAGGAAGCCTGCTCACCGCGCTCGTGACGCGCCGCTTCGCGCTCGAAGGCTTTGTGTCGCCGCGTCACATGCTGCGCTCGGTTTCCGGAGCGGGGCTGATGGGTGCGGGCGGCGCCATGGCGTATGGCTGCTCGGTCGGGCAGGGGCTGACCGGGTTGTCGACGCTGGCCCTGCCGTCCTTCATCGCCGTCGGCGGCATCCTGCTCGGCGCCGCGGCCGGCCTGCGCGGCGCGTTCCGCGTTCAGCCGCTGGCGACCGAAGTGGTGCGCTGAACCGGGTCTTCGCGACGGCGCGATGTCTCAGGCGCTCCGCGTCCCGCCGCCTTCAAACACGGTCATTCCGGCAGCCGGATCGAGATCGGTTTCGGTCGCCTCCGTCAGCCGCGCGATCATCATGTAGCAGCCGATCGCGAGGACGGCCTCGACGATTTCCTGCTCGCTGAACTGCGCGCGCAGCGCGGCGAACGTCGCCTCCGGCACGCGCACGTTGTCGATCACTTCCGCGCCGAAGGCCAATAGCGCCCGTTCGGCATCATTGAAGGCGTCGTCGTCATACTTGCCCTGTTCGATACAATCGATCTGCCGCTGCGTCACGCCGAGCCCCAGCGCGATCGGCACATGCTGGCGCCATTCATAGGCGGCTTGTTCGCGCTGCGCGACCTGCAGGATCAGGAGTTCGCGGTTGACATGCTCAAGCTTCTGCTTGTGCAGGATCGCGTTGGCGAACCGCATCGCCGGGATGAAACTGGTCTCGGCATGCGCCAGCATTTTGAAGACGTTCAGCTTGATCGGCATCCGGTCGAAGGCGGCGCGCACGTCGCCGCTGGTCGTCTCCGGATCGATCAGTGATAGCCTGGCCATTCGCTCCTCCTGTCTGGCTTCATTTCACGAGGCGAATGGGATCGGTGCCGTCCCAGTTGGCGGCCGCCTGCCGGATCCGCTCGAAGAATCGGCCTTTGCCGCCGCTGATGTCCGAAATCTCAATGACGGTACCGGGATGGGCCTCGCTATCGAAATAAGCGAACCGGCCTTGCTCTCCGCCGATCTGGCCTTCGTGTCCGACCTTGTAGCCGAGCCCGAGCGCGCGCTCGTAAAGGGCCTGGTAATCCGTGGTCCAGAACGACATGTGCTGCAGTCCTTCGTGGCCGGCGTCGAGAAACTCCCTGTACATCGACGGCGCAGCGTTGCGCTGCTGGATCAATTCGATCTGCAGGGCGCCGGAATTGGCGAGCGCGATGCTCATCTCGACGTCGGAATCGCGGCCGCGATGCCGAAAATAGTCGGTCTTGACCCGATCGATATAGTACCAGGGGCCGACGCCCATCACTTTGCTCCAGTGATGCATGGCGGCCTGGATGTCGCGCACCACATAGCCGTTCTGGCAGACGGGTCCGAAGATCCGGCTCATGTTATTCCGCGCATCCGATGTGAGCCATCATGGCTCTTCCCTGGTCACGATTCTGATCTCGGAGGTCAGGGTGCGATGGACCGGGCACTTGTCGGCGATTTCCATCAGCTTCTTGCGCTGCTCCGCATCGAGCGCGCCGTCGATTCTGATCACCCGCTCGATCTGGTCGAGCATGCCTTCCTTGGTCTCGCATTCCGCGCAGTCACTTGCGTGGATCTTGCCGTGGTTGAGCGTCACGGTGACCCGATCGAGCGGCAGGGATTTGCGATCGGCATAGAGGCGCATGGTCATCGAGGTGCAGGCGCCGAGACCCGCGATCAGATAGTCATACGGTCCGGGGCCGGTGTCGTCGCCGCCCGCCGCGAGCGGTTCGTCGGCCAGCAGGCGGTGCGGCCCGACCGAGACGAGCTGCTGGAACTTGCTGTTGCGGGTCTCCTGCACCACGACGCGGCGCGGCTCCCCGCTCCGCTCGGCAGCCTGGTCGGCGGCGGCCGGTTGAATGTAGCGTGGCGCCCATGCCGCAATCATTTCGGCGACATAGGCGGTGTCGCGGCGGTCGCTCAAAAGATGGTCGGCGCCCGCCAGCGAGACAAAGCTCTTGGGGTGCCGCGCCGACATGAAGATGCGGGTCGCATTGTCGATGCCGACGATGTCGTCGGTCGGTGCGTGCATCACCAGGAGCGCCCGCCTGAGCTTGCCGATCTGGGCCATCAGGTCGTGCTCGGCGATATCTTCGAGAAACTCGCGCTTGATGCGGAAGGGGCGGCCGGCCAGCGACACCTCGACCTCGCCGACATTGCGAATGTCCTCGATGTGCTCCTTGAACAGCCCGGTGACGTGAGCTGGCGCGGATGGCGCCGCAATGGTGACGACGGCCTTGGCCTCGGGAATATCTTTCGCGGCGGCGAGGATCGCCGCGCCGCCGAGGCTGTGGCCGATCAGGAGCACCGGCGGCTTCCTGGTCTTGCGCAGATGTTCGGCGGCGCGTACGAGATCGGCGACGTTCGAGGAAAACGTTGCGTTCGCAAACTCGCCTTCGCTGGAGCCGAGCCCCGTGAAGTCGAACCGCAGCACGGCGATGCCCTTGGCCGCGAGCGCGGTCGAAATCCGCTTCGCCGACAGTGCATCCTTGCCGCAAGTGAAGCAGTGCGCGAAGACGGCAAAGGCGAGCGGCTCCTGCTCGGGCAGGTCCAGCGCCGCGGCAAGCTGATGGCCGCCTTCACCTTCGAATTGGAAGCGTTCGGTTGGCAATGTGAGTCTCCCCATTTGCGATGCTCTCTCTTGGCCGGAGAGCTCAGCACGACGATCAGTCGTCCGAATAGCGTTGCTCGGACCAGGGATCGCCGCGGTTGTGATAGCCGCGGACCTCCCAATAGCCCGGCGCATCATTGCCCAGGAATTCGATCGCCTTCAGCCATTTCGCGCTCTTCCAGAAATAGAGATGCGGCACCACGAGCCGCACCGGGCCGCCGTGCTCGGCCTCCAGCGGTGCGCCCGACCAGCTGTGGGCGAGCAGCGCATCTTCGGCAGCAAAATCCTCGAGCGCGAGGTTGGTCGTGTAGCCGTCATAGGAGTGCAGCACGACGAAGCGTGCTTCGTCGCGCGGGCGGCAGGTGGCCAGGAGGTCGGACGTCGAGAGTCCTTCCCACTGATTGTCATAGCGCGACCACGTCGTCACGCAGTGAATGTCCGAGACGAATTGCGACTGCGTCTGCGCCGAAAACTGCGCGAAATCCCAGAACAGAGGATTTTCGACCGCGCCGTAGACGTCGAGGCGCCAGCGCTCGTGCGAAACGTTCGGCAGCAGGCCGAGATCGAGCACCGGCCAGTCGCGGGTCAAATGCTGCCCCGGCGGCAGGCGCTGATCGGCGGGCCGCGCGATTTTTCCCGTGAGGAACTTGCCCTCGCGCGCCCAGCGCTCCTTGCTGCGCGTCAGCTTGGATTCCGGCGGCGGTTCCTGGTCCTCGCTCATCGCAAATGTCCCGTCTCTCCACGGCGACGGCCCATAACTCGCGCTGTTCGTTTTCCCGAGCAACGCTTCGAACGTCGTCATCCGGTCGATCATACTTTGTCCGACTGTGAAGCTCTCCTTCATAGCCTGTCAATTTTATCCTGGATAGCCGCAGGCAGGGGGCCGTCGTATCTGTCCTCCTAACGCGACGCTTGGAAGAGGAACATTGCAATGATCAAAGTGCTTGATGCCCCCGGCGAGTGCCGCGATGACCCTCGGCAGTCCCCCGATCAATTTTCGGAGATGAATGCGGGCGGGCTGGATCGCCGCGCCTTCCTGGCTGCCGGCGCAACCGCGACGATGCTTGCTGTCAGCCCGAGTCTCGCCCAAAACCAGCCGCCGGTTGCCTCCACTCCGACGGGCCAGGGGGCGATGCCAAGCAACGTCAGGGTGGAACGGCTGGACGGCTCGATTCTGCTGATCGGCATTCGGCAGGAGTCCGATCGCGTCGAACTGTCGAGCGTCATCGGGTTGGGTCGCTTGATGTATATGCTCGACCACGACGAGGCCTTGCGTGTCGCGGTGCTCTACTCCCAAGGCCCCGACTTTGTGGGAGGAATCCTCGATGCCGAAAGCTGGACACCGGTTCTACGCAGCGGCCGCTTTCCGGAAACTCCCCAGTTCATCAATCCCGTGGGCACTGTTCCGCCCCGTCGCGAGAAGCCACTCGTTGTCGCCGTGGGCGGCAAGTGCCAGGGCGCAGGCCACGAGCTCTTTCTCGCCGCCGATGTCCGGGTTGCGGCGAGCGATACCGTGTTCGCCCAACCAGAAGTCACCCGTGGTCACTTCCCGGCCGGCGGTGCAACGATCACGCTTGTCCGCGAGGTTGGTTGGGCGAACGCGATGCGCTACATGTTGACAGGCGATGAATGGGGTGCCGACGAGGCCTACCGAATGGGTCTCGTTCAATATGTGACCCCGCCCGGAAAGCAACTCGATCGCGCGATCGAGGTCGCCCGCAAGATAGCCGCCGCAGCGCCGCTCGGCGTTCGAGCGACAATGAGCTCGGCGCATCGCGCGCTCGGTGAAGGCCAGGAAGCCGCGTTCGCTGCGCTGTTTCCCGAACTCGCTCGACTGGCGCAGAGCGACGACCACCAGGAATATTTCCGGGCGCTTCGCGAAAACCGCTCACCTGCCTTTCATGGTCGCTGACGCCGTCCGTGCGCCAGGCTATTCGTGCCGATGCATCGCCGATTCGTGCTTGGTGTCGCGCATGGTCGAATAGATGACCAGCGAGAGGAAGATGATGCCTGTGAGGTAGTAATAGAACCAGTCTTCATGCCCCAGGCTCTTGAACGAGAGCGCGATCGCGGGCGCGGTGCCGCCGAATATGGAGACGGTGATCGCATAGGGCAGGCCGACGCCGAGTGCGCGGACATTGGTCGGAAACAATTCCGCCTTTACGATGGCGTTGATCGAGGTGTAGCCGGCGACGAAGATCCAGGCGCAGCAGATCAGCAGGAAGACGTAGAGCGGCTCCTTGGTTTCCTTCAGCATGGTCAGGATCGGCACGGTCGCGAGCGTGCCGGCGACGCCGAAGAAGATGAGGAGCGGCTTTCGTCCGATGCGATCGGACAGCGCGCCGTAAAGCGGCTGCAGCAGCGTGGCGAACAGCAGCGTGCCGAAGATCACGAAGGTGGTCTGGTCCTCGCTGAGGCCGACCGAGAGTTTTACGAAAGTCTGCATGTAGGTGGTGAAGGTGTAGAACGCCGCAGTGCCGCCGGCGGTCAGCCCGACCACGAGCAGCAGCTCGCGCGGATAGCGCAACAGGGTGGCGATCGAGCCGGTCGGCTTGACAGCCTTCTTGGCTTCGACGAAGGCCTCGGTTTCATGCAGGCCGCGCCGCATCACCGCGGCGAAGATCGCAAGCAGCGCGCCGATCGCGAAGGGAATTCGCCAGCCCCACTCCTTCAATTCCGCCGAAGTCAAAAACACCTTCTGCAGCAGCAGCAGCACGACGATCGCGGTGAGCTGGCCGCCGATCAGGGTGACGTACTGGAAGCTGGAATAGAAGCCGCGGTGCCTGGCATCCGCAACTTCGCTCAGATAGGTGGCGCTCGCGCCGTACTCGCCGCCGAGGCTCAGGCCCTCGATGACGCGCGCGAGCGCCAGCATCGCCGGCGCCGCAACACCGATGGTAGCATAGGTCGGCGTCACCGCGATCATCAGCGAGCCAAAGCACATGCAGACAACGGACAGCGTCAGCGACAGGCGGCGGCCGAAATGATCGGCGAGATAGCCGAACAGCCAGCCGCCGAGCGGGCGCATCAGGAAGGTCGCCGCGAACAGCACCGCGGCGTTGAGCTGCTGCACCACGGGATCGCTCTGCGGAAAGAAGGCCGGCGCGAAATACAGCGCGAAGGCGGTGTAGGCGTAGAAATCGTACCATTCGACCAGGTTGCCGATCGAGCCGATGAAGATCGCCTTGATCCGCCGCTCGGCGTCGCCGAGGTCAAAGGCCTCGGAAGCGGTCTTCAAGGCCTGGTCTGACATGGTCGGCTCCCCTGGAACGAATTGTTATGACCTTCTTATAGGTCGAAAGGTCTTGTCGTTCCAAGGGGTGGGGGGACGACCTGTCCCCTCAAAAAAGCACGCGCAGCTGGCGCGGGCCGCGCACCGTGCCTTGCGACCATTTGACGGGATGGGCCGGGTCGAGGCGGAACTCGGGAATGCGCTTCAGCCATTCCTCGAGCGCAACCGTCATCTCCATCCGCGCCAGGTTGGACCCGATGCAGCGATGAATCCCGAGCCCGAACGCGGCGTGCGGATTCTGCCTGCGGTCGAGCACGACCTTGTCGGCATCGGGAAAGACGGCGGGATCGCGGTTGGCGGCGGGGAATGACAGCAGGACCATGTTGCCGGGCTTGACCGGGCAGCCTTGAATCTCGGTTTCCTTCATCACCTCGCGCGCCATCGTCACGGGCGAGAAGGCGCGCAAGAACTCTTCGACCGCGGTCGGCATCAGCTCCGGCTCCGCAACCAGGCGCTGGCGGTCAGCCGGAGTCTTTGCAAGGTGCCAGAGCGAGGCGCCGATCGCGCTCCAGGTGGTGTCGATGCCGGCAATCAGCAGCAACCGTAACGATCCGAGGACATGCATGTCGTCGAGCGGCGCGCCGGTCTTGTCCCTGGCGTTCATCAGCGTCGTGATCAGGTCATCGGTCGGCTGCCGCTTGCGCGCCTCGATATGGCCGACGAAATAGCCGCCCATCTCCTCAGCCGCCGTCTTGAGCTGGCTCTCGTCCTTGATGCTGAGCTCGAGGATCCGGTGGATCCAGTCGATGAAGAGGTCGCCGTCGGTTTCGGGAATGCCGAGCATGTGCGCGATGGCGCGCACCGGAATGTATTTGGCATAGCGATCGGCGATGTCGCATCCGCCGTCGGCGACAAAGCCGTCGATCAGCTCGTTGCAGATCGCCCGCACGCGCGGCTCCAGCTTCTTCATCGCGTCCGGCGTGAACGGCGGCAGCAGCAATTGCTTGGCGGGCTTGTGCTCGGGCGGATCGGAGGTGATCGGCGGGGCGCCGTTCTTCTGGATTTCCGGCCGCTCGTCGCGCACGATGACGCGGCGCGAGGAAAAGTGTTCGGTGTCATACGCGATCTGCCGCACCGCTTCAAAACTGGTCGGCAGATAGCAGCCCTGGAAGCGGCTGGTATGCACGACCGGGCTGGTGGCGCGCAGTTCGTTCCAGATCGGATACGGGTTTTCGGTCCAGCGCGGGTCGGTATGATCGAAATCATGCACCCAGTCGGTGACCGGAGGATGTTCGGGCATGAAGCTGGTGTCGGACATCTGTGCTGCTCCTTCGGGCAGTTCAAGGCGGTCTGGCCCGGCCGCAGCCGGCCGCGGCGCACAACTAGTCTTCGGTCACGTCGATCGCATTCTCGGGGCAGTTGGCGCGGGCGAGATAGGCCTTGTCCTCGAGGCCGGGGGGCACCGTGCCGTCGCCCTTCTCATGCGCGTTGCCATAGGCGTCGAGATCGAACAGCTCGCCAGCCAGCGCCTTGCAGCGGGCGTGACCCTGGCATTTGTCGGGGTCGACATGGACCTTGAGCTTTCCGGACATGCACTCTCCCCGGTCCCGCGCAGCTCCAGGAGCTGCGCTCGGTGGCGTTTCCGTCGCCAGCTTGACGTCGGCATTGCTTTTCTAAATTATAGGCTATTACATTCGTGCTCCGATCACGCTGTCAAGACAAAAGTTATAGAGCATTACATCAAAATGTCGCCGCGCCCCGCCCGCAAGCCGCAACATACCTATCATCACGGGGATCTCAGGGATGCCCTGGTGCGGGCTGCGCTGCAGGACGTCGAGCGCGGCGGTCCCGAAGCCGTCAATATCAGCGCGCTGGCCAAGCGGCTCGGCGTCTCGCAGCCGGCCCCGTACCGTCATTTCGCCGACCGCGACGCGCTGCTGGTCGCGGTGACGGCGGAAGCCTTCCGCCAGTTCAACGTGCTGTTGCGGGAGGAGATCGAGACACCGTCGCAACGTTCAAGACTGTCGCGGCTCGCGCAGGCGGCGCTCGCATTCGGCCTGCGCCGTCACGGCGTCTATCGCTTGATGTTCGCCTCGCGCACCATGGCGTGCGCGCCGGAGGGCAGCGAGCTGCACAACGCCGCGCGGGAAACCTACGACCTGCTGCTCGCGGCGATGGAGGCGCCGCCGATCGGACTGGTGCACGAGCGGCACGCCCTGCAGATCTGGGCCGCGCTGCACGGCGTGGTGATGCTGGCCGAGCAGGGGCTGCTCAGCGGCAAGACCGCTCTCGTCACGCGCGAACAGCTGGTCGACGATATCGTCGAGCAGACCCTGATGAGTCTGAAGCTGGCGATCGAGGCTGCTGCCGGTGGCGGCGCAAATGCGACGAACTGAACACATCTCAACCTCATCCTGAAGAGCGGCATCTTCGCCGCGTCTCGAAGGATGAGGGCCCGATCCGGGCCTCATGGTTCGAGACGCCGCGCAAGAGCGCGGCTCCTCACCATGAGGGTTGGGCTCACGACTTCGGGGGCCGTGGATCGATCGGCGCGATATCGCGCAAGCCCAGAATATCCTCCAGCACCCTGGCGCCGGCAAGCAGCTGCGCTTCGCCCCGTGGTGGCCCGACCACCTGAAGCCCGACCGGCAGGTTTGATGCCGTAAATCCGCACGGCATCGACAGCGCCGGGCAGCAGGCCAGCGTGATCGCATAGACGATGCCGAGCCACTGGATGTAATTGTCGAATTTTTGGCCGCCGCATTCGGCGACGTAACGGTGCTCGACCGGGAACGGCGGCACGATCGTGGCCGGCGTCAGCAACAAATCGTAGCTTTCGAAGAAGGCGTGCGCGCGCTCGGTCATGGCGACGCGCTGCGCCTCGGCCCGCGCGATCTGCTCGACGGTGAGTTCGAGGCCTTTTTCGATGTTCCAGATCACCTCCGGCTTGAGCAAATCGCGCTTCGTCCTCAGCAACTCCGCCTTGCTGATGGCGAAGTCGAACGCGCGCAGCACGTGGAAACATTCGTGCGCTTCGGACAGATCGGGATGCGCGTCCTCGACGATGACACCGGCCTCGGCGAAGCGTGCGGCCGCCTTGCGCGTCAGCGCCGCGACCTCCGGATCGACCGGCGTGATGCCGAGATCGGCCGAGTAGGCGACGCGTTTCGGCTTCCGGCCGGATCGCGCTGACGACAGGAACGAGGTCGGCAGCATGGGAAGCGACAGCGGATCGGCCGGATGTTCGCCGCTCATGGCATCGAGAAACAGGGCAAGGTCCTCGATATTGCGCGCCATCGGACCTTGTACGCCGAGTGTGCGGTTGATGCCGAATTTCGGGGTCTGGGCGACACGGCCGATGCTCGGACGCAGGCCCACCACGCCGCAGAAGCTTGCGGGGTTGCGCAGCGAGCCGCCCATGTCGGAGCCGTGCGCGAGCCAGGCCATGCCGGTGGCGAGCGCAACGGCGGCGCCGCCCGAAGAGCCGGCGGCCGCCTTCGAGGTGTCCCAGGGATTTCGCGTCGCGCCGAACACTTCGTTGAAAGTGTTGGCGCCGGCGCCGAACTCCGGCGTGTTCGATTTTGCGTAGATCACCGCGCCGTTCTGTTCGAGCGCCTCCACCAGGATGTCGGAATGATCGGGGATGTGGTCCTTGTAGATCGGCGAGCCCTGGGTGGAGAGCACGCCGGCGACGTCGGTCAGGTCCTTGATCGGCACAGGCAGGCCCGCGAGCACGCCGCGCTCGGATACCGGCCGCTGCATAAGCGCCTTGGCATGATCGCGCGCATGCGCGAAGCAGAGCGTCGGCAGCGCATTGACCTGGACATCGACCTTGCCGATGCGCGTTTCCAGGACGTCGAGGAGATCGAGAGGCGACACCTCGCCGCGCCTGAGCTTATCGACGATTGCACAGGCGTTCTCGCCCGCGAGTCCCTGGTCTGGCAATGCAAGTCTCCCGCGCACATACCGCTATCGTGCAGTAGACCATTTCTCCGCGCGCGAGCAACGCGTCAATTCCGCGCTGCCGCCCTGCAAATGCGGCAGATCGCGATACCAACCGTCAGTTGTTCGAGAGAAGCCGACCAAGGTGTCATTGCGAGCCAAGCGAAGCAATCCAGAATCGCGCCACACGCACCTCGCTCGGTGCTCTGGATTGCTTCGCGGAGCCTGTCATCCGCCCGCGCTTCACGCGGACCGGGTGGCTCGCAATTGACGGTGGCGAGGTGGATTGCCTACCCCCACCCCGCAGAGATCCCGCCATCGACCGTGAAGATCACGCCCGAAGTATAGCCGGCCCGATCGGATGCGAGAAACGCCATGAGGTCGCCGATCTCGCGGGCGTGCGCGGGGCGGCCGAGCGGCAGCCCTTTCTGGAATTCCTTGTAGCGGTTCTCGTCGCCGAACTGGTGCTTTGCGCGCGTCTTCAGCAGCGTCACATGGCGGTCGGTGCCGACCGGACCCGGATTGATGCCGACCACGCGGATATTGTCGGCGAGGCTTTTGCCGCCGAGCGCGCGGGTGAAGGCCATCAGTGCGGCATTGCCGGCACTGCCGCAGATGTAGTTGGCGTCGAACTTTTCGCCGGCGGCGCCGATGTCGTTGACGATGACGCCACCGCCACGCGCCTTCATCTGCGCGTAGATTGCGCGGGTCAGGTTGATATAGCCGAATACCTTGAGCTCCCAGGCGTGACGCCAGGTCGCCTCGTCGATCTTGTCGATCGATCCGCCGGGAATGTCGCCGGCATTGTTGACGAGAATGTCGATATCGGCGGCGTCCTTTGCGAGCCGCGCGACGTCCTCGCTCTTGCGCAGATCGACCACATGCGCTGTCGCATCGATCTGGTGTGCCCCGCGGAGCCGCTCGGCGAGCGCCTTCAGCAGTTCGTCCGAGCGTGCGGCGAGGCGCAGATGGCAGCCTTCCTCGGCAAAAGCTTCGGCAGCAGCCGCGCCGATACCCTTCGAGGCGCCGGTGATAAGGACACGTTTGCCGCGCAGATGCAGGTCCATGGCAATGCTCGCTGGGCCAAAAGAAGAGAGGCGGAGAGGGGAATTGTTAGGCGGGAGGTATCGGGACCGTCAACATTGCACTGCAGCGTTGCGCTCACTGCCAGTTTGGTCCATTGCAAAGCTATCCAGCAAGCGCCTGAAGGGCCGAACGAGATCACAAGGACGTTTTCGATGAGCAGCGCAAAGAAACCATACCGGATCGCGGTGATTCCCGGTGACGGCATCGGCAAGGAAGTCATGCCTGAGGGGCTGCGCGTCATCGAGGCGGCGGCGAAGAAGCACGGCGTTGCCGTCAGCTTCGATCATTTCGATTTCGCCTCCTACGACTATTACGCGAAGCACGGCGAAATGATGCCGGAGGACTGGAAGGACCGGATCGGCAAGCACGACGCGATCTATTTCGGCGCGGTCGGCTGGCCGGCCAAGATTCCCGATCACGTTTCCTTGTGGGGGTCGCTGATCAAGTTCAGGCGGGAGTTCGACCAGTATGTCAATTTGCGTCCGGTGCGGCTGATGCCCGGCGTGCCCTCGCCGCTCGCGAACCGCAAGCCGGGCGACATCGAT
>Ga0207699_10000436_pt1 | contig 21264 bp, 22 predicted proteins | sample LARL51metaG_FD_184344 | JGI IMG/M metagenome (GOLD analysis project Ga0207699, IMG submission 184344) | Corn, switchgrass and miscanthus rhizosphere microbial communities from Kellogg Biological Station, Michigan, USA - LAR L5-1 metaG... | ecosystem: Host-associated > Plants > Roots >...
AATCACTTTTTCGTTTTCTTTTTTCTGTTCTTGCAGAGCGCCTCCAGGAGATATCTGGCCGACGCATTCCTGGACTCAGGATGCTAAATGCATGAGAAAACGGGACTTCCGATTCTTATGTGGGGGTTCGAAATTCTACTTCTCCGCACCACTCAGTCGATAACCAGAAAAAAAAATAACAATTTCTGGCAATCGAGAAATTCTGTCTGCAAACGAAGGATGAGGTTTTAAGGAAAACGGTCAGAGATCTAATTTTAGCACACCCCGTCGATTCCATCGAAATGATGATCGAAAAATGGACCCCCCTGGGGCCGAGGCACTTGATTTTTGCACCCACCGCACCGCCTGCCGCAGCTCTTGGACATATCAACAAAAGAAGAGTGGAACAAACTCGGTAAGGTTACCGCGCCCGACTACTGGCTCGACGTAGGATTCAAGATCGTTTTTACTAGGTAAAGACTCGAATTCGAAAGGCCTGGTTTTGGCCGCCCACGCAAAAATTCAGTGGACATTTGTCGAGAAGGACGGGGTGCCTCAGGAACGTATCGCGCCAATCCGACTTTTTTCGCGAGGTCACATCCACACTATGACAGATCAGACTTAGCAGGAATCGTATCGATGTATTTGCCGGTTGATGCGATAAACGCGGAAAGTAACAATAGACGACAAGGTGGAGGCATTGACTTGCCGTCCTTTGGGGGAAATTAGCCCTTCGCGGTGCCACGATCCCCATCTTTTGTTGTCCGACCCGGACACATAGGTAACAGAACGTACCGGCTACATAGGTAACACTTTTGGGCCAAACGGGTTGTCGAGAGGTTGCAGAGTTCTTTCCCTCAGATCGACGTGGCCAAGATGGTAATTCATTAAGGTTCCTGCCCGCAGCACCATTCACGCCGTGCACGGCATTTCTTTCCATCCTGCAAGCGAAACGACCGGCAAGTTTTACGTTGGCTCGACGACTGAATTGGCGTCGTGAGAGTGAGCACGATTTGACATTTCAATGGCGTCAATCGCGACTCGACTGAGCAAGTATCAGATGTATTTCTCGGCCAACATCTGGGCTGCGCTCTCGTCAAGCTGTTCTGCCCGCCGCACTTCTTCGAATCTCGTAAGCAGATCCTCAGGGCGGAGGCGGCGTTTCTCGGCGCCCTGAAGATTATGAATGATTTGGCCGCGGTGCATCATGATCAAGCGATCGCCCAGGCTGGCTCCCTGCTGCATGGAGTGCGTAACCATGAGGGTGGTAAGTTTTTCGCTAGCGACGACTTTTTCGGTGAGGGCAATGAGCAGGTCAGCGCTCTTGGGATCAAGCGCGGCGGTGTGCTCGTCGAGCAGAAGAAGTTCAGGGCGCAGCCAGGTGGCCATGAGCAGCGTGAGAGCCTGGCGTTGGCCGCCCGAAAGGCTGCCAATGGCATTTTCGAGACGGTCCTCCAAACCCATGTTGAGGCGACTGACCTGATCGCGCATCCCGGACAACAGCGAGGGCTTGAGGCTCCAGCCGAGGCCACGACTGCGACCGCGGCGCGCAGCAAGGCTGAGATTTTCGCGGATGCTGAGGCTGGGCGAGGTCCCGCTAAAGGGGTTTTGAAAGACGCGGCCAATGAGTTCGGCGCGGGCATATTCGGGCCAGCGGGTTACGTCTCGGCCAGCGAGGCGAATGCTTCCTTGGTCGACGAAAAATGTGCCGGCAACGGCGTTAAGGAAAGTGGATTTTCCGGAGCCATTGGTGCCGATGATGATCACCCATGAACCGGGCTCAAGGGTGAGGCTGACGCCGCGCAGCGAACGGACCTCGTTGGGCGTACCGGAGTTGAAAGTCTTGACGATGGACTGAACTTCAAGCATTTGCGCTCCGGAGCCGCGACTTGCGAAGGAATTGCGGCACAATGAGTGCAACGAAGACGAATCCAGCCGTGATGAGTTTCAGATCGTTGGGACTCAGGCCCCAACGCAGCGCGACCGCGACCATCAGACGGAAGAGCACAGAGCCCATCGCCGCACCAATAAGAGTCAATCCCACCTGATTGCTGCCCACCAGGGATTCGCCGATGATGACGCTGGCAAGGCCCCAGACAACCATGCCGATGCCCATACCGACGTCGGCGAATCCCTGATATTGAGCGAGCAGCGAACCAGAGAGTGCCACTAAACCGTTAGAGATGGCGAGACCGAAAACGATCATGTTGGCGTCGTTGACGCCGAGCGCGCGAATCATTTGCACGTTATCGCCGGTGGCCCGCATGGCCATGCCGAGGTTGGTGCGAAGGAAAAGATAAAGCAGTGTGCTAGTAAGAGCGACGGCGAAGGCGATGGCGCAGAGGACCGACGCGTCGCGAACGCTGACTTCCCAGCCGACAAGGCTTAACGACGTGACGCCGTGTGTGAGTCTCAGGCCGATCCGTTCGGCTTGCGTGGCGAGAGTGGTGACGGACAACAGGGGAACGTTGCTGCGACCCATCACGTGAAGATTGATGGAGTAGAGGGCGGTCATCACGAGAATTCCCGAAAGCAAGGAGTTGATCTTGAAGCGGGTGTGCAAGGTGCCGGTGCAGGTTCCGGCGAGCATGCCTGCGGCAAAGGCTGCAAGCGATGCGAGCGGGGGACTTACGCCGTGGACCAACAGAGTGGCGGCGACGGAAGCGCCAAGAGTGATCGAGCCGTCTGCGGTGATATCGGGAAATGCGAAGATGCGAAAGCTGATGAACACACCGAGCGCGAGCAGTGAAAGAATGAAACCGATGGTGAAGGTGCCGATCAGCAGGCTCATTGGCGGGGCGCTCTCATTGGTCTCCGGAAAGCGCGCTGATCCAGCACGCACCACGTACAAATTCGCTCTGCTGCGGGCCTGCGGCCTGGCGGTCGTCCGTGAGCAGATGAAGAACGCCTTGCAAGTTTTCCGATTCAAAGAGTGCTGTGACGGTGGATTTCAGATCAATCTCGCCCTTCTGCAAGGGGTGATACGAGAATGCCGCAGCGTGAAAATGGCCGAAGAAATCCGTACCGGCGCCAAGCGGGCGGAGAAATGAAGCTAAGCGGCCGGAAGCGGAGGAAGATGCGATTCCGGTAACCAGGGCGAGGGACTTTGCGTAAAGGCGTTCCGTGGAAAAAGAGAGCCACCCCCGAATCTCAGGGTATTTGAACGACGCGCTTTCAGCGGCCGGAGGACGGCGCAGCGCAGCGCCAACCAGGCCGCCAGACTCGGCAATCATTGCGAGGCCAACGACGGAAGAATTCGTGACTTCGAAGCCGGTGCGAAGAATGTCACTGAGTGAGATGGCGTTCGCGGAGGCAGACGCCTCGAAACGAAGCAGGTGGGAAAAATCGCCTTCGCAGCGGAGCGCATAAAGAGTGTTCAGTTCGGGGACTAGTGCTCCGCTACAGACCATGTAATCGGGCACGTTGGTTCCGTCAGTGGGAAGATAGGCAGCGGAACCAGCGACGGCAAGAAACTCTCCAAAGCGCGCGCGGGCATCTTCGAAACCGTTGCCAAACGCACCAAGACCAAGTCCAAAGGTCGAGGCTGGAAACTGTATGGCCCGACAATCCTGAGGTCCGTAGCCGCAGCCAGTGAGCAGACGGGGATCACCGATGGGTTCACATGTGAGCGGTTTCGTCGCCACACGTTCGATGAGCTCGAACGCTGCAGTGGGAGTAGTAAAACGGCGCGGCGCGGCCTGCGAAACTGCAGGTGGTGTAGCTGGCTGGTGGGAGAACAGGATTGGGGAGAGGTGGCAGAGTTCAATGACCAGTTTGACGTGGTCCGAAGGCGTGATGATGACGAAGCTGCCGCCAATGGCTTTGAGCTGGCGGTTGAACCGGACCAGCAGGCCAACACCCGCGGAGCTGAGATAGGAGACTCCGGAAAAGTTAAGGCGGAGGTGATGAGCGCCACCGCGGATGAGTTGTTCCAGGTTGCGCTGGAGATGTTCGCCCCAATAGTTGTCGAGCCGTCCTTTGACTTTTACTTCAAGAGCATCGGCCAGTTGTTGGGTGACGATTTCCATGATGGACTAAGGCTTCACGTTCCCGGACAGTTCAGCAGGGATGGTGATATTCAGCTGATCGGCATTGCTGCGGCTGATGATTTTCTCTTCGACCACGACTTCTTCGAGAGGAAGGTCTTTGGGGTTGGCGCCGAGCAGGATGCGTCCGGCAAGCTTGCCGGCGGCAACTCCGGAATCGTGAGGACTGAAGCCCAGACAGGCGAGGCCGCCGCGGCTGAGAGTGGAGCAGATATCCGTAAAGAGCGGCAGATGAGCATCGCGCGCGCCCTTAACAGCACCCTCATAGCCTTCGATGCAGGTGTTGTCGCCAGGTACCCACACAATCTGGATATTGCGCCCGGCGAGAATTTGCGCAGCCTGGAGAAGTTCGCTGGAACCGGAGATGGTCACTTCCTCGAGGCGGATGCCGCGGTGCTTATAAACTTCGCGGGCCACGGAAATTTCCTTTACGGAATTGGCTTCGGCGGGATTATACATGGTGCCCACGGCACCCAGCCCAGGCACGAGCTTCTGCATCAAGTCGAGATGATGCTCCACCTGAGGAAAGCTGCCGACGCCGGTCACAAACGGCAGATGCTCCAACTTGCTGCTGCCGGCGCCTGCAGCGATGGGATCGCTGACACAGGTGAAGACGACGGGCTTGTGTTTGACCTTGTTGCAGGCCGCGGAAAGGCAGGGCGTCGAGACGGTCAGGATGATATCGACGTCCGAATTGTCGTAATTCTGGAGAATTGCGGGGATGTTGATGATTTCGCCCTGAGCATCGGCCCGCCGCACTTCCAGGTTTTTCCCGGCGGAGATGCCACTCTGTTTAAGCCCCTCAAGCATGCCGTTCACACAGAGATCCGTGCTGAAACCCGGTGCAATGGAAACAATAGCGGCTTTGAAAGTTTGATTCGCGAGAGACAACGAACTGGAGTTCACACCGGACGTCCAAGAGGTCTTGCGATGGGCGAGATCTGAAAAGAGCAGGATGGCCGAAAAGAACGCGATCAGCGCGAACCCCAATGCCAGCTTTTTGGCGGCGGCCCAAAGGCCAGATGCAGCGATTGAGCGCATTCGTTTGGTGGATGACTCCTTTAGCGAAACGCGCGCGACTGCATATCCCGGGAAAATGCGAGAGGACTTGGCCGCGACTATAGCGAATCTGCGGCAGGAGTCAAGGAAACGGAAATATGGCGAGACCCGATCGATTCAAGGTTGTGCCAGAGCGCGACGAAATTGGGAAATCGGCGATCAATGGTAAGTACGAACCTACTTCTTTAAGCTTGCTCCAAAATTTGGCCTACTTCATCGAGCGCCTGCGGGTTCGAAGGGGCCCAAGCAGCACCAAGTTTTCGGAGCTCGGACGCGAGACTGTCTGCTGATAAATTCTTTAGTTCGGCACGCCAGCTTTTCCATTCCTTCTTGATTGCAGCGAGTTCCGATTTGCCGGCTTCCCGGCGGAAGGTCTTAGCAGCATCTAGCGCGGAACCGTATTCATCCGCGAAATCCTGATGCAGGTAGCCGGAGAAAAATTGGCGTAGCGCGGGAAAGTCAGACGTCTCGCCAGCTTTTTTCTTCTTATTGCCGCCGCTCATTCGCGCGCCTCCGGATATGTCGTCAGGACGTAAAAGCCTGCGCCGTCGGCGCGCAACACGATCACTGCCTGGGTGCAAGGCACACTCTGATCCGCGCCGCGGATGATGCTGCGGCCAATCACGCGGCCTGCATCGAAATGAATAGCCAGATTTGTACGGCGGTCGCCGCGCTGTATCCAGTTATCAATTTTGCGGCGCTCCTCCTGCAATGCAGCGGCTACCGTTTCTTCGGCGGCTGCGCGGTCGGTCCAGGTCGACGCGGCGGAAATATCGCGTTCACGATTCAGGCGGTCACGCAGTTCGTCATCGGTGCGGCCAACGTGCTTGCGCAGAGTGTGCCCGCCGCGACTTTCATCGCGCGATAGATCGTACCGATCGCCACGCGCGGCTTGCGATGACTGCGATGGTCCCGACTCGCGCGGCCGTTCGCTCCATGATTCGTTGCTGGGCCTCTGGCCGCAGCCAGCGAGGAGCGCGCACAGAACGGATACCGCAATGCGACCTGTCTTCTTCGGTTTCGCAGCTAGACGAATATTCACTCCGCAAGTATACGCAATCTGATGTGCTGGTTATGCTGAGGACAAGTCCCTGTGCTCGTTCGAAATGGACTAATCAGTATCGGCATTCTCAAGGAGCAGAGGCCAATTGTTTGAGTCTTCGTAGGATGGCGGCGATGCGTCCTGATTTAATGACTTCGCCAAGGTGACTGTCGCAGAATCGTTCGTATCGTAGGCTCGCAGTAAATAAGCTTAATGCAAGTCGTCAATCTCGCTGTACCGACAAGTGAATCGTCATTTACGTATCTCTCACAAACCCACCGTCCGATGTCTATCCTGTTACTAATCTTGCCGTACGCCAATACTCGGCTAGTGCTCCCCCATGCGCAATCCGCCGTTACACTTATTGCGTAGCGGAATTGAAACCCAGGCATCTGAAAACAAAGCCGAGGCTCATAGCTTTAAAACCAGGGAAGCGACCAAGAACAAAAGCGAGTAGAGGATAAATGGCCCGACATTTTGTTCTCAAGTCAACCTGCATTTCGGCTTTCCTTGTTTCGCTTTTGTTGTCGATCTTTGTCAATGCCGCTCCGCGCCAACAACCATCATTCGATTGTCGTAAGGCTGGTTCTGTTTCTGAAAAAACGATATGTGCAAATGCGGAACTATCTCGGCTCGGCCGACCGTAATCAGCTGGGCGCTGTTCCCTTCATAGGCGAAAAAAGGGATACACGTACTCGAAGGGGTCTGGATTGTGAGTTGGGCCCACTCGTTGTCCAGCATGGCTTGAACGCTCAATGCCCACCTCTCCGCCATAGCCAAAACACGCAGTATTTATGCGGGGTTTGGCGCGCTTGCTACTATTTTATTTGTATTTACTATACCTTTCTAGTATACAGCCACGGCTAACGTTCACAGGGGCACTAACAGCATTAAGGGCATCCGCGCCGCCGAAATCGTGGCTGGCGTCTATGGGGCTGAGTCTGCTCGGCGTTTAGGTGCATTCTCGCGTAACTCGGTCACGTCGTGCCCTCTCGCGACCAGTACGATGCTCGCCATCCTGATGAACAGACCGTGCTCCACAACTCCCGCCATGTCGCTGAGCTTGCGAGCGAGTGCTGGCGCGTCAGGGATTTGCCCGAAGCTGCAGTCTAGAATGTGATGACCTTCATCCGTAACAAACGCTCTACCTTTTGATTGGCGGCGGAGCCTCACTGAGGCCCCAAGCGCCTCGATTCTTTTTTTCACAAACGGCTGAGCGAAGGCGATAACCTCAACTGGTACCGGGAAGGTACCCAACATCGGAACTTGCTTACTTGAATCGGCAACAATCACAACCTGCCGCGAGGCCGATGCGACGACCTTCTCATGTAGCAATGCCCCGCCACCGCCCTTAATCAGAGATAACTGTGAGTCGAATTCATCCGCGCCGTCGATGGTGACGTCGATTTCCTGGATTTCATCGAAAGTAGTCAGCGGAATGCCTAGACTGGTTGCCAACTCCCTCGTCTGATTTGAGGTAGGAATTCCACGAATTTTGAGCCCCGACCGAACACGCTCTCCCAATAAGCGAACAGCGTAAAGCGCGGTGGACCCTGAGCCCAGGCCAACAATGTTGCCATCGCGAACGAAACGAACGCTAGCGTGAGCAGCAGCTTCCTTTTCCAGATCGTGGGCCATTGAGTGAGCGCGAAAAGAAGCGCCAGTTTACTGTAGCGCCTTTTTATGCCCGGCGCATCAGACAGATGGCTCCGTGGCGATTACCGCTGCGAGCATCGGCGCGCTGCAACGAAATCCCACTCGCGCCTCTGTTCCTAATCGATGTCCTCCCTTCAGGTCCTTCCGAAGCTCCGATCGTGCGTGGAACAAACGCGCCTTAACTGCGGTGATGGAAATCCCCAATGCCTTTGCCGTCTCCGAGACGGTGTGCGTGTCAAAGGCTTCAATCCCCAATCCCCCCTCTCCGCCACTGTTCACAGAAATGCCGCGCTTTGCGCGTTGCTATTGCTCCTTTTCTATTCATATTGCTCTCTTTCTATCTTTGGTCTGATTTAAACCTGAATTCCGAAGTACAGCCGAGCCGCAGGGCGAGATCAGCAGAGTTTCCGACAGTCGCCGAAACATTAAGGCACCAAGAAGGATTATTTTGTGTAAGGGGCGGGAATCGATTTCTCTAAAACGATAAAGACCTGCACCTGCCCAGCGCCTGACGCTGCGGTGCTCATCAGAATAGGCCGCCAGCCGTCCGCGGCTTGTGTCTGAAGCGCTGTCTGAATCGCTGGTGCTGTATCGCTAATGATTTCGTACTCATGCGTTTTTTCCATATATCCCTAAGCTCGGTGGACCAACTCGACGGTCAGGCCGTTGCTGCTGTCGATTGAGCGAAAGATTTCATGGCTTCCGCCTCGTCATTCATGATGTCAAAGACGGTATACAGCTTTGTAATTTGCATCACGTCCTGAACCTTATTGGTAAGGTTGAGCAGTTTGAGTTCGCCCTTCTGCTTCCGCACACTTGTGAAGGCTGCAACCAACGATCCCAAGCCCGCGCTGTCTATATAATTAACTTGGGCAAGGTTGAACAATATCTTCTTATGCTCTTTGTTTAGCAGGTCGCAAACGAGCTCGCGCAGGGCCGCGCTCTCTTCGCCAAGTACAATACGGCCGCTGATGTCCACAACCGTAACGCCACCTACTTTTCGAATGTTGGTAGTCATGTTCATTGCTTCCTCCCAAGAATGCCCGAAGAGCACAATAGCCCGTTCCAGTCCAAAATTCCAGTTTGCCGGCCGCGAGGATTAGGCATGTAATCCCGAGAGCCCCGCGGTTTCACATGGCCACTCAAAAACAAACATTTGAAGATTTCGTCGAAGGAATTTCTCCGAACGATTAGATGCCGATTCGCAGACCCGAGAACTGGTTTAGTACGAACCTCCATACCTCCGCCTGCTGCGACCGTTTTCCCCTCGCCCTAAACGTCGGCTATCAGGAGTTCGGTGATCAGTCATTTCGTTGGAACTCCGTTGAGAAGTTCGTTCTTAACCCTTAGTGATTCACTTTTTATACGTCCTACTGAGGATTGGAATTCAAAGCCACAGGTTGCAAATTCAGTGAGACGATCTTCGTACCGATCACTTCACCGGACACCACCAACTCCACCCTGCGGTTTTGCTGCCGTCCCTCGGATGTATCGTTGGTTGCAATCGGCCTGCTCTTACCAAATCCCTTGGCGGTCGTCGAACCTTCGGGCACGCCTTGCTGCGTCAGATAAGTCCGCACTCCTTCGGCGCGCTGCTCCGAAAGCCGCTGGTTGGACACTTCTGTGCCCACACTGTCCGTGTTGCCTTCTACCGCCAGCTTTAGGGACGGATAGGCCAGCACGATTCCCGAGATTTTCGCCAGTTTCTCGCGAGCCATCGGGCGCAGCGTGTATTTGCCGGAGTCAAACAGCACATCCGACATGTTCACAACCAGGCCGCGTGCAGTGTCCCGCGTTTCCAGAATCAAATTGAACTGTTGTAACAAGCGCGCGCGAAGTTCTTCCCGGTCGGCGATGGCATGCTGCAGTTGGACGTCAGATGACGCCGCCGCTGCACGATGCCGGTCAGCATCCGCTTCCGCCACCTGTTGCTGTTGCCGCGCGTCGCTCGCCGTCGCTTGTGCGTTCAAGTTCCTGCGGTCAGCATCATCGCGTTGCCGCTCGGCGTCAGATTGTGCACCTTGTGCTCGCTGTGCGGCAGCTTGCGCATCCAAGTTTTGGCGGTTTGCTTCGTTGCCTTGGCGAACTGCATTGGCAGTATCAGCCTCGGCGTTTTCCCGGCGGCGCGATTCCTCATTCGCGCGATTTTTCGCGGACGCTTCGCGGTCGTACCCCTCGCGGCGTTCGATTTCCGCGCGTTCTTCGTCGATGTGCTTAACGGCGATTTCCCGCGCATCTTCTGCGGTTTGCACCACTTCGCGCGACAACGCACTCAGAGATTTCGCATTCTTCCGTTTACCGGAAGCGATCGCATCCGCTTCTTCCATCTGGTGCACAGCTTTTTCGTAACTTGCCGCTGCGTGCTTTTCCGCTCCCGCCGATTCCGCGATCCGCACCGCGTTGCGCGCTTCGAAAAATTCCAGGGGCAATTTTGCGTTCAGCACCACAGGGTCGAACTTATGCCCGGTTGCGATGTATCCTCCGCGATCGATCAATTCATATTTCGCGTCGACGTCCTCGGTAGCGCCTTTTGTGTCCAGACGAACTTCGTTCTCCAGCACCACGACGTTGCTCGGCCGGCGCACCGCATAATACGGTTCCGCGGTCACGATCAGCGCAAACGCCTGCAGATCCGTGGTCACATCCAGCTTGCTGCGGTGATTATCGCCTACCAATACCTCGCCGATGTTCACTGGCCGGCCTTCCGGCGAAATCGCCCAAAGCACGTACGTCAGATACTCGGTTCCAAAACTTGTCGGCCGGTCCAGTTGCGTAAACTGGACTTCAATCTCCAGCGCCCCGCGCTTGCTCTCTACCTTCGCCTCGCCCATCGCGGTCGGCATCAAGTCCGTTCCCCGAAAATTAACCTTGGTGGCTCCGCTCCGGTGTCGATAGCTCACCGCTCGGGTCGTACGGCTCACTACATTCATCCGGTAGGTTTGCGCCGTGTTGGCAGCATTCGGCGCCGGTTGCATTGTTGTCTGTTCCTGCGCTTGTGTTGCAGCGGCCAGCGCCAATGCTGCGGTTACGGTTAGCGTAATATTCGATATTCTGATCATGAGTCTCCTTCTATAAAGCTCAGGCGGAGTATCCTCTTTCTACGTCCGCAATACTGTGCACTAAAGCACTATCGGCAAAGAACGTTCAAGAGACCCTCGCCACATTCCTCTCCATTCCTACACCCGCCCGCTATATCCCCCCCACAGCCACCCATGAGTCTCGACCAGGAATGTCCAATATTGAACAGCAACCCGAAGCGCCTTGCTCTAAGGTTTCGTTATAATTCGCTCATGAAACGCAATCATTTGTAACAACCCGGGCTTTCACCTTATACCCGCCTAATTGGCGAAATCGCTCATTCGCTGACGCGACACAGAAGGAGGAATTATTGAATTTCACACATCTTTCTCGCCGAGCTACCGGGCGCCGCGTGGCGAAATCGTCTCGCCCTTCGGAACAACTTCTTACAGAGAATTTTGACGGGCCGGTACCACTTGAAGATATTCTAATCACCAGTAAGCTAAAATCACGTAGACGCCGGAAACCAAATTCATTCGCGGAAAACGCTGCGCTTCATGAGCTTGCGCGCGTAATGGTGACTTCCCCGGAGGAATTGATAGACACTCTTCTTCGTCTGGCTATCGACCTTTGTGGAGCAGGGACTGCCGGTCTAAGCCTTCTGGAGACGCCCGCTCAAGGTGAACCACTCTTCCGCTGGACGAATCTAGCGGGAGCATTGAGCGAGCATCTCGGCGGAAGTACACCAAGAAACTTTAGCCCTTGCGGCGTCACCCTTGACAATAATGCGCCTCAACTCTTCACCTATCCGGGCAGACGCTTCCAATACCTTAATGGACTGAACTTCACGGTCGTGGAGGCTCTAGTAATCCCGGTGCGCCTGGGTGCGGAAGTACCAGGCACCGTCTGGATCGTTTCGCACGACGAGGAAATGAAATTTGATTCCGAAGATGCCCGAATCATGACTGGGCTTGCCGAGTTCACTGCCTGCGGTCTGCAAATGACGCGCCTTTCCGAAATGCAGCGGAGCGCCCGGATAGAAGGCGACAAAGAAATCGCTGCGCGCAAATTGACGGAACAGGCTCTCCGGAAGGTGCAGACGAGGTTAGAAATCGACATTGACACGAGAACCACGCAACTACATCAACTCTCGGTCAAGCTGATGAATTTGCAAGATGAGGAGCGAAGGCGCATCGCGCGCGATCTACACGACAGCGCTGGGCAGTATCTTGCCGGGATCCAGATGAATCTTAGCGCCTTGCTCGGGCAGAATTCTGTTTCGACTGCTCCAGCAATATCCCGGATATCTGAATCGTTGGCACTGGCCGAGCAATGTCAATCCGAAATCAGAACCATCTCGTATCTTCTTCATCCTCCGCTTCTGGATGAAACGGGTCTACACGCAGCATTATCGTGGTATGTGGAAGGTTTTGCGAAGCGCAGCGGAATACGCGTTGACCTTGAAATTCCAGAGACACTGCCACGCTTGTCGGCCGAAACGGAAACGGCGTTATTTCGGGTGATTCAACAGGGACTGGCGAATATTCACCGACACTCGAATAGCAAGGTTGCCGGAATCGTGATTGACGTGAATGCTGAGTCCGTCACATTGGATATCGTCGACGAGGGCAGCGGCATTGTCCCTGAAATTTTAGGCGATTTCATTCAGGTACTCGACTTCCGGGCATAGGCATGGCCGGGATGCGTGAACGAATACGAAACATGGGCGGGCAGTTTCACGTTGAGTCGAGCGATGCGGGCACATCTATACACATCAGTCTGCCGCTCCTTGAGGCCGCAGCAGTCGTCAGCGCCTAAAACGCGTTCGCGCATTACACGGTTATTGCCTGTTGGCTGGAGAAGCATTCATGCTCCACACGGCGCTCCACCCAATGGCCGAAAGGAAATAAATGCTTCCGTTCCCTAAGAAAACGTTATGGGCGAAAGCTCTTCTGATTCTGCTGTCGTGTCAACTCTAATGCGTCGATTTGCTTCTTCTGGCGCTCGGCTTCTCTCGCCGGGGCATCTTGTTTCTCTTTCTTCGCGACTTCCACCAGGGCCAGCTGCGCATCAGCGTTCAGCTTTTTGGAATAAATGACGAGCCCGAACCGGTCCGTAAAGGTAGTTCGAACCAGATTGAAGGAATAAAGAGAGTCCTCCCATGACGCCACAGTGCTTTGCTGCGTGTCGTATCCCACGCTGAGCTTCGAAGCTGCTTCGGACACAACGCTCGTTGGAGGTCCATACTTCGCAGAAATGGATTTCACCATATCTTCCGCCGTAAGCCCTTCCGTAGAGCTTTGATCATAAGTGACAGCGAGTTTGTACAGCTCTCCATTGAAGAAGTAGAAAAGAACTTGCTCCACGCTATCTGACCGGGACGACAGTCCGGGAAGGCTCGGCGGCCACCACGTTAGTTCTTGAAACAGAGTTGGTGCAGCATGCGTCGTGTTGATGTCCGTCAACTTCTTGTCGGTGCGTTTCAACACCGTTGCGAGGTTCGTTCCCAACGAAAAATCACGGTATTTTGAAAAATCCTGCGCTCGGAGCATCGGAGCGGCAAAAAGCACCGCCGTCACTGTAAGCGCCAAAAATCGGATGAATTTCATTTTATGTCTCCCACAAATTCTCAAAAACTGAAAACTTCACGTTAGGCAGGATCGTTCCGGAGTTCGAGCCTGTAAGCAATGAGAATGAGATTGGTCGATACGCATTCCGGATGCGATTGGAAGGAACGACGGGAGGAACGATGCCAGCTAGCCCAGCCCTGAGTTCCGGCGACGGTCGCTCTTCCCGCCGTACAGTGCACTATCGTAGGGATATTCCACGCAGCGCGCTGTTCTGTTTTGAACAGTCCCGGAAAAGCTTGGCTTGTTAGTATGGAGGTCGCCCATCCAGCCTGCGGGCCGGGGTGTTTCGAGTTGAATATGAAAAGCAAAAAATCCAAAACCGACGGAGCCGGTGCCTCTTTCAACGCCCAAGCCTTTCTCGATACGGCGGGAGTGGCTCGAAAGGTGGTGGATTACCGGAGAGGTGAATCCATCTACTCGCAAGGCGAAGGTGCAGAGACTGTTATGTACATCCAGAAGGGCGGCGTGAAATTGTCGGTGGTGAACGGCTCCGGAAAAGAAGCTGTCGTCGCTATGTTCGGCCCCAGCGACTTTTTTGGCGAGGGATGCATGGCGGGCCAGACTGTCCGGATGGGTACGACCAGCGCAGTAACGCCAACCACTCTCCTTGTGATCCAGAAAAATGAGTTGCTCCGCGTGCTCCATGCCCAGCATGAGCTGTCGGATCATTTCATTGCCTACATGCTTGCTCACAATATCCGAGTCGAAGAGGATTTGATCGATCAACTCTTCAACTCCAGCGAAAAGCGGTTGGCGCGAACTCTTTTACTTCTGGCGCGCTACGGAAAACAAGATCAGCCCGTTCGCACCCTGCCACGAGTTTCGCAGGAGACTCTGGCGAGCATGGTTGGAACGACGCGTTCACGCGTGAATTTTTTCATGAACAAATTCAGGAAGCTGGGCTTCATCGAGTACAACGGAAAAATCAAGGTCAATAAGTCATTGCTGACGGTCGTATTGCACGAGTAAATCGAAAAATAAACGATCATCTGCCTAAGGAATCGCCATTCGATTCAAGAACGCCCTCTTTCCTTGGAGGGCTTGAAGTGAACTGACTTTCCCGGAATGGGCCGGAAGTTCAGCAAGCCGCGAACACAGAAAGCGAATCTCATTGTCGAAAATAAATCCGATATCGGAAATTTTGGAACTGATTGAAGTGGAATCTCTCAGCTTGGAAACAACGCCGGCCGCGCCGGCAACCGGACCTCAGCGGCCCGCTCTTCCCAACCGCATCGCCGTCATTGGCAACTATCTTCCAAGACATTGTGGAATTGCGACATTTACAACCGATTTGTGCGACGCCATTCATGCCGAATACGGCGCGACGGAGTTGCTGGCTCTCCCGGTGAACGATACCGAAGAGGGTTACAGCTATCCGGCCCGGGTACGCTTCGAATTGTCCGAGGACAATCTGGCTTCCTATCGCCAAGCCGCCGACTTCCTGAATTTCAGCAATATCGATCTGGTTTGCCTGCAGCATGAATATGGAATCTTTGGCGGCCGTGCGGGCGCGCACATTCTGGAACTCTTACGCCGGTTGAACATGCCGTTTGTCACCACGTTGCACACCGTCCTTCGCGATCCAGATCCCGACCAGCGCGCGGTGATGGACGAGATTGCAACTCTTTCGGACCGGTTGATTGTCATGAGCCAACAGTCGGCGGACATCCTTCATGAAACGTTCCACGTTCCAAACACCAAGATCGATCTGATTCCTCACGGCATTCCTGATCTGCCGTTCACCGATCCGACTTTTTACAAGGATGGATTCGGAACGGAAGGAAAGGACGTTTTGCTGACATTCGGCCTGCTGTCGCCCAACAAGGGCATCGAAAATGTCATCAAGGCTCTTCCCAGCATTCTTTCAAAGCACAGCAATGTGGTGTACATGGTTTCCGGCGCAACGCATCCGCATATTTTGCGGCGTGAGGGCGACAAATATCGGGAATACCTGCAGAAGCTTGCGAAGGATCTCGGAGTTGAAGCCAAGGTAATCTTCCGCAATCGTTTTGTCAGCCCGCAGGAAATGGTGGAACTCATCGGCGCGGCCGACATTTACATCACACCCTACAAACACAAAGCGCAAGTCGTCTCCGGCACACTTGCATACGCCTTGAGCGCTGGGAAAGCAATCATCTCGACGCCGTACCTGCACGCGATGGAACTACTGGACGACGAGCGCGGCGCGCTGGTTCCGTTCGATGATCCAGAAGCCATCGCTTCGAAAACGGTGGAACTTCTGGACAACGGGACCGCACGACACGCCATGCGAAAACGTGCGTATTTGTACGCCAGGGACATGGTGTGGAACCGCGTCGCGCAGAAATACATGAAGAGTTTTGAAGGCGTTTACAACGAGCGCTTGCGAAATCCACGAGCCACTTTCTTGGCCCGGAATACCGAGAAAATACTCGATCGGCTTCCCCTCATAAATCTGGACCACCTTTACCGGATGACAGACCAGACGGGAATCGTGGAGCACGCGGTTTTCGTGGTTCCGAATTATCCGGAAGGCTATTCGACCGATGACAACGCTCGCGCGCTGATCGTGGCGATTCTTCTTGAAGAGTTTGGAGCCGGAGCGGTAAAGGGAGCAGCCGATCTAGGCTCCCGATATCTGGCCTTCCTTTGGTTTGCGCTCGATCCAGCAACAAAACGCTTCAGGAATTGTTTGAGCTACGAACGCCAATGGCAGGAGCACGAAGGATCCGAAGACAGCCACGGCCGGGCATTGTGGGGATTAGGGACTGTGCTGGGCCGGTCCAAAGAGGCAGGCTGGCGCGGCGCGGCGGGACGCATGTTTGAGTTGGCTCTGCCCGCCGCAACCGAATTCAAAAGTCCCCGCGCTTGCGCTTTTGCCCTGCTCGGACTGCAGGAGTATCTCGATTCATTCCCGGGAGATCGGGCAGCACTCGGTGCCTCCGACGTCTTGGCGAATCGATTGTTGAACTCCTATCGCTCCAATCATTCCTCCGATTGGAATTGGTTTGAAAACAGCCTTGCATATTCAAACGCACGGTTGCCCCAAGCGCTGATTCGAGCGGGAATGCGAGCCGCTAACGATGAAATGGTTTTGGCGGGACTAGCAGCGTTGGACTGGCTGGTCACGATTCAGCGATGCGAAGTAAAAGGCCATTTCGTGCCGATTGGATCGCAAGGCTTCTATTCCAAGAAAACGGAAAAGGCCCGCTTCGACCAACAGCCTGTCGAAGCCTGTGCCGTGGTCGCAGCGTGCTTGCAGGCCTATCGCGCTTCGGGCAAAGGCCGGTGGCGCAAGGAAGCGTGGTCGGCATTCAATTGGTTTTTGGGAGACAACGATCTGCAGATCGCACTTTACGATGCTACGACCGGCGGCTGCCGAGATGGTCTGCATCCCGACCGTGCGAATGAAAATCAGGGAGCAGAATCCACCTTGTCATTCCTGATGGCTCTTCTCGAAATGCGCAAGCTCGAAGAATCCGACGGTACAGGGAACAAGGTCTGATCCGTCAACAGCTTTTTGGCTGAAGTGCGACTACGAAAGGTCGAGTGAATGAGTTCTCCAAAATTGTTAGTAAAAGCAACGACGGAAAAATATGAAACATTGTTTCATCGCCACGCTGCCAATCCTATTTTGACGGGAAAGGATTGGCCCTATTCGATAAACAGCGTGTTCAATGCCGGCGCAACGTTGCTTCCGGATGGATCGACCCTTCTTCTTTGTCGTGTGGAAGACCGCCGCGGCCTCTCACACTTATGCGTAGCCCGTTCGGTGAACGGCGTTGACGAATGGCAAATCGATCCTGAACCCACGCTCCTGCCTAATCCGGAACAGTATCCCGAGGAGCTATGGGGTATCGAAGATCCGCGCATCACATACGTGCCGGAGCTCAAAAAATATGCCATTGCTTACACGTCATATTCTCGTGGCGGTCCTGGAGTGTCCTTGGCTCTGACCGGGGATTTTCGAAGCTTCGAACGAATCGGCGTGGTCATGCCTCCGGACGATAAGGACGCCGCACTGTTGCCGCGAAAGATCAACGGATACTGGGCTTTGATCCACCGGCCCATGACCCCACTTGGAGCACACGTCTGGATTTCCTATTCTCCCGATCTGCGTCATTGGGGAAACCACAAGCTGATGCTGGAAGCGCGCCGCGGTGCGTGGTGGGATGCAAACAAGATTGGCATGTCGCCACCGCCGATTGAAACTGCACGGGGCTGGCTGATGATCTATCACGGTGTGCGTAGGACGCCCTCTAGTTCCATTTACCGGCTGGGTCTGGCGCTCTTCGATCTGGAGCAGCCCGAAAAATGCCTGGCCCGCGGAGATTCCTGGATGTTTGCCCCGGAAGCGGACTACGAGCGTCACGGCGACGTCCAGGATGTCGTATTTCCGTGCGGTTACACCATTGCTGCAGACCGCGACACGATCAATCTCTATTACGGAGCCGCCGATTCGAGTATCGCGCTGGCCCATGGCAGCATCCGCTCTCTTCTGAACTGGCTCGACGCCAATGGACATTCCGAGAACAGTCACGACCGCCGCCGCGCCTGATCTGACTCATTTTTTTGCAAAAGCGAACCCTGGGAAAAAACTAAAGGCCAGACTGCAAAGGTTGATTCGCGTACTGCGACCTTTGCAGCTGGCCTTCACTGAATCAGCTTCTGGAAGACTCACAGCTTGGCGAGATAAGGCACATCCTGGCAAGCCGCTCACTCCCAACTACCGATTCGACGCCCGCTCGGATTCGTTGTGCGGTGCGCCTTTCTGCAAAGCGTTAACAAGATTGCGGCCGGTCGCGGGCACGCCCATCTTTTCACTTCTTACGATGTCTTTTGCCTTGATGGTACGGCCATAAACGTCTGCGCTCGCGTCATCGTCGGGACGAAGCGTGGAACCCTCGAGTGAAATGCCGGCAAACAAACCACGGGAACGCGAGTAGCTAAGAATTTCGGCTCGCATCCAGGCATCCGTATCTGCGGAAGCATCGCGGCCTTTGGGGCCCGCGGCAACGGAAGCGTCTGCGCCAAGTTTAACCTTGCTGCTGAGAATCGATTCCATGCCTCTGTCGTTCATGATCAATAGGATCAAATCGGTCGCTTGTCCGCCAATCTGAAAACCGATGCTGCCACCTTCCAATGCATACATGGCTGGTGCACCCCAAGGCCCGCGGAACTTCTCGCCGTGGCGGCATACCATCGCGCCGCGTCCGTAACTTGCGCCGACACCAAATGCAAGTTTCTTAACGGACGGAATCACGATGACGCACTCGGCCTTTTCCAAGAGCTCTTGAGGAATGTTGTCCGGAACGTTGAGCACTTCCTGCATGACAACGCCACATTCTTCAAGGCGTTTCTGTTCATTATTGAGTTTCTTAGCACATACTGCTCCCGCTACGAGCGTCAGACACGTTACGGCAACCAAGTATTTCTTCATTACTGACCTCCTCGGTCACAACTTCTGCTGCGTTTTGCTTCAGAACAGATCTTTCACTGAAGGACTTTCAGACCCTTCACGACACGAGAGGGTGATGCGTTACCCGACTCTCAGGCGGGACAGGTTTGCGGCCTTGAACTAAGAAGTTTTCTTAGAACCAAAGACCATCAATGCGATTCCGCCCGCCACGGCAAGTGCACCGAGGATTGGCGGAATGGAAATTCGGTCGTGCTTCTCGGCAGTGGCATGGATCGGCCCGACATCCAGAATCTTTTCCTGGTGGGTGTATGTGAATCCCTGATAGGCAAGCGCCATGCCACCCAGGACGATGAGTAGAATTCCGATCAGTGTCATGGGTTTCATAATTTTCGCCTTTGCACCTTCCTTATGCGCCTTGGCCCTGGTCTAGCCTGGTTACGTGAAGCTCCGACTCACCTTGTTTCTCTGCATGTAGAGCTTGGCGGAGACGATATGCCTGGAAGTATTGAGACCTACGCAAAAGTCTTTTTTGCTTTTTCCTACGGGAACATCTTAGACGCCTGCTGGTAAAGAGTCTGTGCACTTAAGCACACCTTTCCAATTCCTTCCAGTTCGACCATTTCCTGTAACCGCGGTACCCCGAATAGCGATTCGTCAGAATTACGCCCTGGCCCTGAAATCACGTTTCAGTTTGCAGGGCCGGCAGCAAGAATCGGAACCGGCGCAAATAACCTCAACTGGTCAAGCGACGACAACACACTTTGCCAACGAGCAGAATCCTTCTTGGTTTCAAGCGGAAGAGACAGGTCCGTATAAAAATTCAGGATATTGTTTCGTAGCTCCGGTGATGTCAGTGCGAACTTCCGTTCCTGCAATTGCCCTAACAACATTGCATATGTTTCGTCGGTCAAAGAGTACTCGGCTGCCTGGGTCTCCTTGCCGGTGTCAAAATCGGAATTGGTGAGTTCGAGCGATCCGGCACCAACTTGGTGGAGATAAATGCGGTATTGGTCGACAGTCGTGTTGATACTCTTAAAATACATTTCTGCCGTTTGCGTTGTAGGACTGTTGAAGGCCAGCGCCTTGAAGGGCCCGATTTTCGGCATATATCGCAAAAGTATTGAAAACAGGCGAGTCCGGAATCCGTCCGTCTTGTAGTCCTTGCCCCACTCTTTTTCATAGTCGGAGCGCGACAAGCGATAGAGGAACTTCTTTTTCGCAAAACTCGGCGATTCCTTCATCATGTCCTTCTTGTGAGTCCGAAGTGCGATCTGTGTCATTTTCGGGATCATGCGGCTGACGGCAAATCGGTAGGATCCAATCGCGAGATCTTCGTGGGCCAATACGTCTTTCAATTCCACTCCGTAAACGATTGGGAAAGTTCGCTCCAGCAGCGGCTTCGAGACCTGGAACCCGATGAAATCGTGATACTGCTGCGACGCATAGCGATTCTTCGCCACTTGCACCATATCGAATCCGAACTCCGTCTTCAGATGCGCGGTGTGGTCTTCCGCGTACCTGACCGAATTGCCGTACTTTGCGCGCAGCTTCGGGTATTGAATGGAGACGGCTTGGTTGACGGCAGGATGACCGACAATGTCCGACGTATAGTGCGCAAGCGCGCCCAGGGCGAAAGCGTATTCGTTCGCATCCTGACTTTGCGCCAGCAACTCGCTGACAAAATCACCGCTGCGCACGTAATGCACTAAGTTGCTGAATTCCACACTGCCAAATGGATAGTAACCGAGATCCTGGATCACGGCCCCGCCATAGGCATAACTATGTGCCTCCTGGAGCTGGACTTCCGTCAGCCCCGGGAAGCGCTTGAGCAGAAGCGGACGTAGTTCGTCGGTCCAGACCAGATCCACGATTTCTTCGTGAGTGAGCACGGAGTATGCGAGCGAACCATCAGTGCAGAGCAGCGTTAACAGAAACATTGCCGCCACTCGGCTAACCCAACGGTTCCAGCCGCCGCGACCGTGGTTATGAGCAAGCTGCATACTAATTTGACCTTTTGAGCTCAGTCACAATTTTCTTCGCTTCCTTCATTCGCTGTTTGTAAAACATCGGACTGATCAGGATTTTCCTGGCGCCAACTCGTACATGCTGCTCAAGGTCCTTCTTTGACAAGAAGAGAGACAAAGCCAGGTACGTTTTGATTTCCTTCTCAAGAAACTTGACGGCATTTCGTTTGGATTCGTCCATTGCTGACCTCCCTCCCGAAGGCGCTGCGGGAACTAGATGCGGCCGAGAAGCACGAGAACCACAACAACAGCGAGCACCAGGCCTACGCCACCCGTCGGAAAGTAGCCCAGTCACGGCTGTGCGACCAACTTGGAATAGCGCCTATGAGTGCCAAGATCAAAAACACGATCAAGATTGTTCCAAGCATTGCTTTTTCTCCTTTGGGAATTCGGCCATTGAATCTCAAGCGCC
>Ga0207699_10000437_pt1 | contig 21256 bp, 17 predicted proteins | sample LARL51metaG_FD_184344 | JGI IMG/M metagenome (GOLD analysis project Ga0207699, IMG submission 184344) | Corn, switchgrass and miscanthus rhizosphere microbial communities from Kellogg Biological Station, Michigan, USA - LAR L5-1 metaG... | ecosystem: Host-associated > Plants > Roots >...
CGGCCTCGCGCAGAGCATGCCTGACACGCCGCTTCGGGGCCTCAAGCCGGACGATGTGGCGCTGGTCGGCGGAGCGATCGTGGCCAGGAACGACGAGAGCCGGACGGTGGCCGTAGCGGAGGTCATGCGGCACGGCAAGATCGATCGCATCGAGAAGGAACGCGCCTCCGATTTCAAGGAGGACGACAAGCACGCGCACAACACGCATTCCGCCGTCTTCGCCGAGGTCAAGGTGGACGAGGAGCTCGGCGTCATCCGGGTGACGCGGGTGGTCAACGCGGTCGCCGCCGGGCGCATCATCAACACCAAGACGGCGGCGAGCCAGATCATCGGCGGCGTGGTGTGGGGGATCGGCATGGCATTGCAGGAGGAGGCGCTGACCGATCATGCCTTCGGCCGCATCATGAACGCCAACATCGCCGAATACCATGTTCCGGTGAACGCCGACGTGCACGACATCAAGGTGATCTTCGTCGACGAACCGGACAGCGTGATCAATCCATTGGGCATCAAGGGCGTCGGCGAGATCGGCATCGTCGGCGTCGCGGCGGCCATCGCCAACGCGGTCTATCACGCGACCGGCAAGCGCGTCCGCGATCTGCCCATCACCCTGGACAAGCTCGAGCGGTGAAAATCAGCCTTGCTGCGTCATAGGTCACTCTGGCCCCTCATCCTGCGGAGCGCGCTCTTGCGCGTCTCGAAGGATGAGGCCCGGACATCAGCATCGGGGCCTCATGGTTCGAGACGGCGCTCGCGCCTCCTCACCATGAGGGTTGTAGGACTACGCCGCGCGCACGGATCCCAAAAACCCTTCGACCGCGACCCGAAGCCGGGCGGCGTCGGCCGACATCTTCTTCACCGAATCGAACAGCACGGCGCCCGCATTGCCGGTTTCACGGTTGAGCGCGGCCACATTGCCGATCGTGTCGGTGACCTCGCGCGTGCCCTGGGCGGCGCGCTGAAAATTACGCGAGATCTCGGTGGTCGCCGCGCGCTGCTCTTCGACCGCGGCGGCAATGGCGGTCATCTTCTCGTCGATGCCGCCGATCGCGCGGCCGATCAGCCGGATCGCGGACACCGTCTGCCCCGTCGCACCCTGGATCTCGGCGACCAGGCGCGTGATGTCTTCGGTTGCGGTTGCGGTCTGCGATGCCAAATTCTTGACCTCGCCCGCGACGACGGCAAAGCCGCGGCCCGCCTCGCCCGCCCGCGCCGCCTCGATTGTCGCGTTGAGCGCCAGCAGGTTGGTCTGCCCGGCGATGGAGTTGATCATCTTGATCACCTCGCCGATGCGGGTGGCCGCCTGGTCCAGCATCTCGACCGTCGCGTTGGTCTGCTCCGCCTGCTCGACTGCATCGCGGGCATCGCGCGCACTGGCCTGCACCTGCGCCGAAATCTCGCCGACCGAGGCCGACAGCTCTTCCGTTGCCGCCGCGACCGTCTCCAGATTCTCGGTGGCCTGCTCCGCCGACGTGGCGACCGCAGCCGCCTGGCTGGTCGAATCCGACACCAGCGAATGAACCTCGGTGGCGGTGGCATCGAGCGCTCGCGCCGAACCGTCGACGCTCTGGATCACGGCCTGCACGGTGTCGTCGAAATTGCGACAGGCGGTGTCGACCGCGCCAGAGCGCGCGAGCTGCAGCGCCTGCTGCGCCTGGCGCTCCTGTCCCAGCCGCTCGGCCGTGGCGGCGCTGTCGCGCAGGCTCTCCAGCGCCACCGCCATCCGGCCGAACTCGTCCGGATATTTGGATTGCGGGACATGCGTCACGTAGTCACGCTCGCCGATCAGCGCGATCGCTCCCATCAAGACCTGGATCGGCCGAACAAGGCGCGTGCGGACGACGAGCACGCCGATCACGGACACGATGAGAACCACGAGAAACGCCAGCGCCTGCATGATGAGCCCGCTCAGCGCGCCGGCCTGCATCGCCTCGGCATGGGCAATCGATTCGTCGAGAGCCTTGAAGCCGATTGCAACGATGGGCGCGAAGGGTCCCTGACACAGGACATTCCAGTCCTGCGCCGAGATGGCTGGACGGCCGCTGCCGTCAAACCCCTTCACCAGCTGCGCGATCTGCTGGCTCGCCGCGTCGGTCTTGCTGCGCGCCGCCTTGACCATATTGACGAGATCGGAGGATGATCCGGCCAGCGCTTCATCAAGCCCGGACCAGCCCGCGGCCACGATACCCTGCCACTGCGCAACGCTCTGCTTCTGGGTCTCGTCGAGCGGCTTGCTGGCATTGACGTTCGGGCGTAGCGCCGAACACTGGATGCCGTAGCGGTCGCGCACCTGCCAGGCGAGGCGGCGCACCTGAACCATTTTCGCAATGAAGGGATCGTTAATCCAGGCTCGATTGGACACGGCAGAGGAAGCGTTGTTGGCGGCATCGATCGTCGCCGTGAGGCCATCGTACCACGGGCTCGTCCGCTCGAGCTTGCGCTCGGCGCGCGGACGCGCAGCTTCCTCTGCAAGCAGGCTGAATTTCGGGCTGGCGTCGTCCCAGCGCTGGCGCAGGGTGTTCGCCAAGGTGTCGCGTCCGTCGAACGCGACGCGATCGAGCGCCTCGACGATGGCCTGGTATGCGCCGCGCTGGGCCTTTTCGAATTCGGCGAGCCGGGAGCGCGGATCGTCGTCGCCGATCAGTGCGCTCTGCACGTCGCCGCGATGGGTGCGCAGCGACAAGACGCCCTGAAAAATCGCCTTGTCCGCGGCCGCGAAGCGCCCCGTCTCGAGGCTGTCGCGATAGCGGCCGATGGCCGCGGCCATCTGCGTCGCCGTGCTGATCAAGGCGCCAATCGCCAATGCCGAGAGCAGCATCAGCAGAAGCGTGCTTACCGATTTCCTGAACATTCCGAATGAGCCCCGTTCGTCCGCGTGGATTTTGCGGGGAACCTGCGAACGGTCCGTTAAAGTTGTATCTATTTGCCGATGAAGCCATATCGCGATACCGCGCGACTTCGAGACCGCGCGGCTCGCCGCGCCGACTGCGGATCTCGACTCCGTCGATTTACGGGATTGTCGTCGCGAGATGAGCCCTGTCCCCTCATGGTGAGGAGCACGGCAGCGCCGCGCGTCTCGAACCATGAGGCCGCGGACCATCCAAAGGACTAGATCACCACGGGCTCGTCCGGCAGCTCGTTGCGCTGCGGGCTTTGCGGCGGAAAATGTTTGGCGAGCTCTTTCGACACCGCGGCGATGCCGTTGATGACGCCGGCCTCGAATTGGCCGCTCCTGAATTCGGCTTCCATGTCGCGGCAGATGCTGTCCCAGCCGGCGGCACCGACCTTGGCGTCGATGCCGCGGTCGGCGACGATCTCGACGTCGCGGTCGGCAAGCAACAGATAGATCAGCACGCCATTGTTGTGCGCGGTGTCCCAGATCCGCAGATGCGAAAAAACGTCGAGCGCGCGTTCGCGCGGGCGCTGATCGCGGAACAGCGGCAAACCGTCGAGCGCGCCTTCCACGACGAAGCGCAACTGTCCCGAATGGGTCGCTTCGCCCGCCCTGATCGCGGCTTCGATCCGCACCAGCACCGGCGGCGCAAAGATTCGCCGCACCCGCCAATGATGCTCGAGGAGATGCCTGCCGATCCGCCTGATGCCCATATGCGCCTCTACCAGCTTCCCGAGGCGCCGCCGCCGCCAAAGCTGCCACCGCCGCCGGAAAAGCCGCTGTCGCTCGAGCCCGAACTCGAGCCGCTGCTCCAGCCGCCTCCGCCGCCCCAGCCCCCACCCGAATATCCGCGGCCGGAGCGGCCGCGATAGGTCGGGCCGGCGTTCGCAAAGGCATCGCTCAGGAACGCGATGACAAAGGCGACGGCGAACAGCAGCAGTGCAACGATCATCGATCCCGCCACCATCCAGGTCACGACGCCGACGAGGCCGCCGGTCGCGGCCGAGCCGAGCAGGCGGCCGAACAGCGCGCGCAACATGCCGCCTGCGATGATTGATCCGATGATGATGAACGGCGCGAACTGCCCGACGGACTCCAAATCGAGGTCGGAGCCGTGCGTGGCCTCCGGCTGCGGCGCCGGCAACGGCTCGCCATCGATCACACCAGCGATCCGCCGAACGCCGGCAGCAACGCCGCCGGCGAAATCGCCGCTGCGGAATTTTGGCGTGATGTCCTCGTCGATGATGCGCCGCGCCGTGACATCGGGCAGCGCACCCTCGATGCCATAGCCGACCTCGATACGCAGCTTGCGGTCATTCTTGGCAATCACCAGCAGCGCGCCGTCATCGACCTTTTTCCGTCCGATCTTCCAGGCATCCGCGACGCGGATCGAGAACTGCTCGATGGTTTCGGGCTGTGTCGTCGGCACGATCAGCACCGCGACCTGGCTGCCCTTGCGCATCTCGAGATTCTTCAGCGTCTGCGTCAGCTGCGCAATATCGCTGCTCGTGAGCGTGCCGGTCTGATCGACCACGCGCCCCGTGAGCTGCGGGATCGCGACATCCGCACGGGCGATCGAGGCCCACACGAAGAGCAGCGCAAGAAGCACAAGGCGCGCGATCTTCATCACAGCGACTCTCGTGCGGGATGGCGCGGTCTCTCAGCTCTCCTCCCCTTTGCGCGATCTCTCCGTTCCCTCCCCCCTTGCGGGGGAGGGTCAGGGAGGGGGGTATCGCACGAGAGCTCGCCGTTTTTGGCTACCCCCCTCCCCACCCCTCCCCCGACCCAAGTCGGGCCTGCCCGATTAGCGCAAACCAAAGATACGCAACCGGGGTAAATCCCGGTTGCGTGGGGGAGCGGGCGCACCTCCATCGGGGTGGCAGCTCGGTAAAATTTCATCATCACGCGCAAAGCTACTTCGCCGGCTGCGGCGCGGGCGTCGGGCTGGTGCCGAAATCGACCTTTGGCGCGGTGGAGATTTCCTTCTCGTTCTCCACGGTGAAATTCGGCTTCTCCTTGTAGCCGAATGCCATCGCGGTCAGGTTGTTCGGGAAGGTGCGAATGCCGACATTATATTCCTGCACTGCCTTGATGTAGCGGTTGCGCGCCACCGTGATGCGGTTCTCGGTACCCTCGAGCTGCGCCATCAGGTCGTGGAACAGGGCATCCGATTTCAGCTGCGGATAGTTTTCCGTCACCACCAGCAGTCTCGACAGCGCGCCGGTCAATTCGCCCTGCGCCTGCTGGAATTTCTGGAACGCGGCAGGATCGTTCAGCACCTCCGGCGTCGCCTGGATGCTGCCGACCTTGGCGCGCGCGTTGGTGACGCCGAGCAGCACGTCCTTTTCCTGCTGGGCAAAGCCTTTCACCGAATTGACGAGATTCGGCACCAGGTCGGCGCGGCGCTGGTACTGGTTGACGACCTCCGACCAGCTCGACTTGACCTGCTCATCATTGTTCTGGATCGCGTTGTAGCCGCAATTGGTGAGGCTCAACGACATGACCGCCGCCAGCGCGGTGAAAAATCGGCGCATGAAAAATACTCCCGTCACGGTGTTCCGTGACGTATCTAGCAGAATGAGCCGGCCAGGTAAGCGGCGAAAATCGCATTTCCCGGCCGGCGCCGACGCGCCTTGCTTTGTCGGCCCGCCCCGCCCGGCGGGACGGAGCGTCATTCAGGTCATTGCGACATCAGCCCCGGTCTCATCGTGGCGCCGGCGGCGATCAGCGCGTCGCTGGCCTTCTGCATCAGGGCCGTACAGGCCGCGCTCAATTGATCCGGCTGCCGGGCGAGGCAGCGGACGATCCGGCCCTGGCCCGGCGCGACATCGGCGCACAGGCGCGCGGAATCGGACAGGCATGCGCTGACGCCGGCCCGAATCTCCGGCATGCGCCGGAGCGGCTCGGTGCCGGCTTGAGCCATGGCTCCGCTTGGCGCGGCCATCGCGAGAATCAGGCCGGCTGCGAACTTCACTGCAATGAGGTTTCTCATGGTCTGCTCCAGTAGCATCGTGATGTCACGAAAGACGCGCCGGCTCCGCGATGCGCCTGCATGACGGAAGCCGGCCTCACGCTCATCTCGTAAAAGTGCTGCTGCGGCTGATGGTGCCGCCATACGGACCGGTGGTCGTGCCGGTATGGGTGCAGCTCCCGCCGGCGCAACTGGTCGAGCCGGTGTTCGTGACGGTGCCGCCGCGAGGACCCGTGTACGTGCTGGTGTGGCTGCAGGAGCCACCGGAACAGCCGCCCATGCCGTGGGATGACCAGACCCCGCCATACGGTCCGACGGCGCGGCCATAGCGCGTCCAGGCCTGCGCGCCCGGGGTCGCGGCTACCATGACCAGCGCGGCGATCGCGGTGGCACCCAGATACGTCCTGATCGACAACATCGCTCTCTCCTCGTTCGTGCTGCGCCACATGGCGTCAGGGAGAGGGTCGCGGTGCAATTTTGCAGGCGCGTTGCAGCAGGCGGCGCCGAATGTAACGTTTTGTATCCGCACACCCGGCGCATCTTGCCGCTCGGCCGGCTCTTTTCCTAAGGTGCCGGCATGAACGAGCGTCCGCAGATCCTCATCATCGAGGACGACGTCGAGATCCGCGGCCTGCTGCGCGACTATCTCGCGCGCGAGGGTTTTCGCGTCGAGGCCGGCGATGGCGGCGCCGCCCTCGATCGTTTCCGCACCACCTTCGGCGAGCCCGATCTCGTGGTGCTGGACATCATGCTGCCGGGCGAAGACGGCCTCTCGATCTGCCGGCGGCTGCGCGCCGCCTCGCGCGTGCCGATCCTGATGCTGACGGCCAAGGGCGAGGACATCGACCGCATCGTCGGTCTCGAAATGGGGGCCGACGATTATCTGCCAAAGCCTTTCAACCCGCGCGAACTGGTGGCGCGCATCCGCGCCATCCTGCGCCGGGCCGAACCGCCGCCGGCCGAGAGCCGGCGCTTCCTGGTCAATGCGACGCTCAGCGTGGATCTCGACAGGCGCCAGGTCGCGCATGCCGACGGCAGCGAGCTGCCGCTGACCAGTGCCGAATTCGATCTGCTCGGCTGCTTCGTCACGCGCCCCAACCGCGTGCTGTCGCGCGAACAATTGATGGACTGGACCCGCCGGCGGCAGGCCGATCCGCTCGACCGCACCATCGACGTGCAGGTGAGCCGGCTGCGCAAGAAGATCGAGCGCGACGGCGAGTTGATCAAGACGGTGCGCAGTGCCGGCTATGTCTTCACCGGCTCCGTCAAGGAGGCCTGACATGCTCGGGCGCCTCGGCTTCACCGGCCGCCTGATGGCGATCGTGTTGCTCGCACTGCTGGCACTTTGGTCAGTCGGAATCGGCTGGGCCTTCGTCAGCGAGACGCGCGAGCAACTCATCGGCCAGCTGTTCCCGTTGCCCGAGCAGGTGGTGAGCATCGTTTCCCTGATCGAGACCGTCGGTCCGTCGGAACGTCCCGCCGTCCTGAAGGCGGTGAGTTCGGAGAGCCTGCGCGTCAGCCTCGCCGGGCAGCGGCCGGAGAGCTCCGCCGATACGCGGCGATTGCCGGCGATCGAGCGCTTCCTGTCGCATTATCTCAGCGCGCTGCAGCCGCGCGAGGTGATCGCGATCGGCAATCGCAGCGGCTTTCCGCGCTGGCGCGACTGGCGCTTCGGCGACTACTGGCGCAACATGCAGCGCTCGTTCCGCTTCGCGGTTTCGCTTCACGGCGGCGACTATCTGGTGTTCGAGGCGCTCGGCCCGATCGGCCGGCGCCTGTTCGGCTGGCCGCCGGGATTTGGCGTCGGCGTGCTCGGCTCGCTGATCGGCCTCGCCGCGATCATCGCCATTGCGCGCGAGGCGAGGCCGCTGCGGGCGCTCAGCGATGCGCTCGGACGTTTTACCGGAGATGCCACCGGACCGCTGCTTGCGCCCGCCGGGGCGCCGGAAATCCGCAAGCTGATCGTGTCGGTCAACGACATGCAGGCGCGCATCTCCGAGCTGGTGCGCGGGCGGACGCTGCTGCTCGGCGCCGTCTCGCATGATCTCAAAACCTACATCACGCGGCTGCGCCTGCGGATCGAGCAATTGCCGAGCGAGGTTCAGCGCGACAAGGCCGCGCGCGATCTCGACGAGATGACGCGCCTGCTGGAAGACGCGCTTGCGGTAGCCCGAGGCGGCTTCGCCGGCCGGCAGCGCGACACCATCGATCTGCGGGCGCTGCTGGCCGCGCTGGTCGATGAGCGGCAGCACGAGAGCGGACGGGTCAGCGCCGCGATCGGCACGGAGCCGCTGTGGATCGACGCCGAACCGGTCTCGGTGCGGCGCCTGTTCGCGAACCTGATCGACAACGCGCTCAACTTTGCCCCGCACTGCATCGTCCGCCTGCGGAAAGAGCAAGGCGCCGTCGTCGACATCGACGACGACGGCCCGGGGATTCCGCCGCAAGCACGCGCGTCGGTGTTCGAGCCGTTCTTCCGGCTCGAGGCCTCCCGCAGCCGCAGCACCGGCGGCAGCGGCCTCGGGCTCGCCATCGTCAAGCAGATTGTCGACGCCCATGGCGGCCGGATCGAACTCGGCACATCGCCCGAAGGCGGCCTGCAGGCGCGGGTGATGTTTCCGCAGGCGCTCGCGTGAGACCTCTCAGCGTCGTCCCGGCGAACGCCGGAGCTCACCATTGCCGATCGTCGTCATTGCGAGCGAAGCGAAGCAATCCAGGGCCGAGAAAAAGGTCTGGATTGCTTCGGGGCTAAAGCCCCTCGCAATGACGGGGAGATCTCGCCAACATCGCCCTCGGAATCCGAATCCCCGGCTCGCACTTCGCTCGGCCGGGACGACTCCGAACTTACACCCCCGCCGCCTTGGCGTCGCGGATCGCCCGCCAGATCTTTTGCGGCGTCAGCGGCGTGTTGAGCTGGCGGATGCCGAGCTCGCTCAGAGCGTCCATTACGCCATTGGTGACGCAGGGCGGGCCGCCGATCGCGCCGGATTCACCGCAGCCCTTGGCGCCCAGCGGATTGGTGCGGCAGGGCGCGCTGTCGTCCAGCGTCACATTGATCGATGGAACGTCGGACGCGCGCGGGATGCAATAGTCCTGGTAGGTCGCCGTCAGCAATTGTCCATCGGCATCATAGGCGACGCCCTCATAGAGCGCCTGCCCGATGCCCTGGGCGACACCGCCATGGACCTGTCCGGTCACCAGCATCGGATTGACGGCAACGCCGACATCGTCGACCGTGGTGTAGCGCACCACACGGCTGATCCCGGTCTCCGGATCGATCTCGACCTCGCAGATATGGGTGCCGTTCGGCCAGCTCGGCCCGTCGACCTCGCCCTCGCTGTCGACCGACAATTTTGCGCCGTCCTCCTTGCCCGCGATCTCGAACAGGCTGATGCGCCTGTCGGTGCCGACCACGGTAAGCCAGCCGCCCTGATATTCGATGTCGCCGCTTGATGCCTCCAGCAGGTTCGACGCCTTCTCGCGCGCCTTGTCGATGAGATCGTTGGAGGACACCGCGACCGCGGTGCCGCCGACGAACAGCGAGCGTGAGCCGACGCTGCCGAAACCGATCGCGAGATCGGTGTCGCCCTGCACGACGTCGATCCTGTCCATCGGGATGCCCAGCGAATCCGCGATCATCTGGGTGTAGGTGGTCTGCAGCCCCTGCCCCATCGCCATGGTGCCGGAATGCAGGATCACGCGGCCTTCGGCCGTCGCATGCAGCGAGACTTTTTCATTGTGCGCACGGCCGCCGGTCCATTCGATGTAGCTGGTCAGGCCGCGGCCATAGAGCACGCCCCGCTTCTTTGCCTCGCGTTTGCGCGCGGCAAAACCGTCCCAGTCGGCGAGCTTTGTCGCGCGCTCCAGCATGTGCGCGAAGGCGCCGGAGTCATACACCTGGCCGGTGGCATTGGTGTAAGGCAGTTGTGCGGGCTTGATGTAATTCGCTTTGCGGATCGTGCGCGGGTCCATGCCGATCTGGCGCGCGGCGGCATCGAACAGCCGCTCGACGATGAACACCGCTTCCGGCCGTCCCGCGCCGCGATAGGCGCCGACAGGCGCCGTATGGGTCATCACGGTCTTGACCTCGAAATGCACCAGCGGCAGGTCGTAGACGCCGGTTTGCACGAACGGGCCGAGCACCAGCGGGATGATGTTGCCGGTGCCCGACATGTAGGCGCCGGTGGCGCCGACCGAGCGCACCCGATAGGCCAGGACGCGGCCCTTCTCGTTGAGCGCAAATTCGGCGGTCGAGGTGAGATCGCGGCCGTGCGTTCCGCCCAAAAATTCGTCGGTGCGGTCGCCGCGCCAGCGAATTTTCTTGTTCAGCTTCACCGCCGCATAGGCGACGAGGCCGTCCTCCGGATAGAGGCTGGTCTTCTGGCCAAAGCCGCCGCCGATATCGCCGACCAGCACGCGCACGCTCTCCTTCGGCCGCTTCAAGATGGATTCGGCGAGCAGGTCGCGCGTCGAGCCCGGCGTCTGCGACTGCACATGCAGGACCAGCCGCCCGGTCGTCTTCTCCACCTCCGCAATCGCCGAACGCGGCTCCATCGCCGAGGGCACCAGCCGCTGGCTGACGAGATCGAGCGACACCTTGTGCGCAGCATTGGCAAATGCCTCGTCGACCTTGGCGGCGTCGCCATAGCTCATCGCGGCCACGATGTTGTCGGGCGCGTCAGGCCAGACCGCCGGCGCGCCCGGTTTCGTGGCTTCGATCGGATCGACCACAGCCGGCAGCACCTCGTACTCGACTGCGATCGCCTCCGCCGCGTTCTGCGCGATCAGGCGCGAGGTCGCCACCAAGGCGGCAACCGCCTCGCCGGTAAAGCGCACCACCTCGTGCGCCAGCAGCCGGCGCGGCGGCACCGTCATCGGCTTGCCGTCGGGCCGCTTGAAGATCGCAAGCGTCGGAATGGCGCCGACATCGTCGCTGACCAGGTCGGCGCCGGTAAAGACGGCCGCGACGCCCGGCATCTCGGCAGCCGCGCTGGTGTCGATGGAAACGATCCTGGCATGCGCATGCGGCGAGCGCAGCACGTGGAGCCACAGCGCGCCATCCTCCGGCTTGTCGTCGATGAACTGCCCCTTCCCGGTGAGCAGCCGCTGATCTTCCAGGCGCTTGACCGGCTGTCCCGCGCCAAAGCGCATATTGCCGGGAAGAATATTCATCAGGTGGTCCTTCCAAGTATCTTTCAACGAACGGGCGGGGTTTTAGCGGAACAATGGGGATGGGGCCAACCGGCGTTTTTGGGCAGCACCGCCCAACAAATCGTCATGGCCGGGCTTGTCGCGCCATCCACGTCTTTGGCGCAACAAGGAAGAAAGACTTGGATACCCGGCACAACGCCGGGCAGACGCGACGTCAGGCGATATCCTTCAGCGCCGCCTCCACCACCTTGCGCTGCTCGGCCGTCAGCGCAACCTGCGGCGGCACGGGATCGCCGACCTCATAGCCTTGGATCACAAGCCCCGCCTTGATGCAGGCTGCGAGGTTGAAGCGGGCAAAGGCCTCGTTGATGCGCCACAGCTTTCGCTGCAGCCCCATCGCCTCCTCCCAGCGCTGACGGGCGCAGAGATTGTAGAGCGCGACGCTCTGCTCCGGGATGATGCAGGCCGGGCCCGCCATCCAGCCGACGCCGCCGATCAGCATGACGGCGGCCGGAATATGCGCCGATGCGGAAAACACCTTGATGGCCTCGCCGCAGCGATTCATGATCGACAGCAGCCGGCCGGTGTTGGTCGAGGCATCCTTGATGTAGCCGATGCGCGGGTGCGCGGCGAGGCGCGCGATCACGTCGAGCGACAGGTCGGAGCGCTGGAATTGCGGATTGGTGTAGATCACGACGGGGATTGAGACCGCGTCCGCGATCGCCCGGAAGTAGGATTCGACCTGCGCGTCGGCGAGCGGGAAATACGCCTCCAGGATCGCCAGAATGCCGCTCGCGCCGAGTCTCTGATAGGTCCGCGCCTGCGCGACGGCGTCCGCCGTCGCGGTCGAGGCGACGCCGGCGACGACCGGCACGCGGCCCGCCGCGGCCTCGATCGTGATCCGCACCACCTCGGCGCGCTGGGCGCTACCCAGATAGGCGAACTCGCCGGTCGAACCGAGCGGCGTCAGGCCATGCACGCCCTTTTTGATCAGATCGTCGCAGAGACACGCCAGAGCGCGTTCGCGGATTTTCCCGTCCGCATCGACCGGCGAGACCAGATAGGGAAAGACACCGTGGAAATCGGACATCGGACAACCGGGTTCGCGCACGAAGTTGGAGGTCATGGCTCAAGGGGTATCGCAGGTGCAGTGTAACCGACATGCGCGCCTCGCAAGAACCCGAAATCAGCCGCAGATGGGCAACCGGCGGCCCGATTCTGACATGGGTGTCAGATTGTGGCCGCCTCATTCGAGGCGCGCGTAAAACCGGCGCGAGCAATCCGCACCACGCACCATTTTCATAAAATCGACCCAATGCCGCTTAAGCAGGAACAAGGTGGGTGGAATGCTCGAGCTCGGGCGGGCAAGGAAGGCCAGCCGTGGATCTGATTTTCGTGCCGGATGATGAGACGTCGCTCATTCCCAACGGATGATGAAAAAATGCACAGCAACGAATTGGATCAAGCGCGAGAGCCCGCAATCTGGTTTCGCCGCCATCCCGGCCAGGGATCGATGGGCAAACTCGGCGGCATGCCGACGCTGCCGTTCGGAACCGATTGGACGACACCCCGAATCCGGCGACCCCTTGCATTTCCTCGCCCAGATCGACCTGGCACGGCTTCCACCGACCCCGCTGGCTGGCGCACGCACGCCCTCGCCATTGCCCAAGGCGGGTCTCCTGTTCTTCTTCGCCGACATGGTGGAGGAGATGTTGTGGAGCGGCCATGGCGGGCCGTTCGCCAATACCCGCGTCATTTTTTCCGAGCGCGCCGGCCCCGAGCGCACGCCGCCGGAGGACACTCCGGATCTCGGCCATGCGCTGGGGCAGAAAGGCGGCGACTATACAGGCGGTCCCGGCCGCACCAGTTTCAGCCAGGGCTCGATCGAACCCTATGTGATCGAAACCTTTGCCGGCGTCGATGCCTTTCCCGACCAGTCCGACGCCTATGCGGCGGCGGCCCAGGCGGCGATGGTGGCCTCGATCGAGCGGGCCACCGGCGCCGCGCTTCCGGTCCTGAACGGCGCGGGCGAGGTCGTGACGAAGGCGCAGACGCTGGAATATGTTCGCGTGAAGCAATTTCGCGACGGCACCGTGCATCGCGCCCTCGAATGCCCGCGCCACCAGATGCTCGGCGTCGGCAAGAACCTGCAAGGCACGGCCGAAGAACACTATGCCGACGGCCTCGTGCTGCTGCTCCAGATCGACAGCGACAAGGCGGTCGACAGCGATTTCGTGTTCTGCGACATGGGCGCGGCGCAGTTCTGGATCAAGCCGGACGATCTTGCCGCCGGACGTTTTGACCGCGCCTGGGGCACCACCGAAGGCGCGTGACGGGCTGCGCTATGGACGCGTCGGCGGATGATCGCCGATCCACGCGGCAATCGCCGGCAGCGCGCGGGTCCTGAGGTCGACCGAGATCGCGATCGTCTCCAGCGCCCGCGCCGTCATCACCCGGCCGCCCGATGTTGCCTGGGCGGGCATAAAACGTGCGAGCTCGTCGGCATGGGCGGCATCGGAAAAATTGGTCATGAAGTTCGGAATGAACAGGTCCTTGAAATCGGGGCCTTGCCTGGCGACCAGCGCATCGAGATTGTTCTGCACGAAATCCCAGGCGAGGTCCGGCTGCTCGCCGGACCAGGCCACCGTGTTGATCATGCCGTTCACGATGGTGACCGGCGGCTCGCCGGTCAGCGTCAGCGCCAGCGTCTCGCGCGCCAGCGCGCCATCGCGGGCGGCCGCGGCCGCATAATAGTAGCGCAGCCGCTCGTTGGTCGCGGTGGTCTTGCGCGCCAAAGCGAGCAGCGCGTCGTAGGTTTCGCGATCGGCCGTCAGGCCGGCGACGTGGGTCACCGGATCGCGCAAGGCAGGTGGCAGCGCAGCCGGATCCTGCAGGAATGACGCGAAGCGGCGCTTCGCCTCCGCGATGACATCGGCATCGCCGAGCTCGCCGAGCAGATTGATCAGGCTGGTGCGCAGCAGCGTCGTCTCATCATCCTCGCCGGCAGCCTTGCCGTCCCAGCCGATGCGGTCGAGCACCGGCCGCAGCAGGGTCCGCGCGTAGGCCTGCAGCGCGGGCCGCTCGGGACGATCGAGCGCGACGCGATTGAGGCTCGAGAAGGCCGAGATGACCTGATCCCAGACGGCGCGGCGATCGCCGGCGTCGAGTTCGCTGACGAGCGCGAGATAGGACGCAGGCGCGGCTTGGCCCGCCTTGACCATCGCCCAATCGTCGGCGAGCACGTTGACCCGGTCCTCCGGGCTCATTGCGGGGAGCGCCTTCGCGATCAGCGCGCCATCGGCCGGTCCATACGCGACGCGATAGTAGCCGATGTCGCCAAAATTCACCTTGATCGCCTCGCCACAAGCCCCGGCCATCACCTCGGCGTTGCCGTCGAGCAGGAGCATCTGCGACGGCTTGGCGGCGCCTGGCATTCCGATCGCCACCGGCACCGGCCAGCGACGCGCAGGCAGGGGGTCCGCCCCGCCCGCCGAAGCCGGCACGACCGCGAAGCGCTCCTGCTTCAGGGTGAGCTGCTGCTTGCCGCCGACGCAGCTCGTCTCGGCCGATATCAGCGGCACGCCCTCCTGCTCGGTGAACGAGGCGGCGATCTTCGCAACCGGCTTGCGGGCCGCCGCTTCCAGCGCCTTCCAGAGATCGGCAGTCGTGGTGTTGCGGTAGGCGTGCGCGGCCATGTAGCTGCGGATGCCTTCGCGGAACGTGGCCTCGCCGAGATAGCTCTCCAGCATGCGGATGAAGGCCTGGCCCTTGTTGTAGGTGATGGCGTCGAAGGCAGTCTGCGCCTCGCTGTGGTCGGCGACCTTCTGCTGGATCGGATGCGAGGTGCGGCGCGCATCGAGCGTCATCGCGAACTGCTTTTGGGCGTAGCCGTTCAGCCAGGTCTTCCATTCCGGATAGAAATGCTCGGCCGCCTTCTCCTGCATCCAGCTCGCAAAACCCTCGTTGAGCCAGAGATTGTCCCACCAGCCCATGGTGACGAGATCGCCGAACCATTGATGCGCCATCTCGTGCGCGAGGATGGAAAAGATGCCGCGGCGCGCCGTCTCGGCGTTGCTCGCGGGATCGAACAGCAGCCGGCTTTCGAAGAAGGTGATGCCACCCCAGTTCTCCATGGCGCCGCCGAAGCCGCCGGGCACCGCGATCAGATCGAGTTTCGGCAGCGGATATTTGGTGCCGAAATAGTCATTGTAGTAGGCGAGAAGTTTCGCGGCATTATCCAGTGCCACACGCCCCTTGTCGCTCTTGCCGCGCGTGGTGACGACGCCGACGGTCACGCCGGCCGCCTGCACGCTCTGACGCTCGAGCTCGCCGGCTGCGAGCACGAACAGATAGCTCGACATGCGCGGCGTGGTCGCAAAGCTGACCCGCTTCAGGTCGGCGCCGACGGCGTCCTCGCGTTCGGGCGGCATGTTGCCGATCGCCATGAAAGCGCGCGGCACGGTGACCGTAAGCGAAAACGTCGCCTTGAAGGCCGGCTCGTCCCAGCACGGAAAGATCCGGCGCGCGTCGGAAGGCTCGAGCTGGCTCGAGATCATCCGCCTGGTGCCCTGCCCGGCCGGATAGTCGACATAAAACAGTCCGCGGGCGAACGAGTTGATGTGCGAGCTAAAGCCGAGACGAAGCTTGTGCAGCCCGACCGGGAGCGGCTTTGCAAAACTCAGGCTCGCCGTCTCGGAGCCGGCGTCGAGCGAGATCTCGGCCTGCTGCGCCCCGTTGTCGACGGCAGCCTCCGTGATCGTCAGGTTCGCGGCGTTCAGGGTCAGCCGCGCTGCGGGTTCACGCAGTTCGACATCGACAGTTTCGTTTCCGGCCACCGTGAGCTGCGTCAGGTCGGGCACGAGGTCGATTGCGTAGTGATGCGGGACCACCGTCTTCGGCAGCTTGCCGGGCGCAGAGTCGAAGGAGAAGGTGGACTCGGCGACGGCCCGCGTGGCGGCCGGCCCGGCCAGCACCAGCGCCATCGCAAGGCTGCGCAGGATCGGGACGACACGCGGCATCAGGCATCCACCCGCGCGCGACCGCCCTCTGCAAAGGCGATGATGCGCGCGATATCCTCGCCGCCCTCGTCCTTCTCCTTTGCAATATGTTCGAACAGGCGCGCACAGCCTTCGAAGATCAGGCCGGCCGGGTCATCAGGCCCGAGAAAGCCGGAAATCTCGCGCATCTCGGCCACCCAGCGATAGGCTTTCGGGATCATGTCTGGCAGCGCTTTCTCGAGACGCGCGAGCATCTGCGGCTGGCTCGCGGCGAGTTCGGCGCGCACGGCATCCGCCGCGCCGGCGCGCGTGGCGGCGAGTGCGATGGCAGCGCCGAGCGCCGTAAAACCCTTGTTGATGCCGGCATAGGACATCTTGAGCGCGGAGGCCGCGCCCACCGGCCCGTCGATCACGCGGAGGTCGAGGCCGAGTTCGCGAAGGCAGGTCAGCCCGTGCGCCGCGCCGCCCGAGACATGGAAGACCGGCCCCTTGCTGCCGGGTGCTGGCGGCAGGCCGATGATGCCGGCATCGACGAAGGCCGCGCCGGTCGGCGCAATGATGCGGGCGATCGCTTCGACAGTCGCCACATTTACCGCGTTGCAATCGACGAACACCGGCTTTTTCGGCCCCGCCGTGATCGCACCGGCGAGCCGTTCCGCCAGCGCCACGGCCTCGCCCGGCGGAACGATCGACAGGATGATGTCGGCCGCGGCGATCTCCGCATCGGAGGCCGCGATCATGCCGGCGGACGCGGCCCTTTCGGCGGTGGCCGGACTACGGCCTGCGAGCGAGGTCAGCACCCGCGCGCCGTGGTCGCTCAGACGGCGGGCGACCGCACTCCCCATGGCACCTGGCGCGAGGACGGCAATGGTGAGGGTCATGCAGAAACTCCGGATCTCACATTCGATCTTAGCCCGACATTAACGACAATTCCACGAAGGCGCCGACGCGTCGAACCATCCATACGCAACCCCAGAATGCAAGAAAAGCGCGTCTCGCAGGCCTTTTCGGTCATGCGAAGCAGCGACGCCGGCGACATCCGCCGGCAACCGCCGCCCTTAGGAGAAGGTTCACCATCATTGTTAGAAAGCAATTCAAATCTTCGCTGCACCATCAGCAGGCTTGGTCATTTCGATCCGGGCAACCGTTGCCGCGCGAGCAGCGCAACGCGACCTGCTGACACGCGCAAGGTGCGACCTGCGTCGCCACCATCTTCGCCGCGGAGCGGTCGCGAGCGGGCTCATGCCGGCACTTTGGATTTGGCATCGACGCGGCCGGCGCGAAGCGAAAGCGAATTTCGCGCCTCCAGGCTGCGTGAAGGTTCGGACAGGCAGCGATGTGCGACGACACCGGATCAACACGAAAGACCGCGCGGCATATAGACGCCGGCGCAGCCGCCGCTGCTTCCTACGTGCGTGAGTTGTCGATCCGGCTTCATGCACTTGCCGGCTGTGCGCACCGGCAGCTGCGCATCGTTCCAAGACTCTCGCATCTGCACGCACTGGCTTGCGTGCTCGTGGTATCGGGCTGCGCGGGCAGCGCGCCGCAAGTCGAAACAAGGTCAGAACCGGTCCACACTCCGGCGCAAATGTGTCATATCGACCGCGCATTGCTGACACCGGCGCATGCCCCCGATTGTGGCTTCGGCAGGGCCGATCTGAAGACCGTCGATCCCGAGCAGTGGGCTCGCCTGAAGCTCGAATTCGAGCGAAAATGCTATCAAAACGCCGAGAAGATCGCGCGCGAACGCCTGCGGCGCCTGCAGGTGGCCGCACGGTGCGAGGTCCAGACCGCGCAGCGCTGAACAGATAAAACTCTCCTACAATACCTCTCGAACACGCTCTCACCATCTGCGTCATTGTTCTGCCGCAGTAGGCCGACATCATTTGCATCAGTAGCGTCCGGTGCGAGTGCTCAACAGAAAGTTCGTGCGGGAATTCGGACGGGGTCGAGGGTAGAGTACCGGACGAGTGCAAGATGAAGACGCTTTACGATTTGCTCGGAGCGCTTCCAAACGACGACGCCGAAGCCCTGAGGTCGGCGTTCCGCAACGCCGTCAAGGGCAGTCATCCCGACATCCGCCCCGGTGATCCCGATGCTGGCCTGAAGTTCAGGCAGATCGTCCGCGCCAACGAAATTCTTCGCGATCCCGATCAGCGCGCCGCCTACGACCATCTGATGGACCTTGCGGTGGTCGAACAGCGGTCCGTGACCACGCAGGTGATCGCGACGCGGATCTACAAGCTGGCCTTCGGCGTGGTCGGACTTGCCGGCGGATCGGTTGCAACCGTTGGCGTCTACCTCCTGCTGTTGCATTTGACCGCCGCGAATATGGCGCCGCAGAACGAGTTCGACACCGCGGCCCGCGGTCAGGTCGAGATGGCGGCGCTCGCGCATGCGGCCCTGCGCGAGGCGAGCGAGACCAAGACCTCCACGGCCAAGGACGACGGCGCGGTCATGCCGCCGGACGCCATCACCCAGCGCGTCGTCACCACCGAGACCATCACCGACACCACGGCCGCCACGGCGACCGGTGACGCGGATGCGAGCGAGGTGCTGCGGGCCAGGGGCATCACCGCGTATCGCAACGGCGATCTCGACGGCGCGATGGCCGATCTCGACCAGGCCATCCAGCTCAACCCGAAATTCGCGGCCGCCTATATCGATCGCGGCATCGTGCTCTACCGCATGCAGAAATTCGACCGTGCGCTGGCCGACGTGGCGCGGGCGAAACAGATCGAGGGCAAACATTCCGACAAGCCGGCGCGCGGCAGGCCGGAGCCGGCCACGGCCGGCAAGCCCGACTCCGTGCTGAAGCGGCAGCGCGCGGCGCAGGCCGCGAACGCGCTTGCGCTGTCCCAGGCGCCGCAGCGCCGCGGCCAGGATGTCTCGCGCGAGGAAGCGGGCAGCTTCCTGCGGGTCCGCTAAAGCGGGCGGCCCCATCACTCCAGGTCTCCGCAAACTCGCCCTGTTCCGCTCGCCCGCGCGGCGTGCCGCGTCATCTCATCACGCCGCCGCCGTCGCAAACAGCAGGCGGAACTTGAGACCCGGCGCGTTGTCGAGCAGTTCGACGCGCGCGCCGTGCAGATGGGCGACCGCCGCGACCAGGCTCAGGCCGAGCCCGTTTCCGGGCGTATAGCGGCTCTGCTCCAGGCGATAAAAGCGCTTGAACACATGCTCGCGCTGCTCGGCCGGGATCCCCGGCCCGTCGTCAGCGACCGAGATCACCGGCCTGCCCTCGACGGTTTCGCTCGCGACCGTCACCTCGCCACCGGCGCGGCCGTGCTTGATCGCGTTGTCGACCAGATTGGCGATCGCGTCGAACAGGAGGTCGCGATCCCCGGTCACCAGCACCTCGCGCTCGCCGGCCAGCGACAGGCGGGTTGCGTCCTGCTCGGCCGCGGCGTCGTACAGTTCGACGACTTCGCCGGCGATCTCGACCAGGTTGACGGTGCGAAAACCGCCCTTGCGGGCCTGCGTCTCGATCTGCGCGATACGGGTGATCGAGGCGAAGATCCGCAGCACGGAATCGAGATCGGCGATGGTGTCGCCGATCAGCGCCTGATCGGCCTCGGAGGTTCGCTCAGTGTGATAGGCCTTCTCCAGCCGCCCGCGCATCCGCGTCAGCGGCGTGCGCAGGTCGTGCGCGACGTTGTCGCTGACCTGCTTGACCTCGCCCATCAGGGTCTGGATGCGATCCAGCATCAGATTGAGGTTTTCGGCGACCGCATCCCATTCGTCATGGGTGCCGCGGAGCGGAATGCGCTTGTCGAGGCCGCTCGCCATGATGGCGCGGCTGGTGGCATTGATCGATTCGATGCGGCCGACAGAGCGCCGCGTTACCAGAAAACCGGTAAAACCTCCGATCACGAACGTCAGGACGACGCCGAGGATCACGGCGGTCCTGATCCGGGCGGAGAAATGATCGAGATGGCCGATGTCGCGTGCCACCAGCAGACGGTCGCCGCTCGGAAACGTCGTCATCAGGCCGCGGATCAGCGGTGCATTGCTCGCGGCCGGCACTGGCGAACTGCGAAATTCCGTCCATCCCGAAAGGTCGGCCGGCGCCGACGGCCACTGCGCCAGATTGCCGGCCAGCACGGTCGAGGCCGGGTCGGCAAGGAGGTAGATGCTGTCGGCAAAGCCCTTGTCAGCCATCCGCTGCCGGATCAGTTCGCCGAGCCCCTCGCGCCCCGAACGCTCATAGGCGTCGCGCAGGCCCTGATAGTCGGCGAGGATGGCGTGGTCGGCGTGACTGCGGACGTAGGAGGTGGTCGACAGATAAACGAACAGGAAAATCGCCGAGACCGCCGAGCCGAAGGTCAGGATGGCGATCAGCGCCACCTTGAAGGTCGAGGACGTGAAGGTCTTAGCTAGGAGCACGAAGGCAATATCCGACGCCGCGAACCGTGTGGATCAGCGGATAGGCCTGCTGATCGTCGACCTTGCGACGCAGCCGGCCGACATAGACGTCGATGATGTTGGTGGACGGATCGAAATGCAAGTCCCAGACGTGCTGCAGCAGCATGGCGCGGGACACCACCCGGGCCTCGTTGCGCACCAGATATTCCAGCAGCTGGAACTCCTTGGGCAGCAGCTGGATCTCCTTGCCGTGGCGGCTGGCGGTGCGCGAAATCAGGTCGATCGCCAGATCCCCGACGCGCAAAATGGTTTCCTTGGCGATGGTGTCGCTGCGCCGGCCGAGCGCCTCGAGCCGGGCCAGCAGCTCCATGAAGGAAAACGGCTTGACCAGATAGTCGTCGCCACCGGCGCGCAGGCCGCGCACCCGGTCGTCGACCTCGCCGAGCGCGCTGATGATCAGAAACGGGGCTGCGACGCCATCGTCGCGCAATTGCCGCATGATCGTGAGGCCGTCGATGTCGGGCAGCATGCGGTCGATCGTGATCACGGCATAGTCGCTGCCCCCGCCGCGGTTCAGCGCCTCGCTGCCGTTGGAGGCGAGGTCGACCTGATAGCCGCTGGTCGTGAGCTGCTCGACGAGCTGGCCGGCAGTCTCGGGGTCGTCCTCGACGACCAGGATGCGGCGGTGACTTCCTGTCATAAGCCTTCAGTCTCCGAATGATGGGCCGGGCGCCGTCACTTCGGTCAGGTCGGACATCGACGGATATACCAGAAGCCAGCCCATCACACTCCACATCCTAAGCAAGCAGGCCGAAAATGTGACGGCCGCCACCGGCCCTTGCGGACCCGGCCGTTGGCGACCGTCACTTGCGGAACATGACC
>Ga0207699_10000438_pt1 | contig 21255 bp, 18 predicted proteins | sample LARL51metaG_FD_184344 | JGI IMG/M metagenome (GOLD analysis project Ga0207699, IMG submission 184344) | Corn, switchgrass and miscanthus rhizosphere microbial communities from Kellogg Biological Station, Michigan, USA - LAR L5-1 metaG... | ecosystem: Host-associated > Plants > Roots >...
ACATTCATGGCCGGCTGCCTGGTCCGTACGCCCTTCCGCGCTCAGGTTCCCGCTGCCGCGGCGGCCGGGTTCGACTCGATCACCATCTGGCCGAACATCTGGAGGCACGCCAGACGGCGGGACGCACTCACTCTTCCCGACATGCGAGCGATGCTTGACGACGCCGGCCTGGTGCTTACCGATGTCGATGCCTGCTTTGACTGGGTACCCGCGGCCGCTGCCGACGACAGCGTGCGGGGCCCGATGCGCCGGCGCATTCCCCGGGCAGAGTTCTTTGAAGTCTGCGTAGCGCTCGGCGGTTCCACCGTGGTGGCGGTGCACCTTACCGACGCTGGCCTTGACCTGGGCAGGGATACCGAGGGCTTCGCCGCGCTCTGCGACGAAGCGGCCGAGCACGGGCTCCGCGTCGCTCTTGAGTTTTTCCCGTTCAGTAACGTGCCTGACCTCGCCACCGCGTGGAACATCGCGTCGCAGGCAAACCGGCCGAATGGCGGGCTTGTGCTCGATATCTGGCATTACGTCAGAAGCGGGCGCGATGATGACCTGCTGGCGCGGATACCGCCGGAGCGGATCTACACGGTCCAGCTGTCGGACGGCCCGGCAACGGCCCCGGATGACCTGGCTGCCGAAGCCATGTACGGACGGCTGCTGCCGGGAAAGGGCGAATTCGGCGTCGCCGCTTTCGTGTCGCAACTTGACCGGATGGGCGTGCGAGCACCGTGCGGACCCGAACTATATTCCCCGTCCTTCGACCAGCGTCCGGTCGCGGCGGTGATGACTGACCTGTACCAGTCGGTGCAGGACCTACACAGTCAGGCGCCGTGGAGGACCGGATCCGGCAGCCGTCCGGCGGGCGCGGTCCCGTAGACCTCGGGCAGGCCGGTGACGAGTTCCTCGGCCTCGACGGCGCCGCCTGACTTGCTGCGGTACTCGCCGGCCGCGCGCCAGCCGCGCAGTCGCTGCACCCGGTTGCCGTCTACCCGCAAAACCTGGCCGGTCAGCCAGGAAGCGGCATCCGACGCCAGGTACGCGACCACCCCGGAAGCGTTGGCCGGGTCCTGCGGGTCGAAGCCCTCCGGCGCGCCGTCAGGCACGGGGTTCCCGGCCGGCAGCACGCCGATGCCGTCGGTCATCCGGGTGAGAGCGATCGGCGAGATCGCGTTGACCGTCACCCCGTACCTGGCCATCTCCATCGCCGCGATCGTGGTCAGCGAGATGATGCCGGCCTTCGCCGCTCCGTAGTTGGCCTGCCCCACCGTGCCGAACAGGCCCGTCCCTGACGTCGTGTTGATGATCCGCCCGCCGCGGCCTGCCCCGCGCTTGGCTTCAGCGCGCCAGTACGCGCACGCGTGCCTGGTCATCGCGAACGTGCCCTTCAGGTGCACGGCGATGACGGCGTCGAACTCCTCTTCTGTCATCGAGAACAGCATCCGGTCGCGCAGGATGCCCGCGTTGTTCACGACGATGTCCAGGTGCCCGAATTCCCCGGCCGCCAGCGCGACAAGCTTCTCCGTCGCCGGCCAGTCGGTCACCGAGGAGTGGTCGGCGATCGCCCGCCCGCCCGCGGCCGTGATCTCGGCCACGACGGCTTCGGCCGGGGTCTCGTGCGTGCTCTCCCCGTGCAGCCCGACACCGGGATCGTTCACCACCACCGCGGCGCCGCGCGCAGCGAGCGCCAGGCAGTGCGCGCGGCCCAGTCCGCGGCCGCCGCCGGTCACGATCGCGACCTTGCCGTCGAGCAAGCCCATGGCAGGTCCTTTCGTCTCTCCGGCGTGTCGCGCCGGGCTCCATCGAGTAAAACAGATAGACAATAGAACTATAAACCCGATGGTAACCCGGCTGCGCTGAGCAGGCCGGCCCGGGTGGAGCGTGATGTGGCGGGATCGCCGGACTCTAGATCAGGTCGAGGACGGAGTGCTCGCTGACCCCGGTGGACAGCACGAACTCCTCCGCGAGATCGAGGTGCCGCCGCCAGTGTGCGACGGCGCCCGCGGCGTCCTTCTTCTGGATGAGGTCGATCAGCCTGCGGTGGGCGCGGTGCGCGTCGTTGTACGCCTTGATGGTCGCGGGCGAGTCGGCCGTCGCCGTGACCGACTCCAGCGTGGACCTGTCGATGATCGACCTGAGCATCGAAACCAGGACGATAAAGGTCTGGTTGCCGGACGTCGCGACCACCGCGGCATCGAACTCGCCGTGCTTGACGATGCGGTCATGGATGTTCTCTGTCGCGGAGATCGACTCGTAGATCTCCTCCAGCCGGTCCAGGTCGCGCTTGGTCCGGTTCCTGGCCGCCAGCCCGGCGCATTCGGACTCGATCACCGAGCGGGCGTCGAACACATCCTGCAGCGTGGTCCCCCGGTATTCTAGGATCAGCCCCGCATACCGCGCCGCGATCCGCTGATCCGGGCCCTTCACCCGGGCACCGCCATGGGCACCCCGCCGGATCGTGATCAGCGACTCCGACTCCAGCACCCGGAACGCCTCACGCAACGTCGGCCGCGACACCCCGAACTGCTCCATCAGCACCGCCTCCGACGGCAGCGCATCGCCTTCCTTCAAGTCACCATGCACAATCTGCCGCCGAAGCACGTCACCGATCAACTCGGCCATCTTCGGCATATGCAGGGTCTGTCCTACTTCCATGCGCCGGTCAGCGGCTGGAGCCTGATTTTGCGCCACGGTCTCTCCTTATAACAAGTCAATGAATTATACATGTGAATATATTTACGCGAATGCTAAATCTCCCGGGGCGGGAGCGACAGCTCGCCACGCCGGATGAGGGCAATTACGGGCAAAATCTGCCGCCGCGCACATCGAGCCGCCCCCGGATCGCGGCCCGACATCCGGAACATACAGTAGTATTATATCACTGTTGTATGTGATCGGTCACAGGACTCGCCGCCGTCGCGGCTGAGCTGGCGCTTCTCGCGTGACCTGCTCAGGAACGCCGCGGCTCACGCGGCAGGCCGAGAACGCGCTCCGCGAGCGTGTTGAGCTGAATCTGCGTTGTGCCGCCATAAATCGATTCCGCCCGGCTGGCCAGGAAAACTTGCTGCAACCGGTCGAGTTCGTAACCGCCCCCGACGAGCTCGCTGCGCGCGCCTTCGGCCCGCATCGCGGTCTCCCCCATCTTGATATGGGCACCGCTCGCGAAAACCTTGCTGATCGACGCCTGCGTGACCGGATCGATCCCGTGGCCTTTGATAGCCGTCATCAGCCGGAGCGCGTTCCATTCCATGATCCGCGCGTCGGTCCAGGCCCGGACCAGATCGCGGCGGAGAACCGCGTGCGGGGTCCGGCCGCCCGCCCAGGCCGCGTCGATCATTTCGTCCACCTCGCGCTTGATGCGCAGGTGCTCGGCGAGCAGGGTGGTCCCGCGTTCGGTGCCCAGCGTGCCCATGGCGACGCCCCAACCGCCGTTGACCGGCCCGACGACCATGTCGGCCGGGGTCCTGGCCCCGGAGAAGAACACCTCGCAGAACTCGCTGCCGCCGACGATGTTGCGGATCGGCCGCACGTCCACGCCCGGCTGGTCCGCCGGGATGAGGAGCAGCGAGATCCCCTTATGCCGAGGGGCCTCGGGATCGGTCCGGCACAGCACGTACAGCCAGTCGGCCCGAGTGCCAACCGATGTCCAGACCTTCTGGCCGTCGATGACCCACTCGTCGCCATCAAACCTGGCGCGAGTGCGCAGGCCCGCGAGGTCCGATCCGGCGCCCGGCTCGCTGAATCCCTGGCCCCAGAATTCCTCGACCGCCACGATGCGCGGCAGGAAGCGGCCCTTCTGCTCGGGGGACCCGAACGCGAGCAGGGTCGGCCCGAGGAGGTCCTGGCCCTGGACGGTCGCCCGGTACGGGGGATTCGCCCGGGCGTATTCGACCTGGAAGATCAGCTGCTCGTCCACGCTCGCGGCGCGGCCTCCGTACTCCCTCGGCCAGCCAAGACACAGCCAGCCGCCCGCCGACAGCTCCTTATCCCAGGCAAGGCGGACGTCCCAGGCCTGGTCGTCGAACGAGAAGCCGACGCCCTTGTACCGAGCGAACTCTCCGACGAGGTGCTCGTGCAGCCAGGTGCGGACCTCGTCCTGAAAGTCACGCAGCGCCGGAGTGAGAGAAAGATCCATAATCGTCAGCCTTCCGCCGGAGCTGGTTCCGATACGACCTTGCCGAGGATGAGCCGGCCGATCTCGCCGTCGTCGCGGCCAAGCGCCTTGAGGATCGCACGGGTATCGTCGCCCACGTCCGGGATCCGGTCCATCCGCGGTTCCCAGCCGGCGGATACCGGCGGGGGAAGCAGCGCGCGCAGCATGCCGACCGGTGAGGCCACCTGCCGCCAGCGCTGCCTGGCGGCCAGCTGCGGGTGCGCGATGAGCTCCTCGGGATAGTTCACCCGGCCGCACGCGACTCCGGCAGCGTCGAGCGCGGCAATGGCCATCTCCAGGGTCAGCTCGGCGAACACTCGCGCGCAGATCCTGGTCACCTCGTCGCGGTGCGCGGTGCGCGCCGGGCCGGTGGCGAACGCGGGGTCGCTGACGAGGTCGGGGCGCCGCAGGACCTGGCCGGCCAGGCGGGCCCATTCGCGGTCGTTCTGCACCGCGACCACCACCTTGCGGCCGTCAGCGGTGTCGAAAGCCTCGTACGGCGACAGCGACGGATGACTGATCCCGTTCGGCTCGTGCCGACGGCCGCTGTACTGGGTGAAGTAGATGCTGTACCCCATCAGCTCCGCGATCGCGTCCAGCAGGCTGACGGCTATCGCCCGGCCGGCGCCGGTCCGTTCCCGTTCGTACAGGGCGGCGAGGATGCTGCTGAAGGCGTACATGCCCGCGGTCAGGTCCGCGATCGGGATGCCCGGCTTGGCGGGCTGGCCTGGCCAGCCGGTCGTCGCGATCGAGGCGCTCTCCGCCTGCACGATGAGGTCATACGCCCGCCTGTCCGCGTATGGCCCGGACTCGCCGTACCCGGAGATGTCGCAGCCGATCAGCCGGGGGTGCCGCGTGGTGAGCTGACGCGCGCTGAGCCCGAGGCCGTCCGCGGTGCCGGGCGCGAGATTCTGCACCACGACGTCGGCCGACGCGATCAGCTCGTCGAGGATGGCGCGGCCGGCCGGGTGCTTGAAGTCGAGCGCGAGCGACTCCTTGCCGCGGTTGACCCACACGAAGTGGGAGGCCATGCCGCGGACCTCAGTGTCGTAGTAGCGGGCGAAGTCGCCTTCTCCCACCCGTTCGACCTTGATGACGCGCGCCCCCATGTCCGCGAGCTGCCGCGTCGCGAACGGGGCGCTGACGGCCTGCTCGAGCGCGACGACGACGATGCCGGTCAGCGGGAGAGTCACGGCCGCCTCAGGCAACGCGCTCGAACAGGGCGGCCAGTCCCTGCCCGCCGCCGATGCACATGGTCTCGAGGCCGTAGCGCTGCTGGCGCCTGGTGAGTTCGTGCAGCAGCGTGGCCAGGATGCGCCCGCCCGTCGCGCCGACCGGGTGCCCCAGCGAGATGCCGGAACCGTTGACGTTGAGGCGGTCAAAGTCGGACGGAGCGAGCTTCCACTCCCGGGTGCAGGCAAGCACCTGGGCCGCGAACGCCTCGTTGAGCTCGATGAGGTCCACATCTGCCAGCTCGACCCCGGCCCGGCCGAGTGCCTTGGCCACGGCCGGCACCGGGCCGATTCCCATCGTCCGGGGCGGCACGCCGGCGACGGCCCAGGCGACCAGGCGGGCCATTGGCGTGAGGCCGAGCTGCTCGGCGATCGCCCGCGTCGTCACCAGGCACGCCGCGGCGCCGTCGTTCTGGCCGCTGGCGTTGCCCGCGGTCACCGTCGCCTCCGGGTCCTGACGGTGCAGAACGGGGCGCAGCCGGGCCAGTGATTCCAGCGACGTGTCGGCCCGGGGATGCTCGTCGCGGTCGACCACCGTGGCGTCGCCGCGCCGGTCCGTGACCTCGACCGGCACGATCTCGTCGTCGAACCGGCCCGCTTTCTGCGCCGCGACTGCGCGCTGGTGGGACCGGAGCGCGAACTCGTCCTGCTCAGCGCGCGAGATCTGATACTCGCGGCGAAGGTTCTCCGCCGTCTCGAGCATCCCGCCCGGCACCGGGTGGTGGACGCCGCCCGCGGTGACGCGGGCCCGGCCGAGACGGTCGTGGAAGACGATCTGCTCGCCGCCCGGCCCCCAGCGGACCGACGGCGAGTAGAACTCGACCTGGCTCATGCTCTCCGCCCCGCCGGCCACTACGACGTCGCTGGCCCCGGTCTGGACCTGCATGACGGCCCAGATCACCGCCTGCAGGCCGGAGCCGCACCGGCGGTCCAGCTGGGCGCCAGGGACCTCGACCGGCAGGCCCGCGTCGAGCGCGGCGACGCGGCCCAGGGCGGGGGCTTCGCCGTTGGGGTAACACTGCCCGAAGATGACGTCGTCGATCAGCCCGGGATCGACGCCGGTGCGCTTGACGACCGCGGAGATCACGGCGGCGCCGAGGGAAGCCGCCGGGACGTCTTTGAACACGCCGCCGTAGCGGGCTACCGCGGTGCGGACCGGTGCGCAGATGACGGTGTCGGGCATGGGTGCTCCTTAGTAGGTGCGCAGGCCCATGGTGCGGGCGATGGCGTTGCGCTGGATCTGGCTGGTGCCGCCGGAGATGGGGGCGACGATCGATTCACGCCAGCGGAAGCTCATCACGGTCTCGGTGGAAAAGCCGTGCCCGGCGCAGACTTGCATGCCGAGGCGGGCGGCGGCGACGTAGGTTTCCGAGCCTTTCAGCTTGGCCATCGCCCCCTCGCGGGCTGTCGGCTTGCCGGCGGCCAGCAGCCACGCCGCGCGGTAGGCCAGCAGCCGGGCGGCGTCGATCTCGGTCTGCAGGTCGGCCATCGCGTGCGCGAGCGCCTGGAACGTGCCGACCTGGCGGCCGAACGCGGTCCGCTGCTTGGAGTACTCCAGTGCCTCATCCAGTGTGGCCTGCGCGGCGCCGACGTACCCGCCGCTCATCAGCACCCGCTCCAGCTCCAGGGACGACAGCATCACCTTCCACCCGTCCCCCGGCTGGCCGACCAGCGCTTCCTTCGGCACGATGACATCCTCCAGCGTCACCTCATAGGTGCCCAGGATGTGCCGCGCCAGCGTGGGCACCTGCCGCAGCGTCACGCCGGGCGCGTCCGGGTCGACCAGCAGCAGGCTGATCCCGTCATGCTTGCGCGCCCCCTTCCCGGTCCGCACGAACATCATGATCGTGGTCCGCGGTAGCCCAGCCCCGGTGCACCACATCTTCTGGCCGTTGACCAGGTAGTGGTCGCCCATGTCGGCGGCGGCGCAGCGCAGCGCGGCCGCGTCCGAGCCGGTGTCCGGCTCCGACAGCGCAACGGCGTACCGGCCGGTCCCGGTGCCGGTCGCCGCCGCCACCGCCGCCCGCTGCGCATCGCTGCCGTGCCGGTGGATAGTCAGCGCGGGGATCAGCGTTCCGATAAAGCACATCGCCACGTCCAGGCTGGCCCGGCCCAGCTGCTCGGCGATGATCGCCAGCTCCGCCGGCCCGCCGTCCCCGTCGCCGCTCTCGTCATCGGGGAACGCCAGCGCGAACCAGCCCATCTCCGCCATTGCCTTGATCAGGTGCTCGGGGAAGGTGCCGGTCTCGTCCCACTCCATCGCCAGGCGCGGCGGGCAGTGACGATCGACGAAAGCCCGCGCGGTCTGCTGCAGCGCGGCCTGCTCATCGGAGAGGCCGAAGTCCACGTGACGCTCCTATCATTTAGATGATAGAACTATATAGGCGACCCTGTCCCCCGGCAATACCAACCGGTAACAAGACGCCATCGGTGCGGGGACGGAGACCGCCCACGAGCCGGCCGGATGTCACCACGAGATCGTCGGCCAGCTCGGTGAGCTGGCGGCCCAGGGTGTTCAGCGCCTCGTTGCGCTGGTGCAGCTCGAAGGCCGGCCCGTCCCGGAAAAGCTCGTAGAGGAAGAACTCCCCGCTTCCCTTCCGGCCGCGGTGCACCGCCCAGATCTCCGTCCCGTCGTCTCGCGCCGCGAGCTCGGCCATCCGGTTCAGCAGGTCGAGCATGTCATTCGAGAGTTCCGGCTTGACGGTGATCCGAACGCACGCGGCGATCTGGTCATGGTTCATCGGACACCTCCGGTGTGGTGGACGGGCAGCGCGCCGAGCTCGCGCAGTTGCTGGAACGTGAGCACGTGCCCGGTAAACGCTGCCGGCTGTCGCGTGATCCACCGCACGGCCGCGCCGAGCTCGGCCGGCGTGACACCGCGGCTGCCTGGTCCAGGATCGCCGATCAGGGCGGCCAGCGCCTCGGTGCGCAGCGCCTCGTCGACGCGGACGCAGTTCACCCGGATGCCGGTCGCGGACAGTTCCGTCGCGAGCCCGGTGGTGAAGCGTTCGAGCGCCGCCTTCGAGACCGCGTAGGCCAGCTGCTCGCCGAAGTCTGCCACCGCCGCGGCCGAGCCGATGTTGACGACATGGCCGCCGCCGCGGGCGACCATGGCGGGCAGCAACGCCCGTGTCAACGCGACAGCGGCGTTCAGGTTGACTTCTAGCACGGTCTCCCACCGCCGCGCCGGCATCCCGGCGAACGGCATGATCGGGTTGTAGGCCGCATTGTTCACCAGGATGTCGCAGCCTCCGCAGGTGGTTAGGACGAACTCGGACAGCGCCGTCCGGTCCGCGGCTTTGCCGAGGTCGGCCGGAAAGCAGGCGGCGTCGCTTCCTGAGGATGCCAGCTGCTCGCGCGTCTCCTCCAGCGTCCCTGGCAGCAGCCGGTTGGGATGCTCGCGGGTGCTCCGCCCGACCAGCACCACGGTGCCGGCGTGTCCGCCCAGGGCCAGTGCGATCCCCCGGCCGCCGCCACGCGCGGCACCGGTCACAACGGCGACGGGCTGGCGGACCGCGGTCACGCCGGCTCCCAGCTCGGCGGCCGCTTCTCCCGGAACGCCGCGAACGCCTCGGCCATGTTGTCCCCGTAAACCCCGACCATCTGGGTGCGGTACTCGAGCTGGACCGCGTGCTGAAGCGATGGCGCGTCGATGTTCGCCCACACGCCCTCCTTGGTCATCCACACGCCGAATTCGCTGTTCGCCGCGATCTCCCCGGCCAGCTCGATCGCGGATGGCAGCAGCCGCTCGGGAGGGACCACCCGGTTGACCAGTCCCAGCCGTTCGGCTTCGGGAGCGTCGATCACGCGCGCGGTGAGCAGCAACTCCAGCGCTCGTCCCGCGCCCACGATCCGGGGCAGGAAATAGGACACCGCGACATCGCAGTTGGACAGTCCGATCTTCATGAACAGGGCGCCGAAGCGCGCCTCGGTGGAGGCGACGCGCAGGTCGCAGGCCAGCGCGAACCCGAGACCGCCGCCCACCGCGGGACCGTTCACCGCGGCGATGACCGGCTGGCGCAGCGAGTTCAGCGCGACCGCGACGCCGGTCAGGTACTCCTGCATGCCCCAGACCCGGCCGAGACGGCCGCGCCGCTCGTCGCCGGGCGCGATCGCCTCGTCCGGCTGGGTCAGGTCCGCGCCGGCGCAGAACCCGCGGCCGGCGCCCGTCAGGATGACCACGCGGCACTCGGGGTCCTCCCGGATGCCGGCGATCGCGTTCCACAGGCCGTCGAGCAGCTCACGGTCGATGGCGTTGAGCTTCTCTGGCCGGTTCAGGCGCAGCACCACGACGTCCCCGCGCGGGCGCTCGATCTCTACCACGCTCATGCCGCTGCCTTCCCGCAGGCTCACTCCCATGACTATAATTAATTTAAATAGTTTAGTCGATATTCGAGCGAAGGGACCGCCCCATGCCGGAAGCCGGTCCGGCCGAGCGCGAGCTGCTGCGCCAGTCCGTCCGCGACTTCGCCGCGAATACCTCGCCGGAATCCGAGGTGCGGCGCCTCATGGCGACACCGCACGGTTTCGACCGTCGGGTCTGGTCGATCATGGCCAGCCAGCTGGGCCTGCAGGGCATGGCGATCCCCGAGCGGTACGGCGGGGCCGGGTTCGGCTGGGCGGAGCTGGCCGTCGTGTTCGAGGAGTTCGGCCGGGCGCTGCTGTGCGCGCCGTACTTCGCGACGGTGGCACTCGCCGTGCCGACCCTACTCGGCAGCGATGACGAAGACGCGAAGCAGCGGTACCTGCCCTCCATCGCCGGCGGCGAGCTCGTGGCCACCGTGGCCGTGCGGGCGAGCGCGGCCGACGAGGTCACCGCACGGCACGCATCTGGCGGCGGATACGAGCTGCACGGCCGTCGGCCGCACGTCATCGACGGCGGCACCGCCGGGCTGCTGCTCGTGCCCGCGCTCGGGCCGGAAGGCCCGGGCATCTTCGCCGTCGAGGGCGGTGCGCCGGGTCTCGCGCGCGAGACGCTCCCGACACTCGACGAGACGCGCAAGCAAGCCGAGATCGTCTTCGACGGATGCCCGGCCCGGCCGCTAGGGCCGGCCGGCGGCGCCGCCGCGATACTGGCGCAGGTCCAGCGCCTCGCCGCGGTCGCGCTGGCGTGCGAGCAGGTCGGCGGAGCGCAGCATTGCCTGGACGACGCCGTCGGCTACGCCAGAGACCGGATGCAGTTCGGTCGTCCCATCGGCTCGTTCCAGGCGGTGCGTCACCGGTGCGCCGACATGCTGCTCGACGTCGAGTCGGCGCGGTCCGTGGCGGCCTGCGCGGCAGAGCTCGCGCCCGACGGCCCGCAGTTCGGCGCCGCGGCGCACATGGCAAAGGCGTACTGCTCGGAGGCGTTCGTCCGGGTCGCGGCGGCGAACATCCAGGTGCACGGCGGTATCGGCATCACCTGGGACCACTCGGCGCACCTGTACCTCAAGCGCGCCAAGAGCAGCCAGCTGCTGTTCGGGAGCCCGCAGCAGCACCGGGCCGCGCTGGCCGACCTGGTCCGGGGCGCGGCGTGAGCGCCGGGCCCGCGATGATGACCGGGCTGGACCCTGGCGCCCCCGGCGCCCCGGGTGCCCCGGGCGCCCTGGCTGCCCGGGTGGAGCGGCTGCTCGCCGGGGCGCCGTCACCCAGTGTCGACGGCGGGATCCCGTTCCGGGCGGCGCAATTCGATGCCGGGCTGGCCTGGGTCAGCTTCCCTGCCGGGCACGGCGGACTGGGACTGACGCCTGCGCACCAGGTCGTGGTGGACCGGCTGCTGCGCGACGCGGGCGTCGAGCCAGCGAACTTGCGCAACCCGATCGGCTACGGCAACGTCGCCCCGGTCCTGGCGGCGTACGGCACCGACCAGCAGCGGCGACGGTACCTGCGCGCGTGCTTCACCACCGAGGACATCTGGTGCCAGCTGATGAGCGAGCCGGGCGCCGGCTCCGACGTGGCGGGCATCGCGACCACCGCCCGCCGCGACGGCACGGGCTGGCTTCTGCGCGGGCAGAAGGTCTGGACGTCGCTCGCGCATGTCGCGCGCTGGGGCCTCGCCGTCGTCCGCACGGACCAGGACAAGCCCAAGCACGCCGGGCTGACCTGCTTCATCGTCGATATGCACGCGCCCGGTGTCGAGGTGCGGCCACTGCGCATGCTCAACGGGAAGGCGGACTTCAACGAGGTATTCCTTGACGACGTTCCGGTCGCCGATGACAACCGGGTCGGCGAGGTGGGCGGCGGGTGGCAGGTCGTGCGGTCCAACCTGGACGGCGAGCGGACGGCCTTCGGCGCCGAGGGGGACGAGCCGGATCCAGGCGAGGACCTGCTCGCGTGGTGGGCCCGCGCTTGCGTGGACGATCCGGTGCTCACCGACCGCGTGATGTCGGCGGTCATCCGGTCACGCGCCGCCCGGCTCACCGCCGAGCGGACGCGGCGCGGCGCGGCTGGCGAAGCGGTGCACCCGGCCATCGTCAAGCTGCTGAGTTCCGAGGCGAAGCAGCACACGCTGGAGGTCGCCCTCGACGCCCGCGGCGTCGCCGGCACCCTGTACGCCCCGGACGGTTACGCGCTCGAGCAGCCTGTCCGCGTCGGCATCATGCAGGGCGACGCCGCGGCCCGCTACCTGCGCGTCCAGGCCCTCACCATCGAGGGCGGCACGTCGGCGGTGCTGCGCAACGTGCTCGCCGACGCGGTACTCGGCCTGCCCCGCGAACCGCGCTTTGACACCGGGATCGGCTGGCGGGAGATCCCCCGCAACGCCGGTGAGTACGAACGCAAAGTGCGCGGCCAATGAGCGAGCTTGCGAGCGAATCGGTAAGTACAGTGCGTCCGCGAATGCGGACTCCGAGCGCCAGCGAGGGGGCCTCATGAGCGAACAAACGATGGCAGAGTTCCTCGATCAGGCAACCCGCTTCCTCGACACCGCGGCAGAGCGGGCCCCCGCGGCCACGTCGCGACCCTGGGGAGAAGGCCCGGACGGCACCGAACTGCTCGCCGAGTGGTCATCTGAGGAGGAGGCGCGGCTCGTCACCGAGGCCCGGCGGTTCAAGGCGCTCGAGTACGACGCGGGGTTCGGCTGGATCGACGGGCCGACTGTCTACGGCGGGCGGGGGCTGCCCCGGTCCTACCACGAGGCGTACGCCAGGCTGCGCGAGCAGTTCGCGGTACCCGACCTGGCGGTGATGCGGCTGGGCCTGTCCATGACGGCGCCGACGATCCTCGCGCACGGCACCGAGCAGGTCAAGCGCGCCTACCTGCCCAGGCTGCACCGCGGTGACGTGATCGCCTGTCAGCTGTTCAGCGAGCCGGACGCGGGCTCCGACTTGGCCTCCCTGCGCGCGAGTGCCGTGCCCGACGGCGACGGCTGGGTCCTGCGCGGGCAGAAGGTGTGGACGACCAACGCGCACCTGAGCGACATCGGCGAGGTGCTCTGCCGCACGGACCCGCGAGCGCCCAAGCACCGCGGCATCACCGCGTTCCTGATCGACATGCACGCGCCCGGGGTGGAGGTGCGCCCGCTGCGCCAGATGACCGGCGGCGCGAGCTTCAACGAGGTGTTCCTCACCGACGTGCGGGTCCCCGACGACCACCGGCTCGGGGAGGTGAACGAGGGATGGCAGGTGGCGATCACGACGCTGATGAACGAGCGCAGCACCACCACCGACATAGGCGGCAGCCTCGACGTCATCCTGGACCGCCTCGTCATGCTGGCCCGCTGGTCCGGGCGCCTGGCCGACCCGGCCGTACGGGACCTGGTCAGCGACACCGCCATGCACATCCTGGCCGCGCGCGCCGGAAGCCAGCGCGCGCACGAGGCGGCAGCAACCGGGCAACCAGGCCCCGAGCAGTCCGTCGGCAAGCTGCTGTGGACGCAGAACCTGCAGCGCGTCAGCACGGTGGTCAGCGAGCTGCTCGGACCGCGTCTCGTCGCCGACACGGGCGAGTGGGGCACGTACGCCTGGGCCAAATTCGTCCTGGCCGTGCCCGGTATCCGCATCTCGGCCGGGACCGACGAAATCATGCGCAACATCCTGGCCGAGCGGGTCCTCGGCCTGCCGCGGGAGAAGCCTTCGACCCGGAACCAGGAGGGGACGTGAGCGAGCTGCGCACCATTGACCAGCAGGCGCGGTTGACCCCGGACAAGCCGGCTCTCGTCATGGCCCACGACGGCAGCGCGGTGACGTTCGCCGAGCTGGCCGAGCGCTCGGCCCGCGCGGCTCACCTGCTGCGCCGGCTTGGCCTCAGGCCCGGCGACGGGATCGCCGTGCTGATGGAGAACAACCCGCGCTACTTCGACGTGTGCTGGGCGGCCCAGCGATCCGGGCTGTACTACACGACGATCAACTGGCACCTCGCTCCCGACGAGGCACGCTACGTTCTCGAGGACTCCGCCTCCACGGTGCTCGTCACCTCGCCCCGGCTGGCCGGCACCGCCGAGGAGATGGCGCGCGGGCTGCCGCTGGTCGCGCGCTATGTCGCGGGGGATATGGCGGAGCTGCCCGACGGCTTCGAATCGCTCGACGCGGCCACGGCCGGCCTGCCGGCGTCGCCGCCGCCGGACGAGACCGAGGGCGCGGCGATGATCTACTCGTCCGGCACGACAGGCCGGCCTAAGGGGGTGCGTCACCCGCTCAGCCACGCGAAATACGGCCACGGTACGGCCGCGGACCACGTCGTCGGCGAGCTATACCCGTTCGGGCCCGACACGGTGTACCTGTCCCCGGCGCCGCTCTACCACGCCGCGCCGATCATGTGGAGCATGGTCGCGCAGCGGCGCGGGGGAACAGCAGTCATCATGGAGAGCTTCGACGCCGAACTCGCGTTGCGCACCATCGAGCGCTACCGGGTCACCCTGGCCCAGTTCGTGCCGACCATGTTCATCCGCATGCTGCGCCTCGACCCGCGGGTCCGCGGCCGTTACGACCTGTCGAGCCTGCGGATGGCCGTGCACGCGGCCGCGCCGTGCCCGATCTGGGCGAAGGAGCAGATGCTGGCCTGGTGGGGCCCGATCATCTGGGAGTACCTGGGCGCCAGCGACGGCGGGTACGTGGCGATCGGCCCCGAGGACTGGCTGGCGCACAAGGGCTCGGTGGGCCGGCCGCTTGACACGATGCCCGTCCACATTCTCGGCGATGACGGCGCCGAGCTCGGCGCGGGCGAGGTCGGCACGATCTACTTCGAGGGCGCGTCGCCGATCGAGTACCACAACGACCCGGGCAAAACGTCCGCCTCATACAGCCCGCAGGGCTGGCGGACCGTCGGCGACGTCGGCTATCTCGATTCCGACGGCTACCTGTACCTCACCGACCGCAAGGCCAACGTCATCATCTCCGGCGGCGTGAACATCTACCCGCAAGCCGTCGAAGACGTGCTGTCCGGCCATCCCGCCGTGCTCGACGTGGCCGTCGTCGGGGTGCCCAACGACGAGTTCGGTGAGGAAGTGAAGGCGATCGTGCAGCCTGCCGCCGGCGTTCACGCCGGTCCCGAGCTCGAAACTGAGCTGATCGCGTACTGCCGCGCCCGGCTCGGGCACTTCCAGTGTCCCCGCTCGGTCGACTTCGAGTCCGAGCTGCCCCGGCTGCCGTCCGGCAAGCTGCTCAAGCGGCTGCTCAAGGACCGGTACTGGCAGGGCCGCGCCTCGCGGGTGATCTGAGGACCCCATGGACGCACAGATGCAGCACGGTGACAGCGCGGACGGCGCGCAGCTGCGTGCCGCCGCGCGCGGCTTCCTGACCCGGACCGCCACGGAGGCGGAGGCGCGCCGCCTGATGGCGACCGACTCCGGCTACGACGAGGCGCTCTGGAGGCGGATGGCATCTGAGCTCGGCTGGCAGGGGCTCGCGATTCCTGAGCGATACGGCGGAGCCGGGTACGGCTGCGCCGAAATGTCCATCGTCCTAGAGGAGATGGGACGGGCGCTGCTGTGCGCGCCGTTTCTCAGCTCGGTGGTGCTCGCCGCCACCGCCCTCACCGAATCGGGCGACGAGGACGCTCAGGCGCGCTATCTGCCGGACATCGCCTCCGGTCACCTGGTCGCGACGGTGGCTATCTCCGGCGAGGATGGCGCGCCGGAAGGCGCGGACCTCACCGCGGCCCACGGCGGCGGCGGGTGGGTGCTCCGCGGTGATGCCTCGTTCGTACTCGACGGCCACGTGGCCGGGCTTGTGCTGGTGCCGGCCCGCGCCAACGGCGCGGTCAGCCTTTTCGCGGTCGACGCCGGCGCCGGCGGCGTGCGCCGCACGCCGCTGGAGTCGATGGACCAGACCCGCAAGCTGGCCAGCCTGTCGTTCGAGGACACCCCGGCCCGCCTCGTCGGCGCCAGTGGTGACGGGGCCCGCGTGCTGAGCCGCGTGCTCGACCTGGGCGCCGTCGCCCTGGCGGCCGAGCAGGTCGGAGGGGCGGCCCGGTGCCTGGACATGGCGGTCGAGTACGCCAAGACCCGGGTGCAGTTCGACCGCCCGATCGGATCGTTCCAGGCGGTGAAGCACAAGTGCGCGGACATGCTGGTCGCGGTCGAGTCGGCACGGTCGGCGCTGTTCGGGGCGATCCGGCACGCGACGACCGACGATGCCGGCCTGCCGGTCTCGGCGAGCATCGCCAAGACGCTGTGCTCCGAGGCCTTCCTGCACGTCGCCACGGAGAACATTCATGTCCACGGCGGCATCGGGTTCACCTGGGAGCACCCGGCGCACCTGTACTTCCGGCGGGCCAAGAGCGGCGAGATGCTGCTCGGAACGCCGACGTACCACCGCCGGCGGTTCGCGCGCCTGTGGCAGCTCGTGCCATGACGGGGAGTTAGGCATGCGGGCGGCTCGCTGTCACCGCCACGGTCCACCGAACGTGGTGCAGATCGATCACGTGCCCGATCCGGCGGCGTCGGCGCGGCAGGTGGTCGCCGACGTCGAGGTGGCGTCGGTCAACTACCCGGACGTGCTGCTGGTCGCGGGCGGCTATCAGGCCCGGCCGCCGCTGCCGTTCGTGGTGGGCGGCGAGTTCGCCGGCACGATCAGCGAGGTGGGCACCGACGTGACCGGGTTCGCCGTCGGCGACCGGGTCTTCGGGGTCAGCGGATTCGCCGCGGTCGAAATCGCGGTCAGCCTCGGCGCGCGGGTCATCGCGGCGGCAGGCTCCCCCGGGCGGCTGGAGTTCTGCGCCTCGCTTGGCGCCCGGTGCTCGGCTTCGATCAGCGGTCGTTCGCCGCCAACCGCGGCGACCTGCGGCAGCGAGACCAGGCCGAGCTGCTGGACCTGCTGGCCACGAGGCGGTTGCGGCCACGCGTCACCGCCAGCTTCCCGCTCGACCAGGTGCGGGAAGCGCTCCAGACGGTCGCCGACCGGCGAGTGCTCGGCAAGGCCGTTGTCCGCGTGGCCCCGGGCCGCGGGGTAGCGGCGACTGATTCGCGAAAGGCTGAGTGATGAGCGCTGACAGACCCGGCCCGCTGGCGGGCGTGCGCGTGCTCGAGCTGGCCGGCATCGGCCCGATACAGCTGGGCTGCATGCTCCTGGCCGACCTGGGCGCGGAGGTCGTGCGCATCGAGCGCCCCGGGGGGCACGTGTACGGCCCGCCGGAGCGGGACGTCGCGCACCGCAGCCGGCCGTCGATCGTGATCAACCTGCGGACCGCGGCCGGCGCCGAGACTGTGCTGCGCATGGCCGAGACGGCCGACGTGCTCATCGAGGCGTTCCGGCCTGGTGTCGCCGAGCGGCTCGGCGTGAGCCCGCAGGCCTGCGCACAGCGCAACAGCGCGCTGATCTACGCGCGGATGACCGGGTGGGGGCAGCAGGGTCCGCTCGCGGCGCGGGCAGGCCACGACATCAACTACCTCGCGGTCACCGGGGTGCTGTCCAGCATCGGCCGCGCCGGCCAGCGGCCCGTTCCGCCGCTCAACCTGGTCGCCGACTTCGGCGGCGGCGCGATGTTCCTCGTCGTCGGCGTGCTCGCGGCACTGCTTGAGCGCGAGCGCAGCGGCCGGGGTCAGGTGATCGACGCCGCGATGGTCGACGGAGCGTCGTACCTGATGTCGATGGTCTACAGCGGCTACGCCAGCGGGCTGTGGCGGAACGAGCGCGGCGCGAACCTGGTCGACGGCGGCGCGCCCTTTTACGACACCTATGAGTGCGCCGACGGGAAGTACGTGGCGGTCGGCGCGATGGAGCTGCAGTTCTTCGAGCAGCTGGTGACGGCCCTTGGCCTGACCGACGTGCCCGCGCAGCACGACCGCGACGGCTGGCCGGCCATGCGCCGCATGTTCGAGGCGGCGTTCCGGTCGCGTACCCGCGATGACTGGGCTGAGTTGTTCGCCGGCGTCGACGGCTGCGTCGCTCCCGTTCTCGACCTGTCAGAGGCGCCGGCGGGCGCTCACCTGGCCGCGCGCGGGACCTTCACCGAAGCGTTCGGCGTCATCCAGCCGCAGCCCGCGCCCCGGATGTCCCGGACGCCGGGACGGATCCAGTCCGGGCCGACAGAGCCCGGCGCCGACAGCGTCGACGTGCTGCGCACGTGGGGGTTCGACACCGCCGACATCGACCGGCTGATCGCCGACGGGGTGGTCCGCCAGCCCGAGTCGGCTCACTGAGAGAACGGACGATTTCCATGGACGGCGCCTACGACGGGATCCGGGTCCTCGACTGCACCGAGGGCATCGCCGGCCCCACCGCGACCATGCACCTGGCCGACTTCGGCGCCGACGTCCTGAAGGTGGAAACACCGGCCGGTGACCGGCTGCGCGATGAGCCCGGATATCTCTGCTGGAATCGCAACAAGCGCTTCAGCCGCCTCGACGCCGGTGACTACCGCGACCTGTCGGAGCTGCGCCGGCTGATCGCGGTGGCCGACGCCGTCGTCTTCGACTGGCCCGCCGCCGAGCTGGAGCGGCTGGGCCTGGATGCCACCTCGCTGCGTGCCGGGCGGCCGGAGCTGACGTACGCCTGGATGCCGCCGTACAGCCAGCGCGGCCGCTGGGCTCACCTGCCCGCCGAGCCGGCCCTGCTCGCCGCGGTGAGCGGCGTGGCGGATTTCCATCGCGCCACCGAGGACCGACCGGTGCTACCGGTCGTCCCCATCCTCGCCTACGCCCACGGGGCTCTCGGGGCGGCAGCCATCGCCGCCGGGCTGCTGGCCCGCCGCCGGGACGGGTGCGGCAGGTCCGCGGTGATAACCGGGCTGCACGCGGTGGGGGCGATGCAGGCGGCCGTCACCGTCGACGCCCCTGGCATCTCCTCCCCCGGGGCGCGCAAGGTCGGGATGGCGCCGCTGGCGAACTACGCGCCGTACCGGTGCTCGGACGGGCAGTGGCTGTTCCTCGGGGCGCTCACCGAGGCGTTCTTCCTCACGGCCCTCGACGTGATCGACCTGATGGAGGTCATGGTCATGCCGGGCGTCGAGGGCAGCTACGCGAACATCCTGCGAGCCGAGGTGTCGGCCGCCGTGCTGCCGAGGATGCAGGAGCGGTTCGGGGAACGGGGCCGGAGCAGCTGGCTCGAGGCACTGGACAAGGCAGGGGTACCCGTGGCTCCGGTATCGAGCCGGGAGGAATGGTTCGCCTCCGAGACGGTCGCCGCTAACGGCCTCCGCCTGGAGATGGATCACCCCAGCCTGGGCCAGGTGACGCTGCCGGGAATCCCGCTCGAGCTGTCGGCGACGCCCGCCACGGTCCGCCACCTCCCTGACGAGTCGAGGTGGGCGGGGTCCGATGCCTACTGGCACGACCGCCCCGCGACCGGGGATGGCGGCAAGGCCGGGGAGCAGGACGGCCTGCCACTGCACGGAATCCGGGTCCTCGACGCGTCGTCGTTCGTCGCCGGTACGTTCGGTCCATCGATCCTCGCCCAGTACGGGGCGAGCGTGATCAAGCTCGAGCCACCGACAGGGGACCCTTACCGCGCGTTCTCCGGCAGCTTCGCCGTCATCAACCAGGCGAAATCCGGGCTCTGCCTGGATATCACCACCTCCGGGCACCGGCGAACCCTGGATGAGCTCATAGCTAGGACAGACGTCTTCGTGGAGAACCTCCGGCCGGCCTCCCGCCGGCGCCTTGGCCTCGGCTGGGATGCGACGCAGGCGGTCAACCCGAGGCTGGTGCACTGCTCCATGGGCGCCTACGGCCGCGGGCCCCTTGGCGACAAGCCCGGGTTCGACCCGCTGCTCCAGGCGCGCAGCGGGCTCATGCAGGCCCAGGGCGGCGCGGCCGGGCCCGCGTCGTCCTCGATGCTGGTCCATGACATCGCGGGCGGCTCCCTGGCGGCCGTCGGCATCCTGGCGGCGCTGTATCACCGAGAGGTGTCCGGGGCGGGCCAGCACGTTGGGACGTCACTGGCGCACGCTTCGGTCATGGTGCAGGCGGGAGAGCTGACGTCGTTCCCCGGCAGCCCGCCGCCTCCGGTCGGCGGCCGGGACTGGCCCGGACCGGGCGCCTACCGCCGGCTGTACCGGTGTGCTGACGGGTGGATCTGCCTGTGGGCGGCCGACAGCGCCGGCGAGGCGGCCACGGACCGGGCCCTCGAGTCAGCCGGACAGCACCGGTCCGGGTGCGGGCCGGGCGCGAAAGGACTGGCCGGCCGGCTCCAGGCCATGCCGACGGCCGAGGCGCTCGACCGCCTGATGGCCGCCGGGGTCGCGGTGGCCCGGGTGCTCAGCCGCTACGACGTGTACACCGACCCGTGGCTGCGGGAAAACGAGATGTTCCACTCGATTCCCGATCCGCAGGTCGGCGCCTACCACGGGATCAGGGGATATACGGACTGGGCAGGAACAACGGGGGGTCCCGCCGTCCGGTCGTTCTCGATCGGCCAGGACACCGCCGACGTGCTTGGCGATCTTTAGGGCGCGTCCCGGAAGCTGGCTGCCCGGTCCAGCGACTCGAACAGGTCGCGCTCGAGCACTCGCGCAGGCGAGGAGTCCGGCACCAGCGAGTCGAAGCCGTGCGGAAGCCCGGCGTAGACGTGCAGGTCGACAGGGACACCACTGCGCAGCAGGCTGGACGCGAGCTCAACCGACTCCACGCAGAACATGTCCGCCGTGCCCACGAGGATCGTCGTTGGCGGCAGGCCGGAGAGGTCGGTCACGCGCGCGACCGCCGCATAGGACTCCGGCAGCTCCGCGGCGGCGCCGCCGGGAAGGTAGCTGTCCCAGCCGAGCCGGTTCGCCGCGCCGGCCCAGACGGCCAGGCGCACGCCGGCAGGCGGTTCGGTCCTGTCATCGACCATCGGCGCGATGAGCACCAGGTGACCGATCGCGCCGATGCCCAGGTCACGGCAGCGCACCGCGAGCGCGGCCGCGAGCCCGCCGCCGGCGCTCCCGCCGGCTAGCACGATCCGGCCCGGTTCGACGCCGAGCTCTGCTGACCGCAGCAGCGTCTCGTTCAGTCCGTCCAGACAGTCCCGCAGCCCGGCGGGAAAGGGATGTTCCGGCGCCAGCCGGTAGTCGGGGGCGACGACGACGTACCCCGCCCGGACCCAGGGCGCGACGCGCCTGGCCTCGTCCTTGGCGCTGCCGACGATGTACCCGCCGCCGTGGATCCACAGCAGCGCGGACCGCGGCTGGGCGACCGGGTCGCGAGGCGTGTACACGTGCAGGCGGAGCGAGGGAACCGCCGCCCCGCGGTCCACGACAAGCTCGTGGTGACGCACGTGGTCAGGAATGCCGACCGGGCGGGTCATCGCCTCCCGGATGGCCGGTATCGCGTCCTTACCAATCTGGGCCGCCTCGAAGGGCAGCGGAGGCAGCAAGCTGAGCCCGGCCTCGATCTCCGGATGGAGTGACCAGCGGGTGCGCATCTTCGCCTTTCTGGTCGTTCCATAATCTCGTTAATATAGTAAAATAATTTTTATTTCATAGCTACATAAGGAGACGGGCGATCATGACCTGGCTGGACGGCAAGTCCGAGATCGGAAGAGCGTCGTG
>Ga0207699_10000439_pt1 | contig 21193 bp, 19 predicted proteins | sample LARL51metaG_FD_184344 | JGI IMG/M metagenome (GOLD analysis project Ga0207699, IMG submission 184344) | Corn, switchgrass and miscanthus rhizosphere microbial communities from Kellogg Biological Station, Michigan, USA - LAR L5-1 metaG... | ecosystem: Host-associated > Plants > Roots >...
TGCCTGATCTGGATGGTTTCGGAGTCATCGAAAATGTGGAGCCATCGGTCGGCCCCGCTCCCGTTTATGTCTTCGTCACGGCTCACGATGCGCATGCCATTCGCGCATTCGAAGTCCACGCTGTTGACTATCTGTTGAAGCCGTATGATAAGGAGCGATTTGCCAAGGCCCTGGTTCACGCACTCCAGGTCGTCGAACAGCGCGGGACAGCAAATCGAGGTCTCGAACCACTGCTCCAATCCCTCCGTAGTCTCCGCCCATTGGAACGCTTTGTGGTGAAGGACAAGAAGCGGATTTTCTTCGTTCCCGTTTCTAACGTTTTGTGGATCGAAGCCACGGGAAACTATGCCTGCATACACACCGCCAGCGACAGTCACCTGTTGCGGGACACCCTGGCACACCTGGAAGAAAAGCTGGCGCCACACCACTTCATCCGCGTGCGGAAATCGGCCATCGTGAACAGTGCCCGCATTAGCGAGATTCGTCCGATGTTCGATGGGGTTTACGACATCGTACTGGCAGAAGGAACGGTGGTCACGTCGAGCCGCAGATACGCTCACAAGTTGCGAGCACTGCTGGAATCCTAGTCTTGGCAACTGGGATGTACATGCTACTTGTGAGCGAGTGATTGGAAGAGTCAAAATAACGAACCAAGGGAGTCCCGCATGCTGGTCGATCGACGCCAGTTCGTTAGTTTCGCTACAGCTAATACAGTCGCAGCTGCTATTCATCCGTTCGAGATCGCGCAAAACGAAAAACAGGGACCGCCGGAAAGCTCGACTGTCTTCGCTTTCCAGCAAGTGGACGTATTCTCATCAAGACCGGTCCTTGGAAACCCCCTGGCTGTGGTCCTGGGCGCCGACGCGCTTAGCGATGAACAAATGGCAGCCTTTGCACGCTGGACGAATCTCAGCGAAACGACGTTTCTCTTGAAACCGAAAATGCCTGAGGCTGACTATCGCGTTCGTATCTTTGCGCGACAGCGGGAAGTGCCTTTTGCGGGGCACCCTACCCCTTGGGAGCTGTCACGTTTGGCTTGCCGCGGGCGGAGTGCCGAAGGGTAAGGAGATTGTGCAGGAATGTGGGCTGGGTCTCATCCACATCCACCGCACACCTGAACGCCTTTCGTTTGCAGCGGCCAAACTGATCCGCAGCGGCCGATTGAAGCTGACATTTTGACACGGATAGTCAAGGGCCTGGATCTGGCGCCCGACGCAATCATCGCTTCAAATTGGGTGGACAACGGCTCAGGCTGGTTGGCCATCATGCTGCGTTCCAGGGATGAAGTTCTGTCGCTCCGTCCGAACTACTCGACCTTGGCAGGGCTTAAAGTGGGAGTTTTCGCAGCGTTCAATCCCCTGAAAGACGGTGACTCCGCTCAATTCGAGGTACGCGCTTTTAGTGTGGAGGATGTTGGTCATGAAGACCCTGTCACGGGAAGTTTAAATGCCGGCCTTGCACAATGGCTCATAGGAAGCCGGATCGCGCCCTCGCAATATGTGGCCAGCCAGGGTACGGTCTTGAGGCGGATGGGGCGTGTTCACGTAGAGAAAGACGGCCTGCAAATCTGGGTGGGCGGAACGGTCCGGCCGTGCGTCATCGGCAAACTCATGCTCTGAGTGCATCGGCATCTTGGGAGTAACTGGCGGAACCAGGCTAGCGCTTCAGAATCCTCATTGCGATTTTCAGTGCTATAGGGATGTTGCGACAACTGACGCAGATAGGCTGACAGCTCTAGCTGTTAGTGTCTTTCTGCCAGATACCTCAAGATTTCGGTTGACGGAAAGGTTTCGCAAGAGCACACTGTGGCCAAATTAAGCTTTGCCCTCGCGTAAAGTGCTGTTCCAAGGCAATCGCGATTCGTTCGCGGGCCGATTCCTGGGGTAAGTTCGAAGACAACTAAGGAGGTCGCTATGCACTTGCGACCGAGTGAACCGATCTCCGCATCTTCGCGGGGCCCGGGCCGCACCCATCCACTTGTACTTGTTCTCCAAAGGCCACCAAGAGAATCCAAATGAATAAATTTGATTGTCCACATGCAGATTCAGCCAAATCCAGTCTAAGGCGCCTACGGATTCTTTGGGCGGTCACATCTATGATAGCAGTGGCTGCCTTTTCCATCACTTCTTCTTTCGCGAAAGAACCCGACAACTCAGGGTTGCACTGGGTTGCGGCATGGCAGGGGAGCCCGATGGCGGGGGGCACATTCTTCTCTCCTGGGTGTCCGTCGGATGTGGGGCTCACGAACCAGACCATCCGCAACATCGTGTACCTGAGTGCCGGTGGAGACAAAGTGCGGGTACGGATCTCCAATGCCTTCGGTGCTACCCCGTTGCATGTCGGGGCCGCAACGGTCGCAGTCTCGGCAGGTGGCGCGGCGGTCGTCCCAGGAACGTTGCGGACTCTGCGATTCAGTGGGAAGGCTTCCATCATTGTTGCGGCGGACAGCGAGGCCCTGAGCGATCCAGTCAAGTTGCAGATACCGCCACTGACAACTCTAGCTGTTAGTGTCTTTTTGCCAGATAGCACGGGGCTGGCGACACAACACTTCTTGGCTGTGCAAACCAACTACCTTGGTGCAGGTGACACTTCCGCAGTAACTGACGGCAGCGGATTTTCCCAGCCTATCTCCTGCTGGATGTTTGTCTCCGGTGTAGATGTACTGGCCTCTCCAAGACTCAAGGGCGCGCTAGTTACTCTTGGCGACTCGATTACCGATGGCTATTTATCCACAACGAATGCTAACCGCCGTTATCCTGACGTGGTCGCGCGCAGATTGGCAGCTCGCCAGGGAGAAACGTTGTCTGTTTCCAGCGCAGCAATCACCGGAAACGAGTTGTTAACGAATCGTCCTATTTTCCCGCAGTTTGGAGTTGCGATTCCGGGCCGCCTGGGTCGTGATGTGCTTCTCCAGCCCGACGCAAAGGCTGTGATTCTACTCGCAGGCATTAATGACATCGGCGATGTCTCCACAACTGCCGACGTGTTGATCGCTGTTGACCAGCAGATTATTCTTGCGTGCCACCACGCGGGATTGAAAATATACGGCGGCACATTGACACCTTTTGGGGGCTCGAATGCTATCTATGGTGGGAACTACGGTACTCCTTTCGGGGAACAGCAGAGGCAGAAATTGAACCAGTGGATACGTACGAGTCATGCCTTCGACGGAGTAATCGATTTTGACTTGGCACTCAGGGACCCGGCCAACCCGACTAACCTTTTGCCCGCGTATGCCGGCGATCCGTTACACCCCAACGACGCTGGTTATCAGGTAATGGGGAATCTGGTGGACCTCGGTGCAATTCTTCGCGACCTCAGCAAGGACCAGTGATGCCAGCTTGATACCCCAGAGAGGACGTGCAGGCCCTGCGCGACGTTTATATGGCTCGGGGAGCAACCAGTTCAACCGAAGGTGCGCGATATGAGGAATTTATCTGTTCGAGAGTTTTCGACACCAATGTGGCTCCTTTGCTTTGTAATGGGTGTTTGCGTTCTTGTACTGCTGTTTTCACCAGCAATGCTTGGACAGGAGCCAACAGCAAACGCGCCAAGGAGGCAAGCCACGCTCGACGTTGTTAACGTAGGAGAAGATTCCCCGCCGGGGCGACTCACCGGGTTTGGACCACCCGAACCCGCTACCGATGGCGGATTTTGGGGCGGCGCGACCGGAGACTTCTATCGTGTAGTCTGGTTTCCCAACGACGAGCCCTCGGCCATGGTGGAATTGAAGATCCCACGGCACAGCGTGGCTCAGAAAATCGAGATAACTTACCTGAACGGCATCTCCGGATGCTTTGGGTCGCCACCAGGCGACACATTCCAGGCCTACATAGGGAATACATCCAATCCTGGCTCGTGGGTTTTCGTTGGGACAATTCTTTGGGATCCCTCCGCGTGCACAGACGGCGAACAGGAACGCGGGGTCGTCCTATACATTCAACGGCCAGCGAATGAATTCGGTGTTGGCCTTGCCGGCGGCAGCTCGGGCAAGGATCTTTTCCTGAAGATTGTTAGCTCGGCGGGATTGGCCAATCAGCCTTGGGCATCGTTTAACCTATTCGGCCAAGTAGGAATCCACAGTACAAAACTGATCGGTGTTACCAGAAGGCATAGAGACGAGACTGCAAGAATCCCACATGAGTAAAGGAACAGCCCGAGTCTCATCAAAAGGTGAGTCCGACCGAACGAACCAAATGTCCGGACGTACCTGACCACTCGGTTCGCTTCCCTAATGCATAGTTTGCGCTCATTGCACTACTGGGATTGATTGGCGTCAGTTGCGGTACACCGACACGTCTCAAATCTTCCGTGGTCTCAGTTGAAGCGAGCAGTGGAGACTTGAGACATTCGACCCAGATAGTCATCCAGACCAGCCGCCCCCGCCACCGATAATTTCTATCGAAATCGCTGGGACGGGGATGCCTGTGGATCCTGCGAAACTATTGCTGTTCTGAGGATAAGAAGTCCCCAGACGTCCGATTCTGCTTGCTTTGTTGACATGAGCGGAAGGAACTCAAAACCACCCCGTCAAAATCTAATCCAAGAATGTCTGATCCGAAGCACTGACCCTGAGCGCCCCAATCTAGAAGAATGGAAGAAGGCACACTGCCCGGGAAGACTCTGGGGTCTTTTTGGCAGCTTAAAGTCTACTCTCGACCCGCCCGAGCGCACTCCACGCAGGCGGCCGGGCCCCCAACATCAACGCCCGAATCACGTTCTGGTATACTTATGTTGACGCTACTCTTTACGGTTTGCTCGTCACGCGGTGGTCATCTCTTAGACCAGATTTATCTCCGCCTTTCCTGCCCGCCGTTTATTTGCGTGAAATCCAAAATCAAATGGGCGGCTTCGCGGCTCTAGACGTGTGTCAGAGTGTGCGCGACAACTGTTCCCTCAAGAAAGAAACAAATTCGAATGACCACATTTTCAGAACTACCCTTGTCTTCTGCTATACAGCGGAAACTAGCGGCAGCTCAATTCATCAACCTCACACCCATCCAAGAACGCGCGATTCCGCCAGCTCTCGAAGGCCGCGACGTCATCGGAACTGCCGAGACAGGCACTGGCAAGACCTTGGCGTTTCTCATTCCCCTCATCGAAACCCTGAATCGGGAACCAGTGCGTCATACGGTCGCTCTAGTGCTGCTGCCTACGCGGGAACTTGCGATGCAGGTGCACGAGCAATACGAGCAACTGCGCACGAAAGTGATGCCCAAGGCTGCGCTCATCATCGGTGGCGTGTCGGAGAAGGCGCAAATCCAAAGTCTAAGAGCTGGGTCGGAATTGGTAATTGCCACTCCCGGACGATTGCAAGATCTCGTCAACCGCCAGCTCGCTGACTTACGCCGGGTTACCCTGCTCGTACTCGACGAAGCAGATCGCATGCTAGATATGGGATTCCTGCCGGCTATCCGTCGGATTTTGTCAATGCTGCCTAGGCGGCGCCAGACGCTATGTTTCTCAGCCACGATGGAGCAGTCGGTGTCCGGCCTCATCAATGACTACATGCGCGATCCGGTCCGGGTCGCTCTTGGCTCAGTGCTGAAGCCAGCCGAAACTGTGCAACTGAGAGCCTACGAGGTGCGTCCAGGAGAGAAACTCGATGTTCTCCGCCAACTACTTTATGCAGAAACGGGTCAAACGCTAGTCTTCACACGCACCAAGCGCGGCGCCGAGCGACTCGCGAAGGACCTTGTGCGCGACGGATTCGCAGCCGCCCTGATCCATGGCGGTCGTTCACAGTCGCAACGCAACGGCGCCTTGAGTGGCTTTCAGGAAGGCCGTTTCCAGGTGCTGGTGGCAACGGATATCGCTTCGCGTGGTCTGCATGTGGATGACGTCGCCCACGTTATTAACTACGATGTACCGAAAATGGCAGAGGACTTTATCCACCGCGTCGGAAGGACCGGAAGAGCTGGGCTCCAAGGACGCGCTTCGACCTTGGCTGCTGGAGCCGAGGTGCTGGAACTGCGCCAGATCGAACGCACTCTAAAGCTAAAGATGGAACGTCTGCAGTCGGACACAACAACGGCGTTGCCATCGGGGCGAATAATTCAAAACACGCTAGCCTCGCGGACTCTGACAGCCTTGCCAGGTGAGGTATTTGTATAGGCTGGCAAGTCTTGTTGTCAGGCGTGTTGGACCAACTGGACCGAGCGCTCCAGAAAAACTCGTAGATTCCCGTGTCGCTCAATGACTCTTCCGTGAGCGGCACGAGAGTTGGAGGTGTTAGTGTCCACCATTCGGGATGTCAGGGCGGCGGAGAAGAAGGTGCAAGAGATTCTAGACGCGCTCAAGAATGCTGGCGCGAGTGATCCGGAAAACCTTAGGCAAAAGCTCGCCAGCGTCAGCGACGAATACGCCAAAGCTATGCGTGAGCTCAAATAATTCGCTTCCCGCTAGGCTGAGAGTCGATCCGCAGCAAATCCCAAGAAGAGGATGGCAGCGCGTTCTCTTTTTCGTCTCCGCAGATCACTCACCGGCTTCATGAATTATTCCGAGGTGAGTCCTTCGAGAAAGAACCTTCTCTACGAATCTTTTTCCGTGCCCGCTTCCGGGCCAAAGCCGATTTCACACGGCGCTTTTCACCCGGCTTTAAATAGTACGAGTGACGTTTCACTTCTTTAATGATGTCTTCTGACTGAACCTTACGTTTGAATCGACGGAGGGCATTCTCCAAGGATTCGCCCTCTTGCAATCGAATTTCTGCCACGCTTACCCTCCTGAATTAGTGCGATGTCGATCTCGTATAACTCTTTCGTACGGTCAATTTGGTTCCCCAAGACAAGCAAGCCTTCGCAGTCTTGCAAACTCCAGTCATTCGCTGACATGATCGCCTGGGATGGACTGCTCGGTGCTGTCGGATTCCTCTGCTCCGACATTGAAAAGCGCTGCTTGCTCTGCAGCATGTTGGCGCAGTACGTCCATCTCGTCTACGCTGCCTGCAACAATATCCTCTTGTTTGCGCTGATTCCTGCGCTCTGCCTTGTCCTTCTGTCTCTGTTGCCGCGTTTGTTCCTTCTGACGCTTGGTGAACGTCGATCGGCCTCTTGGCATACGTAACCCCCTTGGGATCTATCTTGTTTCGCACCGACAGGCACCCGCAGCTCGGGCGGACTTTGTTCGCTCAAAAACTACCATCGCGGTTCGCGCGGCTGACGTGGATGGCCACGATAGTCGTCGCGTCCGCGGCCGCCTCCACCTCCACCTCCAAAACCACGTCCTCCGCCCCGCGGACGTTCCGTTTTAGGCTTGGCCTCGTTGATCGTCAACGTCCGTCCGCCAAAATCCGTTCCGTTGAGAGCCGCGATCGCCTTGTCGGCTTCGCTGGCATCCATCATTTCTACGAACCCGAACCCACGGGAGCGGCCGGTATCCCTATCTGTCACCAGTGTGATCTTCTCGACCGCGCCGTGGGTCGCGAAGAGATTTCGCAGCTCAGACTCGGTCGTGCTGTGTGGTAGATTTCCAACGTAAAGGTTCTTCATTGCAATTCCTCTCTCAGTAAATCATCTAAGCTGGTCGGTGCCGCACGTGATATCGCCGGCCGCCCTTCAGAATCTCGAGGCGGAGGAGGCAGGGCGCGCATCGCTTGCGTGCGAGCAATGGACGCGGAGCGGACTGCGGAGATTCGCCGCGAAGCTTCGAGGATACCCCACCGCTGAGTCGTATCTCTAGGATCGGCAGCAACGATGCTTCTCGCGCGAATGGCGGCCTGTTCTTCCCCGTTCTCCCCCACCAGCTCTTCGTCCGCGTTCGGTAAATCCGCGAGATATTCTGGCTGGCCAACCAGGAAGGCCAACCGCTGCGGAGGAGTCGCGTTTCTCACATCATCACAAAACTTGTCGCGTTGGCCCCGCCCCTTTTCCATATTGATCAAAACCAGGTCGTACAGGGCGGGTTTCCACCAAACACGGGCTTCCACGATGTCTGCCGCGCCATCGACGTCGACCCCGAGCTTCCGCAGGACCTCAGCACGTAAATCGCGCTTTGCATGCGATGCGTCGATCAGCAACACTCGCTTCTTTTTGACTCGATCGGGAATTGGCGCGGAGACCGATAACGAGAACAGCGGAGTGTTCATGCCGACACCGACCGTGGATGTGTGCGTACGGTGGTATCCGCTGCCTTGCCTACTTTTGCTGCGCGACCCAACATTTCGTGGATACGCTTCCGTCGAGCAATCTTTTGTTTTCGCTCGCGGTTGAACCTGGACTTGTCTCCGTTCCGTGCGGACATTGTGAACTCCTGATAAGTGAGGGTTAGCCAGCTTTGGATCTGCGCAATCGACGGTCGATCGCGCGAACCCGCTTAAAGGCAACGCGGAATGCCACGGACAGAAACAATGAATGTCAGGGTTACGCCTCTCGATCTCTCAATCGCGAAGGGCGCAAGGTGTTTAGGCGTGTCTTCGAGGTTAAGCACTAACAGTATATCGCGTTTTGAATCGCATCGCGTAGGCAGCGCCCGGAACCCGGTGGATTTCAGACCCCCATTTGATTTTGATACTTGCTAGTTACGGGTCTGGAGCGTAGGGTAAGTAGTGCGTTTGACCGATCGGTCGTGAGCAGCTCTCGCCCAACAAGCCAGTAACCTGCCTTCAGTACCTCCGAATCTCTCCAGCGTAAATCAATCAAAAGGAATACGAGTATCCATATGGCAGAACAAGGAACAGTGAAATGGTTTAACGACGCCAAAGGCTACGGCTTCATCAGCCGTCAGAGCGGCGAAGATGTTTTTGTGCACTTCTCGGCAATCCAGGCGGGCGGGTTCAAGAGTCTTCAGGAAGGCCAAGCCGTTCAGTTCGAGGTTACGAAGGGCCCCAAGGGCTGGCAGGCTGAAAACGTACAGGCGCTCTAAGGTGCCGACCACTACGAAGAGGCGAGATCGAAGAGAGATCGCCTCTTTTCGTTTTTGCAGTGGAGTTGGAGCTTTAAGCAAAGAATTTGAGACAAAATTGTGATTAACATCTTTGTTCGGAATCTGGATGCCACAACCACCGAAGCACAATTGAGGGATCTTTTTGCGGCGTACGGGTCAGTCAAAACCATCACGATTGTAAAGGACCGCGACACCAACGAACCTCGCGGTTTAGCTTTCGTTGAGATGACGAACCCAGCCGAGGCCAGAACAGCGATCGAATCCTTGAATGGATCTATTTTGAATGCCCGAGAGATGAGATTAAACGAAGCTCGCCCGAAAGCTGCGCATGACTCTGCTCGCGACTCATCGCGAGAGCACAGGCGTCATAGAATTTGAAGCGCAAGCCCCGTCTGGGCATTTGGTTGTTGGTCAAACTTGAGGCTAGCTCCTTATGGATTATCTTTGACACGCGAAGAACTTAGCGCTTCCTACCTCATCATCCGGCACAACGTCCGGACATACCGCTCGGCTGGAGTGGTCGAAGTGGTCAAAGGCAAGCAACTTGCTGAGTCAACTTTGCAGAAGCTCGAAGCTTGCCAAGACTCATCAGATCAGCACGAGGGCTGGCGCTATTTCATTGAGAAAACCGATCAGAAGCCTGGAATTGATCCCGTTGAGGCTACCCAACGGCGGCAGCAGCAATTGGAGGTACGGGAATCGAAAGCCATGCGAGAAGACGACAGCCTGACCTTCCCTCCGGACGTCCAGAGCTAGCGGTGTGGCCGTTAGTTGCCATTAAGTGCGCATATGGTTCAGCAATTTTCACCTTTCAGCTATGATGCTTTTCTCCGGGCAGGTCCAAATGGCATCGGGATGTCCTCTTGCATTGCAACCGCCTTACCCAATCCGTAATTCCATGGATACCCTCAAGTCTTATTGAGCTTTTACTTGCCCTTGTACGCAGCAGATCGCTACCAGTCATTGTGCAGAACTCGCCGTACCAGAGCAAATTCAGTCTGGCTAGTTGGTTGCTAACATATTCTCGCGGATGCCCATCCGATCTTGATTGCTAGGAGATCACGCGAAGTCCTCCCTCGACTGACGTTGGTTGCGCATTCGGCTTGGACTTAGCCTGGCCAATCCTCACGGACGCTTTGAAGATGGCTCCAACCGGGATGATGCCTCCCAGTTTGTGCTCTGCAATGGCTGCCAAACCCATAGAAGCGACGCATCCGCACGAACTGCAATCCGGATTTCCGCCGAATTGGCAAGGTACGATCTTGGTTTTCAGGTCAGCGGACAGGATATGTGTGGTGAGCGCAAAAACACACTCTTTGGGACTGCGTGGAGGCGTTGCGAACTGACGAATCATCCCCTCCGGCATATCGAGTTTGGGAAATTCCTTCCGTAATACCAGCATGTCAGCGATTGCCTGCAGACGCTCCTGGGGCTGCAGCATTTCCGGCAAACAATCTCCCATTTGTGGCGTGAACAAGCTGAACCATACTTTGCGGATCTCGTCCTTCGGGGTCCAGTACTCGAGAAACTCCTTCAGATAACCCGGCCGCTTCATCATTTGGCCGGTGACAGTGCAATGGATCGTGATCTTCTGGCCAGCGACGTTCTTCAGAATTCGATCGTAAGTTGCCGGTGCGCGCCGAACGTCGTGCTCCGGTTGCAGTCCGTCAATCGATACAACAACGTTAACGTTGGCAAGCTTGGCCCAGTCCGGCACCAAAGGCCGGAATGCACTGGTAACGATCTGGACGTAAATTCCTCGATCGAGCAGTAACGGGATGAGCAACTCGAGCTCGCGATACCGGACAAGAGGATCACCTCCTACGATCGAGAGATGCAACGGCTTGAGATGTTCAACAATCTCTAAGACTCCGTCTATCAGTTCTTGCCCTTTACGGTCGCGGAGGCCTCGCAAGGTGATCCCGCCACCTAAATGCGCGTCGTCATAGGCATAGCATCCTGGACAACGTAGCGGGCACTCTCGTGTGATCTCAATGGACAGCGCGGGGCTTTCGCCGTTAAGAATCTTGCGCCACGCCCTAATGATCGCTGATGTTTTCACTACAGACCTCTATTTTCTTATGGAAAGCTATTCGTCAATTCCGCAAGAACACGTCAAGAATTGGGAACACCTCCCGCGCGAACTGATTTTCGGGAATTCCCCGCCGAAGGGTCAGACTCTTTCAAATAGAAAGGGTCGCAGTCTCCCTACGAGTGGAAATAGAGTGCGGGTGGAGCTTCGGGCGCGGGAGGAGATGGATCCGCCGCAAATGCCGTCATGGCAATCGAGTCAACAGGAAGATTGGGTTCGTAAACTGACGCAAGAGCGATCCAGCGGACTTGGAGGTGAGAATTGCAGGACCACCGGGAGCTCAAACGCCATTCAGGCACGCCGCCTCGCACCTCGCGGAGGCGCGACGCGAAGCTGACTTTTCGCGGATTCACTGCAGGTGGGTCCGGTATTACGTCGACCGCCGCGATCCCAATCAACAGGCCAAGAAACCAGATAAAGAGTGCCTTCGATTTCATGCCCGTTTCCCCACGATTACAGCGCTGGAATGATGCTAGCACGGAATGGCGGCATCTCCTACTTTTGGCCGTCTGCAGCGTCCCCGCCGTAAGCCACTGATTGAGCGGGCCAAGCGCTGGACGCTGCGGCTCTATCTGCTCGCCTGAGGTTTACTCGGTTCCTTTAAGTTCGCTTATCCGCGACGTTATCGAATAATGACTTCAGCTCACAAGCGCGGGAAGGATTCCGCAGCTTACGCAAGGCCTTGGCTTCGATTTGACGAATCCGTTCACGAGTGACGGAGAACGCCTGGCCTACTTCTTCCAGTGTATGCTCGGAGCCATCTTCCATACCAAACCGCATACGGATGATCTTCTCTTCCCTGGGACTGAGAGTGCGCAATACCCGGGCAGTTCGCTCCTGCACATTCACCTTCATAGCCGCATCAGCGGGCGAAACTCCATTGTGGTCTTCGATGAGATCGCCGAGATGCGAGTCTCCCTCCTGGCCGATGGGCGTCTCCAACGAGATTGGAACACGCATGATCTTGCGCAACTTTCGCACCTTGGACTCCGGAACATCCATCTGGTGGGCAATCTCGGTCGATGTTGGTTCGCGGCCCAGGGTCTGGACCATTTGCCGCTGGGTGCGAACCAGCTTGTTCACGATCTCAATCATATGCACCGGCAGACGGATGGTGCGCGCCTGATCTGCAATCGCTCGGCTGACAGCTTGACGAATCCACCAGGTCGCATAGGTGGAGAACTTGTAGCCGCGACGGTAGTCGAACTTGTCCACAGCCTTCATGAGGCCGACGTTTCCTTCCTGGATCAAGTCGAGGAATTGAAGCCCGCGGTTGCCGTACTTCTTGGCAATGGACACGACGAGACGCAAGTTCGCTTCGACAAGCTCGCGCTTTGCGTGCTCCGCCTCCACCTCTCCTTCAGCGATTGCGCGCTGCGTGCTCTCCAACTCCTTACATGTCATGCCCGCTTCGTTTTCCATTCTTCTCAAGTCGGCGCGATGCAGCCGCCGTGTGCTGCCGTAAGTCTTCTTGAGTTCCTCACTGCGTGTGTTCCCAATTTTCTTCTCCAGATTATTGATCTGGCGGTTTAGCGAGCGCATGATTTCGGCGGTCTTACCTACCCGGTTCGCCAGGCGTTTGCGCTCCGAAGTGGTAAGACCCAAGTTGCGGATGATGATTGAAATCCGAACGATTTCGCGTCTCAGTCGGCCTCGGCTGCGACGGTATTTGGGCGTCTTCTTACCCGCTGGAAGAGTCGACATTTGTCCGGCCAGCCGTTCGGCTGATTTGTAGAGCCTCTCCACTTGATCGATGCCGCGAGTAACCTCTTTGACGCGCTGTTCGAGAATCTCGTCGCTAATTTCCTCCTCATTGAATACGACTGTTTCCTGGATGGACCGCCGACCGCGTTTCAAATCCGCGCCCATCGCCACAACGTCCCGCATCACCAGAGGTGAACGTGAGAGCGCTTTCCACATCCAGAGCTGTCCGCGTTCAATGCGCTTAGCAAGGTCCACCTCCCCTTCGCGGGTGAGCAGTGGTGTGGCACCCATCTCGCGCAGGTAAATGCGCACTGGATCGCTGGCCGCATCAGCGGCACCTTGCACCAGGCTGACATCAATTTCCTCTGGTTCGCCGACCAGCCTTTGTTCCGTAGACGAATAAGCTAGATCGGCCCCCCCCTTCAAGACCTCGAGACCATAAGTGCGAATGTCGGCAAGCAATTCGTCCATTTCCTTTGTGTCATCCTCCTCGGCTCGAAGAAGGTTATTCATCTCACTCTCCCTTTGCCTTTTCTGACAGCGATCGCCTTTCGAGTGTCGTCCATAGCTGTACGGAGTCCTTCTTTTGTGCTACCCCGCGTGTGGGTCGAGCTGTTCTTGGAAATAGAGGAGCAGGTTGGACAGTAGGCGAAAACCCAACGCTGCAATGATGCTAGCACGGTATCACGGTCTGTCCTATATTTACGTCGCTGCAATGGTGCCGACGCCAAGATTTCGCAGCGTAGGCGTGAGCTTCAGCCTGTGGGTTCGCATGTTCGCATTTTGAAGTCACCAGCAACAAGCCGCACTTCACCAGCCGTTTTGATACCTCGTATTTGGCTGATGTGAGCACGTCAAAGCGGTCGTTGGTCTTCTAAATTCATGCGACGGTATTGTGGCGCGTTTACTTTGGCGCCGGCCGGTGCTACCATTACTTATCTTCTCTTACAGATCCTGCCTTCTGCTCAACGCAGACGGACGGCCTCTTGTGCAACCGATCGATGATCGCGGCGACGGAGGTCAGTGTGATGTTTCCTCATTCTCCTACTGACATGTGCTGGGTGTGCGGCAAGGCTGTTCATCTTCAGAACTGCAAAACCGGCGAGCACGGAAGTATCGTCCATGAGCCTTGCTACGCAGTAAAGATTGCATTGGCCAATGGATCGATTACGCGAAGGAACACAATTCCGAGGCGTTCGAATTAGAGAATTGCGACGCGGCGGTTGCAAAGGAACTATCCAACATCCGGAATTAAGTGCTTAAGAAGCACTGAAGACAGGAGTGCTCCCGTGTCAATATCAGATCACCCGCCGGAGTCCGAACAGGAGCTCCGTTGGGAGTATGGCAAGGAGAAGCGCCGACGCTCCGATCAGCTCGCGGAGAGGCAGATGAGAATTTTGTTTTGCGCAGCGGCTGCAATTTTCGCCGGCGTAATACCTGTACCATTGGCTTCGCCCTAGCGCACCATCCAAAGGTTCGGAACCGGTTGTTGCCAGCGGAACTCGGTGTGCGATAAGCGAATCCAGTTACCTTCACCTTGAGCGTTCCGCGCCAGCCCGCATGTAACGGACTGATCGACCGCCCTGGGGTACGCCACTGAGCCGCACTTGCGTAGTCTGCGTCTGTCTTAGATGTCCTTTACTACGTGTAGCAAGCCGGTCACATGCATTTGTTCCAGTCAAAGGTTTACTGCTTACATGCGATGGCTTTACGATTTTCGACCGTAACGCTCATTGCTTCGTCGATGATGGCGCGCATCTCTTGCGCGAACCACTTTTTTCAGTGGAGTCTCGCATTCGCAAACGAGATACAAGTCCTTGAGTTTCTGCAATCGCTCCACCACATCTTCGGCGGCTGTATTCGCTTTTTCGAATTGCAGGCACTCGTAGCCCCGTCCACAAACCTGCTTCGACTTCACCGAAACGCTACCACTGACTCAACGTCAATAACCCCGCTACTTTCGGCTCCCTTGACTTGCGCTTTTGCTTGCCGACTTGCCAATTTGTCAAGCACATCGGCAGATGATTGGTCTTTGAGATTGAGCACGTACACTCTATCTCCGACTACCAAGTCGTACTTAGATCCCCGGTGAATACACGTGCGCAGACACGAGATATCATCGCCGTCCATCGTGTGCCTTGCGCCGCAGACAGCATCGCCTACCGTCCCAATAAACACTTGCGGCTTGGAAGCAAAAGCGGAAGAAATTGCCAATATTCCAATCAATAAAACTGCCCCTGCGAAGACGCCGTATCTTGCGAACCCTTGTCTCATCGCCTTACTCTCTTCTCCTATTTTTGGAAGCTAAAGCCACGGCGCGATGATTTCCTGAATGACGTCTCCCGAAACATCAGTAAGCCGGAAATCGCGGCCACTATAGCGGTACGTCAGCTTGGTGTGATCGATACCCAGTAAATACAGGATGGTGGCGTGGATATCGTGTACATGCACTGGCTTGTCCACGGCCTTCCAGCCGAAATCGTCCGTCGCGCCAAAGGTCATGCCACCCTTGATGCCGCCACCTGCAAGCCACATGGTGAATCCGTGAGGATTGTGATCGCGGCCGTTATGCGTCTGTCCGCCCATGAATCCACTGCCCATCTCCACAACCGGAGTTCGCCCGAATTCTGAGCCACAAACAATAAGGGTCTCGTCGAACAGGCCGCGCGATTTTAGATCCTTGATCAGCCCCGCAAACGGTTGATCCGAATCGTGGGCCGTCTTGCGATGCAACTGGATATCAAAGTGGTGATCCCACGGATCACCCTTCGCGTAGTACACCTGCACCATGCGCACACCACGCTCAACCAAGCGAGCCGCGGTTAGACAGCCGCGCGCTGTGCTTCCCTCCCCGTACAGTTTCTGCACGGCATCCGTTTCCTTGCGAACATCAAACACATCGGGGGCTTCCGTCTGCATGCGATATGCAGTCTCCAGCGCTGAAATCGTCGCTTCCAGTTGTGGATCGTGGGTCTTCGCCGAATTCATATTTAGACGATCCAACTGGGTGATCAAGTCCATTTCCTTCTTCTGCTGATTCAAATCGAACATTTCGTTATGAATGTTCGGAATCAGCTTCTGCGGATCAAACTCCTTCGAGTGCGCGTCGTCTGTCACATACGTGCCTTGATACATCGGCGGCAAGAAAGCGGAGTTCCATAGCGGCGGCCCAACGGTTGTCGGAACTTCAGGGCATAAAACTACGAAACTCGGCAGGTTCTTGTTCTCCGTTCCCAGCCCGTACGTAATCCATGAACCCATGGAGGGCCGGCCGGCGACATTCGCGCCGGTATTCATCATGATCAGCGCGGGTTCGTGGTTGGGGATGTCGGTGTAAACCGATCGCACCATGCAAATATCGTCAACGCATTCACCGATGTAAGGAAAGAGTTCACTCACCTCCGTCCCGCTCGTACCGTATTTTTTGAAGGTGAACGGCGACTTCATCAAGCCACCGGTCTTGCGTTCGTGCTGCGGCGTTTCGCCCGGCATTGGCTGTCCGTGATACTTCTCGAGCATCGGCTTAGGGTCGAAGCTATCGACTTGTGAGAGACCGCCGTTCATGAACAAGAAAATGACATGCTTGGCTTTGGGTTTGAATTTCGGATCCTGAATCATCCACGGACTCGCAGCGGAACTCTCTGCCGCTTTGGCAAACGTATCTCCAATCAACGTGGCGAGGCCCAACATGCCGAATCCTGCACCCATCCGGCAGAGTGCTTCGCGGCGAGTCACTGGTGTGGGAGTCGGAATGTGGATCATCTAAGTTCTCCTTCATTCAAGAAGACTGTTCAACGTCAGACGCTCAATCGACAAATTCAAATTCGTTCGCACTTAACAACACACGCGCATACTCTTTCCAAGCCGTGAGCGGTTCACCACTCACGGTATTCCCGAGCTTTTCCGGCGTCGTTTTCAAGAAAGCGAGCCCGACGTCAATCTCTTGCTTATTCGGAGCCCTGCCAAATAACAGACGGTACACTTCGGTGATTCGTGCGACATCGCTTCCCTTCGGATAAACACGCTCGGCAAGTTTTCCCGCCTGGTCATACACGAAATCATTGTTCATGAAGTAGAGACGCTGTACCGGCACGTTAGTCGAAAAGCGCTGCTCGGCGGTGAAACTCGGATTGGGGAAATCAAAAACCTGGAGAAAATTGTTCAGCCGGAACCTGCTTACCTTGCAGTACACGGTTCGCCGGGTATTTTCGGGGCCAAAATCCTGCGAGGGCCCTCCCAATTCCTTGAGATCAAGATCTCCAGAGACAAACAGGATTGAATCGCGTATCGACTCCGCATCGAGCCGTTGTCGATTGAAGTGCGAGTGGAGGCGATTATTGCCATCTTTCTCGTGGGCTTCTTTCGATTCATCCGGGCTGGTCTGATAAACGGCCGACAGCATGATCTCCCGCTGTAGTTTCTTCAACGAGAACCCGTTTGCCTGGAAGCGTGACGACAGATATTCCAGCAAGTCCGGGTTACTCGGCCTTTCACCAGCGAATCCGAAATTGTCGGGAGTATTGACGATGCCGGTCCCGAAATGCCATTTCCAGACGCGGTTGACGAAGACCCTGCTCGCAATTGGACTCCCGATGATGTCATTCGCCAATTGCAGGCGTCCGCTTCCTTCCATGAATGGCAAGGACTGCTCTGGACTCAGCACGGCCAAGAATCGGCGTGGTACTTCTTCTCCAAGGGTGTGGGGATTTCCGCGCAGGTTTACTGCAATATTCAGCGGTTTGGGCTTGTCGCCGAGTCCATGCACGAACGGATATCGAGGCTGGAGAGCCTTTTTGAGCGTCTCGATCTCCTTTTCCATGCTTGTGATGTAGTCTCGCCATTCGGCATTCAGCCGGCGCTTGAGTCCCCAGTCGTAGAAGACAAACAAACCCGGAGCCGGTTTGTCCTCGTCGGAATTCAGCGACATCATGAATAGGTCAACCCAAAGGCTTGCCTGCTCCGTGGGCAGAGTCTTCAATTCAAGGCTGCAACCTGGGCAGAACTGATCCTCAGTCTCGAACTCATTCGGAAGCGCATCGCGACGGGACCGCTTCTTCACATCGTTCTTTGCCTTGATGACCTCGTTCTGTTCCTTGATCTCCCGTTGCGCTGTCTCGACCCGCAGCACCAAGTCCTGGAAAGCATCGGCGAGCGCCTTTGCTTCGTCTTCTTCCTTGCCTCCGGTGGCGATCATCGCCTGCCAGTCTCTCAAGAATGGATAGAACTTTGGCGGCTGCGCCAGGAATTTCACCCAACGGTCCAGCATCTCAGGATCGACGTTGTCTTGCTCCGCAGCCTCGGCGATCGTTGCCTTGGGCTTACCCGTTACTCGCCAAGCCGCCACCATGTACAGCGACGTCTGCCGGGCGAGTATGTCGGCCAATTGTTCTCTCTCGGACTTGGTAAATTCCCCAAGTTCTTCTTCGAGGTCGAGGTGTTTCTGTTCCTTTTCTTTCCACGCCGCGACTTGAGACTCGGACGCCAGCGGATATTCTTTGTACGTTGAACTCGCGAATACGCCCGCCAACGCGTAATAGTCTTTCTGCGAAATCGGATCGTACTTGTGGTTATGGCAACGTGCGCATGCTACAGTCAGTCCCAGCAAACCTCGCGAAACCGCATCAATGCGCTCGTTCCGTTCATCCGCTCGACCTTGCACGGGCTCGGCCTGATCCCACAACCAAGGCCCGGCTCCCAGAAACGCGGTCCCTGGTAGAGCCACCTTGGGATCCTTTTCACCGGCTAAATCTCCGGCGAGTTGAAATCGAACGAACTTGTCGTACGGAAGATCGTCGTTAAACGCCTTAATGACCCAGTCGCGATAAACATACGCACCATTGAAAGGCATGTACCCGCGAAACTTTGGATCGAGTCCGCGCACATCGTCTTCCGCATAGCGCGCGACATCCAGCCAATGCCGTCCCCACCGTTCACCGTAACGTGGCGATGCAAGTAGTCGATCCACGACCTTCGAAAATGCATTTGGGGAGTTGTCTTTCTCGAATGCCTCGATTTCTTCGGGAGTAGGAGGCAGGCCGATGAGGTCGAATGTCGCACGCCGAATCAGCGTGCGCCGATCAGCCGCAGGCGACGGCGAAATACCTTGCTCTTCCAGCTTTGCCAATACATAGCGATCGATATCCGTTTTCGCCCAGCGAGTGTTCTTCACTTTGGGCAGAGCCGGCATCTTGATCGGCTGAAACGACCAGAAAGCTCGCTGTTCTGGCGTGATCTTAAACGGAGTGCTGCCCGCAATCACTGGCTTCGATTGCGGCCACGGAGCCCCCATACGTACCCACTCCGTAAGGTTCTGAACATCTTCGGCAGGGAGCTTTCCACCTTTCGGCATTTTCAGATCGCCAGTCTGCCGGACTGCTTGAATGAGCAAACTCTTCTCGGGATCATTGGGAACGATGGCTGGTCCTCGATGACCGCCCTGCAGCAACGCTTCACGCGACAACACTCGCAGGCCCGAGGTCGCCTTATCGTCGTGGCAGTTGGAACAAACGTTCGCAAAAATCGGACGAATCTTGGTCTCGAAGAAATCCTCGCCAACGGAAGAAGCGGCAGCCACCGCACTCACAGCAGGAATCACCGGCTTGGCATGATCCAGTGGATCCCACGGCGCGCCCATCTTCACCCACGCCACCAGGTCCGCAATCTCCTGATCATCCAGCTTGCTGTCTTTCGGCATCTTTAGGTCGCCGGATTGACGCACCGCCTGAATCAAAAGACTGTTGTCTGGATCACCGGGAACAATCGCAGGGCCTCGCTTCCCTCCTTGAAGAATGGCTTCTCGCGAGTCCACTCGCAAACGGCTGTTTGGCTGGTCGGTGTGGCACTTGTAGCATTTCTGACTCAGGATCGGCCGGATCTTCTCGATGTAGAAGCGCTGCCCTTCATTCAGAGGAGTCTCGTCCGCCGCGCGCAGCGTACCACTCGACGCAGGCAGCATCACCCAGAGCAGCAACAGAGTTCCAGCAGTCTTGAAAATGGATGTCTTCATGTCAGTCCCAGGATTTTCAGGACCGGCGTCCCACATTTACGCACAGACCTGCAAATCTCCGGCAAAAAGATGGCAAGCGGCCAACGGAATGGAACCCATACTGACGTACGATGAGGGGGGAAGGCAACCGATTTTACTTCATTTTTCTGATTCAAGAAACAAATGCTGTTTCCTTTCTAATGTCCATCGTAATAATGACTCGCGCGCTTCTGCGCTTGTGATATCTATCTGCATGCTCGGAATTCTAATCGTCGAAAATCAAAGCAGGCTCAAAACGAGAAACCGCACTTCCTACGTGTGCGTATTTTTCAGTATGCTTGCAGGCCTAATGCTCTGGGGATGGACGTCCGCCCAGACCACCGCGCCAGATCCTCCAAAACCCGGAGTTAGCACGCCGGCAGTTCGTCGCGCAATGGCAGACATTCATCCGCGTGCAACATTTGTGGTAGCCGGCTCTCCAGATTGGATGGCTGTCACGGATGACGCCGTTTGGGTGACGAGCGCGAGCGCGGACCACGTGGTTCGCCTCGACGCGAATACCAACAAGCGCACTACGATCGTTACAATCAAGAAGCCTTGTTCCGGGCTAGCCGCCGGGTTTGGCAGCATCTGGTCGCCCAGTTGCGGTTCCCATAACCTCGCCCGCATTGACGACCGGACCGGCAAGATTCAGTCCGAGATCGCGGTTGGTCCTGCAGACTCAGAAGGTGGGATCACCCTCGGGGCTGGAAGCATTTGGATGGCCAGCGACAAGAAGGGCGTGCTCGCCCGCATCGATCCGATCACGAACAAAGTCAGTGCCGAGATCGAGATTCCGTCAGGCTCATTCGGCGTGGCATTCGGCGATGGCGCGGTGTGGATCACTTCAACCGATCACAATTTGCTAACCCGAGTCGATCCCCAGTCCAATAAAGTTGTCGCTTCGATTTCAGTTGGACCACAGCCGCGTTTCCTTGCTGTCGGCGGAGGTTCAGTCTGGACACTGAATCAAGGGGACGGCACAATCTCCCGCGTGGAAGAGCAAGGCAATAAGCTGGTTGCGAATATTCCGGCAGGCATCCCAGGCCCCGGCGGAGAAATTGCATACGGAGAAGGATCCGTATGGGCGACTGCGATCCAGATTCCGATCACGCGAATTGACCCAGCGACCAACGCTGTAGTGCAGCAGTGGTTTGGAACTGGAGGGGACAGCATCCGCGTAGGCCACGGGTCGGTCTGGCTGACGGATCTGTTTCACGGCAAAGTGTGGAGACTCGATCCGAAGCAGCGCTGAGCTGGTGCACGTCAGCGAGCCATGTTCTGCGTCTCGCCGGCATTTTTCTTTTCTTCATCCTTGCCCGCAGGCGGCTTGAACTTCCCCGCTAGTACGTCTTCGATCGTTACGCGCACCTCGGCTGCGGTTGGCAATATGTGTGGCTCGAAGCGGGCCACGACTCTTCCCGTTCGGTCGACCACGAATTTCGTATAACTCCAATGAACATCACCTCCCGTTGGCAACTTTCTGTCCG
>Ga0207699_10000443_pt1 | contig 21171 bp, 21 predicted proteins | sample LARL51metaG_FD_184344 | JGI IMG/M metagenome (GOLD analysis project Ga0207699, IMG submission 184344) | Corn, switchgrass and miscanthus rhizosphere microbial communities from Kellogg Biological Station, Michigan, USA - LAR L5-1 metaG... | ecosystem: Host-associated > Plants > Roots >...
GGCCCCTCGGCGCCGCAGATGACTGGTGGACGATCATTGCATTGCATCTCAATCTCGGCCGTCAGCCGATCGCCGACATGTGGCTCGCGCCGGGTCAAGTGGCTGCTTACGATTTCGTGCCGTTGAGTTCCACCGCCGCCATCATCGCGGAAGCGGCGGCCATGAAGAACTGCCTGCGCACCTATGGTTACAACCTGGCGCATAATCGCTCGCGGCTCTGGAGCATGCGGCGAGATGGCGCGCGCGTCGTCACGCTGAAGGTGGCCTGCGCCTTTCGTGATCCCTTGCCGATGATCGTCGAACTCAGGGGGCCAGGAAATGCGGACGTGCCGCGCGAGCTGTCGTGGGCGGCGCGGAAATGGTTGCACATGCATGATCTGTCACAGATCGACTTGAGCCAGCGCAAATGGGGTACGGCGCCGCTCGACCGCATCCTTTGGCGGTCGCTGTGGCGGCCCTATTGGCTCGCCAGGCGCCGGATTCCAGTGTGGCTGGCGATCGCACCCTCGCGCGCCGCACACGAAGCGCGCTGAGACGAAGATCAGAGGACCTCGAAACTATTCTCATAGTTGACAGGCATGCTCGAACCCGGCATGATCTACTATAGGTCTAGTAGGATGATCTGAATGTTGTCCTGGATGCTCTACGCCATCGTCGTGAGCCTGCTGATAGGCTTTGCCGCCCTCGCGTTCGAGCGATCGGCGCAGGTTCGACGAAGGCCGACGCGGTGGCTGTGGGGATTGGGCATCGTTGCCTCTCTCGTGATCCCCCTCGTCACTTCCAAGACCTCCTCGGTGCAGATCCCGGAAATGATGCGCGTCGCCAACCAAGGGATATCTCCCAACATGCCTGCGCCGCCGCAGGTGAGGGCGATCGAACTGCCACGGGTCGCCTGGCCGATCGCCGACGGCGGTCCGATCCAGGCATTCAAAGGTGTGGACACGCTGCTCGAATGGGCTTGGCGCACTGCATCCGCGACTCTGGCGCTCGTCATCATCGCCAGTGGCGCAGCGTTGGCGTGGCGCCGGCGACGCTGGGGGCGGGGTTGCCTGGCGGGCGCCGCCGTTTACATATCGAAGGACTGTGGCCCCGCCGTCGTCGGGTTTCTGCGTCCGGTTATCGTGGTGCCGCATTGGCTGACAGAATTGTCTGCCGGCGAACAGGAACTGGTGATCGCGCATGAGCAGTCCCATCTCGACGCGCGCGACGCTCAACTGCTGACCATCGCCATCTGTCTTCTCGTCTGCATGCCGTGGAACCCGGTGCTGTGGTGGCATGTGCAGCGGCTCCGTATGGCCATCGAAATCGACTGTGATGCCCGGGTCCTGAGCCTTGGTTACCCTGTTGCACGCTATGGCGAGACGCTCGTCGCCGTCGGTGAAAGACAGTCAGCAAGCCACGCGCTGGCGATCGCCAGGTTCGGATCGAAGTCATTCCTGGAGCAAAGGATCAGAAACATGCTGCGGACGAAAATCCGACACGCGCGGTTGTTGGCAGCGGCGCTGGCCTGTCTTGGCGTCAGCCTCGCCGTTTGTGCGGCTGAAGTCGCGCCTCCTCAAGTCGATGTCGCAGCCAAGGGGTGGTACGAGGAGACGTCAGTCGATACGCGATTGCTCGAGGACTATGTCGGAGCATATCGCTATGGCAACGCCGTCCTGCGGATCACCCGCGACGGACAGCAATTGGCCGCGAGTCTTTCGGAACAGCCGGGACATCCGATCTACCCGCGGAGCACAACGGAATTTTTCTACCGACGAAGCGATGCACGGATCACCTTCATCCCTGACATGCAGGGACGGGCAGTGTCGCTGATCGTACACCGGAGCGGCGGCGATGTGAGGATGACACGCATCGATGCGAACACGGCGCAACGGATCGCGAGCGCGGCGGCAGAGAGACAGAAGACGCAGTCATCGGACCCGGGACGCGACGCCGCCCTGACGCGCGTCATTGACGGCATCGTCAAAGGCAATCTCGACTATGACGATACGCGGTCCTGGTCGTCCACTGACCGGTTCTCGCGATTGCAGTCCGTCATTGCGCCACTGGGGGCGGTTCAGTCGGTCCGCTATCTGGGCGTCGATAATCAGGGCGACGACGTCTACACGGTCGAGCAGGAACATGGCGTGTCGCACTGGCGAGTCGTGTTGGATCCCAAAGGAATCATTTCCGGGGTCATGGCCACGCCGGGACAGCACGGCGTGCTCATGGACGAAGACGAGGCGGTCTCAGGATTGATCGTCCCATAAGCCGAGCCCTCGGGCTTGACCCGAGGGACCATATGCACGAAGGCCCCGAGCGCCGCCGATGCGCTGGCTCGGTGGTCACGCCGGGTCGTGACAGACGGCCTCGATATTGTTGCCATCCGCATCGCGCACGAAGGCGCCGTAATAGTCCTTGTGATAGTGCGGCCGGAGGCCCGGCGCGCCGTTGTCGCGGCCGCCCGCGGCCATTGCCGCCTTGTAGAAGGCGTCGACGGTCGCACGGTCCTTGGCGCGGAAGGCAACATGGGTCGCGGTCGCGGCGGCCTGGCCGGTTCCGATCCAGAAGTCCGGGTGGGTGTCGCCGAACCCGGCGTGATCACCATGGCCGCCGGTCTGTTCGTTGGTGACTTCCATCATCAACGCGTAACCCAGCGGTGCAAGGGCCGCCAAATAGAACGCCTTGGCGCGATCATAGTTGGAGACGGGAAAGCCGATGTGGTCGATCATGATGGTCCTCCACTTGAGCAGGTCAGGATGATGCGCCGGGCCCGGCGTATCGGCAACAGCCGGCGCGCTGCCCATGCTGTGCACTGTTGGTTTCGGCGAGCAGCTTCCAATGTTGATTCTACCGGGCTGTCCAGTCCCCGGCCCAAAAATATTCTTATTCCGTTTTTCGGAAAAGTGTGTTTCATTGTCGCCGTCCCGCTTCGATGAGAGGGGCGTATCGCGATCGTCACGACACGCGAGACGGGATGCGATGGACGCGATGGCGTTGCCGGACGAGCAGCGAGGTCGCGGACGGCGAAGTCGTGTGGTCCTGGCCTCCCGACGCTGAGGCCAAGTCGCGCGGGCGCGATCCGCACGGCGATGGGAGCAAGAAAGCCCGGTTCCCAGGGAGAGCACGAAGGACACCGTTAAAACCGTCGCGCAGGGAAGGCCGGGATGCCTCGGCCAAACCTGTGGTAACTGCCGCCTGCTTTTTTTGCTGCAGGCGGGCCACGGGCGCGGTCAGCGCCCGGCCTTCCCTGCGCCCTCTCGATCTCAGAGGGCCGCCAACGACGCAAAGCTCGGGCATCAGGCGCCGCGGGGACGCGAAACCATGTCCGCCGATCTCACTCTGACGAGCCGTCGTGAGCTGCACGCAACAAATTGCCTTCCGGCAGGTCGAGCACAGACGTCATTCAAATTGCTGCACCGTCTCCTCTGCGGATCATGAGGCCTGGCGCACCCCGCCGCAAAAGCACGAGCGCCTATGGATCGAGCTCGGTGTCCCAATAGAGATAGTCGAGCCAGCTGTCGTGCAGATAGTTCGGCGGGAACAGCCGGCCGTTGCGGTGCAGCTGGTGCACCGTGGGTGCGTAGGGCGCCTGCCGCGGGAACATTCTTGCCTGCTGCGGCGTCAGGTTGCCCTTTTTCAGATTGCAGGGCGAGCAGGCGGCGACGACGTTTTCCCAGGTGGTCTGGCCACCCTTGCTGCGCGGGATGATGTGGTCGAAGGTGAGGTCGTCAGGCGAGGTGCAATATTGGCAGACGAAGCGGTCGCGGAGGAAAACGTTGAAACGGGTAAAAGCGGGGTGGGTCGATGGTTTGACGAAGGATTTCAGCGAAACGACGCTGGGCAGCTGCATTTCGAAGCTCGGACTTCGCACTGCCCGGTCGTAGAACTCGACGATGTTCACGCGATCGAGAAACACCGCCTTGATCGCGTCCTGCCAGGACCAAAGCGACAGCGGGTAATAACTCAGCGGCCGGAAGTCCGCATTGAGCACCAACACCGGCCAACCGCCTTGCGAGACATGTGCGTTCAAATAACGCTCCTGACCCTCACGGCTGCGAAGCAGCATGAGTTGACATACTACATGCAGCGTGACGGGATTGTGAAGAGCTGAGAACGGCTTATCCCGCACACGGGTCCCGCGTGCGGTGCACGCCAGAGCGCCGAAAAAGGCGCCGGATCAGGGGGAGGAGGAGGGCATCATGATGCGATTGCTGACAGCACTGGCTGTCGCACTGACGGCGCTTTTCGTTGGTCCAGCGGCGATGGCCGAGGACTATCCGGCGCGCGCGATCACGATGATCGTGCCGTTTCCGGCCGGCGGCGCAACCGACACGCTGGCGCGCTATCTGGCTGAGCGAATGCGGGCGATTTTGGGGCAGCCGGTCGTTATCGAGAATGTCGGCGGCGCCGCCGGGAGCCTTGGCGTGGCCCGTGCCGTGCGCGCCCCGCCCGACGGCTATACGCTCTCGATTGGAACCTCGACCACGCACATGCTGACCGGCGGGCTCTATCCGCTGTCCTTCGATCTCATAGGCGACCTGGAACCCGTCATCCTGATCGGCAGCGAGCCGCTCCTGATCGTCGGCCGCAAGACCCTGCCGGCCGACGATCTGAGCGCGCTGATCGCCTGGCTCAAGGCCAATCCGGACAAGGCCTCGGTCGGCATCGCCGGCGTCGGCGCCACCGGGCACCTCGCCGGCATCGCGTTCCAGAAGGAGACCGGCACGAAGTTCCAGTTCGTGCCCTACCGGGGCAACGGCCCGGCGATGCAGGACCTTCTGGCCGAGCAGATCGATTTCATGATCGAGCCGGCCTCGAATTTTCGCGGCCTGCTCGCGGCCGGCAGCGTCAAGCCGTTCGCGATATCAGGCCGCGCACGGCTGCCGTCCCTGCCGAAAATCCCGACCGCGGACGAAGCCGGTTTACGGGGGTTTTTCGCCTTGCTCTGGTACGGCCTGTGGGTACCGAAGGGCGTTTCGAAGGATGTGATTGCCAAACTCAATGCGACCATGACGCGGGTGCTGTTTGAGCCCCAGGTCCGACAGCGCTTCGACGAGCTCGGCATCCAGATCTCGGCGATCGACCAGCAGGCGCCGGACGCACTGCGAGCCCTGCAGAAATCCGAGGCCGCCCGCTGGTGGCCGATCATCAAGGCCTCGGGCATCAAGGTGGATTGATGCACGCGGCACCCGCATCGTCATTGCGAGGCGCAAAGCGCCGAAGCAATCCAGAGTCTTTGCCATGGCTCCGGATTGCGTCGCTTACGCTCGCAATGACGGCGACTCTAAGCCGCGATTTTCTCCAGCTTCTGCAGGCAGCGGTGGCTGCGAACCTCGGCCGGCATCTCGCTGTCGGGAAAGCTCGTCTTCCAGTTGGTCACGCCGACCTCGCCGACATAGATGTCGCCGCGCGAATCCAGCGCGATGCCGTGCGGGGCGAGGAATTTGCCGGTCTCGAGTCCCGGACCGTGCTCGCCGCCGAGCCGTGCCATGCGCTTTCCCTTCGCGTCGACGATGGTGAGGCGCGGCCCGAGATTGGGCACGTTGAGATTGACCGACATGCCCGGGCCGAGCTCGCCGATGACGAAGGTCGGCTGTTTGCCGCCGCAGCAGCACAGCGCGCAGGGCCGGTGCAGGTTGTTCCATTGCGTCTCGTAGCGGCCGTTGCCGTCAAAGACCTGCACGCGGTGGTTTTCGCGGTCAGCGACATAGACGAAGCCATCGACGTCGGTTGCGATGTTGTGCACGATGTTGAACTGGCCGGGATCGCTACCCGGTTCGCCCCAGCTCGCGATCAGCTTGCCGTCCGGCGTGTACTTGTGGACGCGGGCATTGCCGTAGCCGTCCGAAACGTAGATCTCGCCTTTCGGCGACAGCGCTGTATGGGTGCAGCGGTGAAACGGCTCGCCGCTCATGTAGAGCGCGGGCTTGTGGGGAAGGCCGATGGTGAGCAGCACTTTGCCGTCCGCAGAGCATTTGCGCACGGTATGATCGCCATCGTCGGTGCAATAGAGATTGTCGTCGGCATCGATGTGCAGGCCATGGGCGCGCGCAAACAGGCCCTCGCCCCAGCTCCTGAGAAAATTGCCGTCGCGGTCGAACACGATCATCGGGTGGTCGCCGCGATTGAAGACGTAGACGCGGTCCTTGCTGTCGACCGCGACGGAAGCGACGTCAGTGAGCTGCCAGCCATCGGGCAGTTTGGCCCAGTTCTGCACCACGCGGTAGCGGTGTTCACCTGTGCCGAGGACGGGTTGCACGCGTTGGTCCATCATGTTCTTCTCCTGTCATTCCGCGCGCGACAGCAATCCTTCCTCGATGGCCTTGATCTGCAGCGCCAGAAACTTCGAGTTGATGCGGCATTGCGCGAGGCTGCCGGCGATGAACCACAGGCCGGGCTGCGCCGTGCGCGTAAACATGTTGCGCAGTTCCGCGCCTTCGCCAAAGCCCCAGATCGGACCAACGCGATCAGCGACGTCGTCGCCGAACAGCTTGCGCACGAGGTGCTGCTGGCCCTTGTAGCCGGTCGCCAGCACGATGAGATCGGCGTCGATGGTCGCGCCGTTCCTCATCCGCACGCCCGCGGCGACGAAGCTGTCGATGTCGGAGAACTGCGCGAGCCTGATCGCGCCCTCGACCAGGAGGTCGGAGCAGCCGACGTTGAAGTAGTAGCCGCCGCCACGGGTGAGATATTTGAATTGCCAGCCGGTGTGGTCCTCGCCGAAATCGAGCTTGAAACCGATCCGCGTCAGGCCATCGAGCAGCACCTGGTCGAGCTGCCTCGATTGCTCGGTCAGCATCTGGTGGGTCCGTCTTGCCAGCGCGAGCGGCATCGATGTGGCGATCAGATCGTTGTCTTCGAGCGTGCCTTCGCTGTAGTTCGCGTAGGCGAGCTGCGCCGATGGCTCGATATTGGTCACCAGCGTCGAGGAGCGTTGCACCAGCGTGACCTCGGCGCCCGACGAATGAAGATCCTGCGCGATGTCGTGGCCGGAATTGCCGGTGCCGATCACGAGCGCGCGCTTTCCCTTCCAGTTCTCGCCATCGTCATACTGGCTCGCATGCAGCACCTGGCCGGAAAACCGCTTCAGCGAGGGAATGTCGGGCAGGTTCGGAATGCCGCTGACGCCCGTCGCCATCACGATGTGGCGCGGATGCAGCGCGCGGATCGTCCCGTCGGCCTGGCGCAGCCTCACCGTCCAGCGTCCTTGCGCCTCATCGTAGCTGCCGCCTTCGAGCGCGACGCCGGTCCAGACATTCAGCTCCATGGCATCGACATAGGCCTCGAACCAGTTGGCGAGCTTGTCCTTCGGGATATAGACCGGCCAGTTCGGCGGGAACGGCATGTAGGGCAGGTGATTGACATGCACCTGGTTGTGCAGCGTCAACGCGTGATAGCGGCTCCGCCAGTTGTCGCCGATGCGCGGCCAGCGCTCGACGATCAGGGTGTCGACCTTGAGCTGGGTCAGCCGCGCCGCGATCGCAAGTCCCGCCTGCCCGGCGCCGACGACAAGGACGGCCGGATCGCGGTCGGCATACGCAGCGGAGGCGTTGCGCTGATCGAGCCAGTTGGGGCCGCGAAAATCGCGCGAATAGGAATTCCCACGCGGGCGCATCGCGCCAACTTGCTCTTCAAATCCCTTCAGTTGGTCCAGTGCGGTCAGCAGTGTCCAGGCCTTCAGCCGATTGTTGTCGGCGGCATCCCCGATCAGACGAATGATGCCGCTGCAGCGGCCGACCGCGGTTTCGAAGTTGATGATGGCTTCGATTGCGTTGGTGCCGGCGCGCGTCACCCGGCGAGGCGGGGCGCGGTTGGGATCGATCGCAAAGCCAATTGGCCGGGCGCTCCTGGCGTCGGCCGGCAATTCCCGGAGGATTGCGTCGGCGCCGTTGAGGGTCTTGATGGTCCAGCTCAGCGCCAGCACGTCGCGCCAAAAGCTGTCGGGATGGAACAGCGATACGAGTTCGCCGGCGCCCGTGAGCGCATGCTCGAATTGCGCCAGCCAGCCGTCGACCTGAAGCGAGATGTCGTCGGTCTTGTCGAGCATCGGCGTTTCCCGCGGCCGTCTGTGCGGCCGTTGCGGGGAGCACGCTATACCGTTCGCGGCGCCGCCAAAAGCGCTTTAGTCGCGCAGCGAGAGCATGTGGCCCTGACGGGGCGGAATGCGCCCCGCGAGCGTGTCGAGATAGATTTTTTGCACCGCCTCCGCTCCCCGGCCTTCGACGATATCGATCCATTTATCGAGTCGCGGCGCAAAGTCGGCCCAGGCCAGGCCAAAACGCTGATCGACGCCGCCTGGTCCCCATTCCCTGGCGCGCTTGCGCATCTGGTCCGGTGCGAAGAAGAATTTTGGCTTGGCTCCCGGCAGATCCGGCTCGTCAGGCGAGGTGGCGCGATGCGTGAGGCCGATCCGCCCCGAATATCGCATCGCTTCGCCAAAATGCCGGTGCAGCGTCTCGCGCAAGCGGCTGTTGCCCGCCATGTCGACATAGACGACGGGCGTGCTGGACGGCACCGACGTCGCCTGGTCGTAGGTCAGGACCTCGTCATAGCAGCCGAGCGATTTGACGAAATCGACATTGGAAGCAGAGGTCAGCCCGATCACGGTGATGTTGTCCCGCTGGCTGTGGATCAGGTGCGCGAGTCCGAATGCCGTCTTGCTGGAGGCCGAGGAGAGGATCGCCGTCTGCGCGCCAAAAAAGTCGTTCTCGGCGAGATAATCGTCGACCATGAAGGACAGCATGAACAGCGGCCGCAGCAGCGCCTGATGATCGCCCTGCCGTCCGGCGAAGGCGACATCGTTGCCGACCCGCGCGTAGATATTGTAGACGCTCGCGGCGACCTGGCGGTGCGCGGCGCCGTCGCGCAAGGCCCGTCTGGAGACATCGGTCGCCTCGATGACGAGATGCGTCGCCATCGGGAAATAGCCGAACAGCCGCTCGCCGACGGCGACGTTCGGATGGTGCGAGGCGATCACCTCGCCAAAGCCCCAGACCGGGATGTTGCCAAAACCCTTTGGCGCCGGAAACAGCTGCCAGTATTTCAGCTCGTCGCCCGCCACCGCATAGGTGATGTTGTTGGTGGTGAAGGCGAAGCGATCGACCTTGACCAGCAATGCCTCGGACGGCAACGCGCCGGCATCGGGCAGTTCCGTCTCGATCAGCTTGCATTGGCCGAGGTCGTTGCGCCCGACCACGAAGTCCATGGAGGTCATGTTCGCTGTCCGCTGTTGTGTCGTGCGATCTCTTCGCGCATGGCGCATCGGCTGGCAACGGCAACAAAGTTTGAAACGTTGTTAGCTTTGTTACGTGCCGATGACACCTTCGCGCTGCTTCATCGCGCGATAGAAACTCCACCACAGATGCGCCGCGGCGCCGCGGCACGGCCGCCACGGTTCGGCGATCGAGGCCATCTGCTTTGGGTTCGGACGCGTCTGAAGCTTGAGGCCGATGCGGATCGCTTCCTGGACGGCAAGGTCGCCGGCGGGCCAGGCATCGCCATGACCGAGGCAGAACAGCAGATAGACGTCGGCGGTCCATGGGCCGATGCCGTGCAGGGAGGTCAGGGCGCGATGCGCAGCGTCCGCGTCTTCCTCAGCCAGGACGTCCAGGTTGAGCCGGTCGGCAGCGAGTTCGCGCGCAATGGTCTTCAATGTCTTGATCTTGGCCGCGGAGAGCCCGAGCCGCCCCAGCCGGTCGGCGCGCGCGCGGCGGCAGGCATGATGGTCGAAAGGATCGAACGCGGCGGAGAGCCGCGCCCAGATCGCGGCGGCCGAGGCGGTCGACAATTGCTGGCCGCAGACGATATGGGCAAGCCCGACAAAGCCCGCCTCGCGCCGCCGCAAGGCCGGCATGCCGGCGACCTCGAGGATCGGCCTCAGCCGCGTATCCCGCTTCACCAGCGCATGGACGGCGTCTTCCAGGTCGGCTTGGCTGTCGAGGTGAACGGTCATTGCATCATTCGTTCGGCGTGCGCGGTCTTGACCCGCGCATGCATCTCATATCGGAGCAGACTCTTGAAGCACGGATTGCCGGCCGGTCGATTGGGTCGGGATCAGGCATGCGGACAGGACGAGCGTTGAAGGTGCCACCAGTTTTCCGATTTGCGCCAAGCCCGAACGGCTATCTTCATCTCGGCCACGCCTATTCGGCGCTGCTGAACTTCGATTTGGCGCGCCGACAGCAGGGGCGCTTTCTGTTGCGCATCGAGGATATCGACCCGACGCGCTGCCGGCCGGACTACGAGGCGGCGATCTACGAGGACCTCGCCTGGCTCGGCATCAGATGGGACGAGCCGGTGCGCCGGCAATCGGAACACCTCGCCGATTGCCGCGCCGCGCTTGACCGGTTGACGGCGCAGGGCCTGGTCTATCCAAGCTTCGAAAGTCGCGCCGAGGTTGCAAGGCTGGTGGCGCAGCGGGAGGCGGCGGGTCCCTGGCCGCGCGATCCCGACGGCGCGCCGCTCTATCCCGGTGCTGCGAAGCTGATGTCAGCCGATGAGCGCACCCGCCTGATCGAACGGGGCGTGCCCTACGCGTTGCGGCTCGATATGGCCGCGGCGTGCGCGGCGGCCGGTGAGCTCAGCTGGATCGACCGGGGCGAGGGGCCGGGAGCCGAGACGGGCACGGTCGTCGCCGCTCCACAAGCCTGGGGCGATGTGATCCTGGCCCGCAAGGAGGTGCCGACCAGCTATCATCTCTCGGTTGTGATCGACGATGCGCTGCAGGGCGTGACCGAGGTGGTCCGCGGGCAGGACCTGTTCCTTGCAACCGCCGTGCACCGGCTGTTGCAGCGTCTGCTCGGCCTGCCTGTGCCGATTTACCGGCATCACCGGCTGATTCGCGACGATCTGGGCGGGAAGCTGTCCAAATCGACGGGGTCGACCGGGCTGCGCGAGTTGCGGGCTGCCGGCGCTACACCGGCCGATATTCGCCTCCTGGTAGATTTGCCGTGATTCCCCGGGGGAACAACTCGAAACGCCCAAGTGACTCCACTGGCCTTGCCGTGCGATGCTGCGAGCGCGTGGGGCTAAGGGGGAGCATGGCGGCAAAATCGCGTTTGCGGCGCAAGGCAGCGCCGACGAAAAGACGGCCTGTGAAAAAGCGCGTGCCGGCAGGCAAGGCACGCAAGCACGGCAATGCAACCGGCATGGTTGAGGCGGCCCTTGCGGTGTTTGCTCATGAGGTTCGGACGCCACTGACCGGCATTCTCGCGATCAGCGATCTGCTGGCGACCTCGGAGCTCGGCGAGCGCGAGCGGCGCTGGGTCGATACCATCAAGGCGGGCGCGGAGCATCTGGCCAGCCTTGCCACGCTGTTCGTCGATGCCGCCAAGCAGGCGACCGGGCCGAGCAACCTGCGTCAGGATCTGTTCGACGTGCATGCGCTGGCGCAGAATGCCGGCGACTCGCTGGCCGGCCGCGCCGCCGCTAAGGGACTGCAATCATCGGTTGAGATTTCGGAAAAGCTGGCCTCGCTGGTGACGGGCGATCCGGTTCGGCTGCGCGCCGCGCTCGAGAACCTGATCGACAACGCGATCAAGTTCACCGAAACCGGCAGCGTCGCGTTGAAGGTCGAGCCGGCCCGGGCTGCGAAGGGCGCGGTGGGCGTGGCCTTTGCGGTATCCGACAGCGGCATTGGCCTCACGCTTGCGGAGATCAAGCGGCTGTTCCGTCCGTTCTCGCAGGCCAATGTCTCGATCGCCTCGCGGTTCGGCGGCGCGGGGCTCGGATTGTCGTCGGTCAAGCAGCTCGCGCGCGCGATGGGCGGAGACGTCGCGGTCAGGCCGCGCCCGGGCGGGGGAACGGTGTTCACCCTGACCGTCGCCCTGGGCCACGGAGACGCCACGGCGCATCGGGGCGCGAACGGCGAGGACAACGATGCAAGCAAGCCCGCGGCGAGGCTGCGCATCCTCGGCGTCGAGGACAATCCGTTCGGGCGCGTCGTGCTCAATACCATCCTCGGCGAACTCGGCCATCAGGCGGAGTTTGTCGGACGCGGCGAAGCCGCCGTCGAACGCATCGAGCAGGGCGCCTTCGATGCCGTGCTGATGGACATGGTGCTGCCCGGAATAGACGGCGTCGAGGCGATCCGGCGCATTCGCGGCCTTGCGCGGCCGCATGGCGCGATCGCGATCATCGGGGTCTCGGGCCGCGGCGACGACGAGGCGGCTTCGCGCGATGCCGGCGCCGATGCCTTCCTGCTCAAGCCTGTTTCTCCCCGTGCCCTAGCGACTGCGCTGCTTGAAGCGACACGCCGTGCGGCAGCTGCGACTTGATGATGGCCGCGTTGAGCTCACCGCCATACACGAAGATCGCGGCGATGAAATACAGAAAGACCAGCGCGATGACGACCGAGGCGAGCCCCGCATACATGGTGACGTAGTTGTTGGCGAAGCGCGCGAGATATTGTCCGAAGATGATGCCCGAGACCAGCGAGCCGGCCAGCGTGAAGACGATGCCGGGCAGGATCTGCAGGAAGCCGCGACGGCCGGCGGGAAGCCAGGCATGCAGGATGAACAGCGCGGCGATCATCGCCGAGATCGCCGTCGAGTAGCGCGACCAGTTGAGAAACTGCTCGTTGGTCTCGACGATGAGCGGAATGTATTGCCGCGCCGTTTCGAGGATGAGGGGCCCGAGCACGATCAGGAAGGACATCAACAGCGTGGCGAGCGCCGCCACCAGCGTGTAGCCGATCGATTCCAGCCGCAGCCAGTACCAGCGGCGCGGCTCCACCACCGCATAGGCGCGGTTCAGCGCGACGCGCAGGGCCTCGACGCCGTTGGAGGCGAAGTAGACCGCGAGCACGCCGCCGATGGTCAGGGCGTCGGTGCGGGTCGTGGTGAGGACGTCGTGAAGCTGGCCCGACAGCGCGTCCGCCACCTGCTTCGGCCAGGTTTCCAGCATCAGCGCCGTGGCCTGGTCGGCCAGTTCCTTGGAGCCGAAGAAGCCGGCGAGCGACGTGAGCACGATCAGGAACGGAAACATCGCCATCAGCGTCGACAGCGCGATGTGGCTTGAGATAGCCCAGCCGTCGTCGGCCAGGAAGGTGTAGAACGCATCCAGGCCGACATCGAAGATATAACGAAGCTGCTTCACCCTTCACCTCGGCCGGCAAAGCGGTCGATGATCGATCGCTCGATCATAATAGATACAAGGACTGCCCGCCGCTTCAACCTCAACCCTCTGATCCGCCGATGGCGCGGCAGGCGGCATGGTGTTATGTAGCGACGATGACAGTTTTTCTCAGTAAGATCCTGCTGCCCATCGCGGTGGCCGCGGTTGCCTTGGTGCTCTTGATGGGCCTCGTCAACATGATGCGGGGCGGGTCGCCGAACACCTCGCAGAAGCTGATGCGGATGCGCGTGCTGCTGCAGTTCGTCGCCATCGTCATCACCATGCTCGCGGTCTGGGCGATGGGGCGCTAACGGTATTTGGAGCTCAGGGAAGTCCCGATGGTCGTCCTCAACCGCATCTATACGCGCACCGGCGATGACGGCACCACGGCGCTCGGCAGCGGCGAGCGCCGGCCGAAATACGATCTGCGCGTCACGGCCTACGGGACCGTCGACGAAACCAATGCGGCAATCGGGGTGGCGCGGCTCCATCTGAAAGAGCGGAGCGAACTCGACGCGATGCTCGGCAGGATCCAGAACGATCTGTTCGACCTCGGCGCCGACCTCGCGGTTCCCCAGCGCGAAGGCAAAGCGGAGCGGCTCCGCCTGCTGTCCAGCCAGGTCGAGCGGCTCGAGCGCGAGATCGATGCGCTCAACGCCGAGCTTGCGCCACTGACGTCCTTCGTGCTGCCGGGCGGCACGCCGGGCGCGGCCCATCTGCATCTGGCGCGGACGATTTGCCGCAGAGCGGAGCGCATCATGGTGGAACTCGCGGCGAAGCCGGACGAGCCGGTCGGTGAGGCCGCAATCCAGTACATGAACCGGCTGTCGGATTTCCTGTTCGTGGCGAGCCGCGCGGCCAATGAAAATGGCGCAGGCGACGTGCTCTGGGTGCCCGGCCAGAACCGCTAAAGTCCCGCTCTCTGGGCCCGGACCGGCTTGTGAGGCCATTTTTGGCCGCTGCGCGCGTTGACCGGGGTGGGCAGGACCATTAGGTTCCGCGCCCAAGCCTACAAGCAAAGCCGATAAGCGAGGCTGGCCAATCCCACCTAGTTTAGCGAAAGAAGATCGATGAAGGTTCTTGTGCCGGTAAAGCGGGTCGTCGACTACAACGTCAAGGTTCGTGTCAAGAGCGACGGGTCGGGCGTGGAACTCGCCAACGTCAAGATGTCCATGAACCCGTTCGACGAAATCGCCGTCGAGGAAGCCCTGCGGCTGAAGGAGGCGGGTAAGGCGACCGAGGTCGTGGTGGTCTCGATCGGGCCGGCACAGGCGTCCGAGACGATCCGGACGGGCCTTGCCATGGGCGCGGACCGCGGCATCCTGGTCAAGGCCGAGGGCGCGGTCGAGCCGCTGGCGGTGGCCAAGATCCTCAAAGCGGTGGCCGACGAGGAGAAGCCGGGCCTCATCATCCTCGGCAAGCAGGCGATCGACGACGATTCGAATCAGACCGGCCAGATGCTGGCGGCGCTGCTCGGCTGGTCGCAGGCCACCTTCGCCTCCAAGCTCGAGGTCGACGGATCGGATTTCAAGGTGACGCGCGAGGTCGACGGCGGCTTGCAGACCGTCAAGCTGAAGGGGCCGGCGATCGTCACCACCGATCTTCGGCTGAACGAGCCGCGCTATGCCTCGCTGCCCAACATCATGAAGGCGAAGAAGAAGCCGATCGCGGACAAGAACGCGTCCGACTACGGCGTCGATCTCACGCCGCATCTGGAAATCCTGAAGACCGCTGAACCGCCGGGCCGCAAGGGGGGCGTCAAGGTCAAGGACGTCGCCGAACTCGTTGCGAAACTCAAGACTGAAGCCGGGGTTCTCTAAATGGCTACGCTTTTGATTGCTGAACACGACAACGCGCAGATCAAGGACGCGACCAACAAGGCGCTGACCGCGGCACTGGCGCTTGGGGCCGATGTCGACGTGCTGGTCGCCGGCGAGAACGCCAAGGGCGCCGCCGACGCCGCGTCCAAGCTGGCCGGAGTCAGGAAGGTCCTGCTGGCCGATAGCGCGGCCTATGCCCATGACCTTGCCGAGCCCCTGGCCGCGCTGATCGTGTCGCTCGCGCCGGCCTATGACGCCTTCGTGGCGCCGGCGACCTCGCGCTTCAAGAATGTGATGCCGCGCGTCGCGGCCCTGCTCGACGTCATGCAGGTCTCCGAGATCATCAAGGTGATCGCGCCCGACACCTTCGAGCGCCCGATCTATGCCGGCAACGCCATCCAGACCGTCAAGTCGAAGGACGCCAAGAAGGTCATCACCGTGCGCACCTCGACCTTCGCGGCGGCGGGCGAGGGCGGCAGCGCCGCGGTCGAGACTGCAACCGCGGCGGCGGATCCCGGGCTGTCGAGCTTCGTCGGCGAGGAGGTCGCCAAAAGCGACCGTCCCGAACTGACCTCGGCGAAAATCATCGTCTCGGGCGGCCGGGCGATGCAGAGCCGCGAAAACTTCGCCAAATATATCGAGCCGCTGGCCGACAAGCTCGGCGCCGGTGTCGGCGCCTCGCGCGCGGCGGTGGATGCCGGTTATGCGCCGAACGACTGGCAGGTGGGCCAGACCGGCAAGGTGGTCGCCCCGGAACTTTATGTCGCGATTGGCATCTCCGGCGCAATTCAGCATCTGGCTGGCATGAAGGATTCCAAGGTCATCGTCGCAATCAACAAGGATGAGGACGCGCCGATCTTCCAGGTCGCCGACTACGGGCTGGTTGCCGACCTCTACCAGGTTGTCCCCGAGCTGACCGAGGCGCTCGGCAAGCTCGGAAAATAACGTTAAGACCACCGGCCGGATGCAACTCGCTCCGGCCGGTCATATATTGGGGGCCAGGCGGGTGCGACATGCGCTGACCGCCGACAATGACGAGATGACTTCGATGATCAAGAAGATCGGCGTGATCGGTGCGGGCCAGATGGGCAACGGGATTGCACATGTGGCGGCGCTGGCCGGTTTTGACGTGGTGCTCAACGACGTGTCCGCCGACCGTCTCAAGTCGGGGCTGGCCACGGTCAACGGCAATTTGTCGCGGCAGGTCGCCAAGAAGGTCATTTCGGATGATGCGCGCGCTCAGGCGCTCGGCCGGATCACCTCGACCGACACGCTCGACGGGATTGCGGACTGCGACCTCGTGATCGAGAGCGCGACCGAGAAGGAAGAGGTCAAGCGCAAGATCTTCCACGAGGTCTGTGCTGTCCTGAAGCCGGAGGCGATCATCGCCTCCAATACCTCCTCGATCTCGATTACCCGCCTTGCCGCCGCGACCGACCGGCCGGAGCGCTTCATCGGCATTCACTTCATGAACCCGGTGCCGCTGATGGAACTGGTCGAACTGATCAGGGGGATCGCCACCGACGACAAGACCTTTGAAGCGTCCAAGGAGTTCGTCTCTAAGCTCGGCAAGCAGGTCGCGGTCTCGGAGGATTTTCCGGCCTTCATCGTCAATCGCATCCTGCTGCCGATGATCAACGAGGCGATCTACACGCTCTATGAGGGCGTCGGCAATGTCGAGGCGATCGACGCGGCCATGAAGCTTGGGGCGCACCATCCGATGGGCCCGCTGGAACTGGCTGATTTCATCGGCCTCGACACCTGCCTGTCGATCATGCAGGTGCTGCATGAGGGCCTCGCCGATTCCAAATACCGCCCCTGTCCGCTGCTGGTGAAATATGTCGAGGCCGGCTGGCTCGGCCGGAAGACCCAGCGCGGTTTTTACGACTATCGCGGCCCCAAGCCGGTCCCGACCCGGTAGTCTTTTCCTTCGTTTTCCACCGCTCGTTAACCGCCGGTAGGCTAGGGTGGTGGCAGTCGAGGGGTATCGCGTTATGGACGTCATCAGTCTAGCCACCAGCATCATGGCCCAGAAGGCCGGCCCGATGCAGCAGCAGATCGCCACGACGATGCTGAAGCAGAACCTCGACATGCAGGAATCGACCGTGCTGACCCTGCTCGGCGGCGCCCAGCAGTCGCTCGCCAATGTCGGCGCCGGGATCGGCGGCAATCTGAACATCAGCGCGTAAAGCCACCCCCGCCTAGATTCCGGCCGCGGCCGTGCCCAGCGCGGCCTTGATCAGTTTTGTCGCGTCGTCGCTGCCCCATTCCGCCGGGCCGGAGATGGTCGCGATCTCGCAGCCCTGACCGTCGACCAGCACCGAGGTCGGCATGCCCAGCGCCCGGCCTATGCTTTTAAGATCCTGGAAAACCTTGGCTTTCGGGTCGTTGAAATAGCCGAGCCGGGTCAGCTTGGCGTCCTGCAGGAACTTCCGCGGCTTGTCAGGATCGCGGGTGTCGATGTTGATCGCGACGACCTCGAAATTCGGCCCCGACAGTTTGGTCTGCAACTCCTCCAGCGCCGGCATCTCCTTGCGGCACGGCACGCACCAGGTCGCCCACAGGTTCACCAGCACGGTCTTGCCGCGCCAGTCGGACAGTTTTCGCGCCTGGCCGTCGCCATCGGCAAAGGCGAGGTCGGGCAGGCGGAGCGGGCTGGTCGCCATGGTGAGCGCTGCGACCTCGCCATGCGCCAGCGGCGCGATCTTCTGGGCGAGCGTCACGGCGCCGCGGCAGGCCGGATCGCCCGACGTCTGCTTCAGCGCGCCAAGTCCGTAAAAGCCGCCGAGCCCGAGTGCGGCGCCGATCGCGACCGCGGCTATCGCAAACGGAATCCGCCGCGTCGCGGCCGGCTGTCGTGGAGAGGTGTCGGGCATATCGTTTGTCATTCTTGGTCGATTGAGGCTATGTGCGGCGCGCAGCCGCAAGTGTGGCTTGTGTCTGACATTCGCTTCAGTATATCCGCGAGTTCGATAAGCGAATGTCGGACACAAGCTGACGTTCGTAAACGAGGTCGCCGCAAGATAATGCGAACGTCAGAACCGGGACACTAGCGGCTCGCTTGGACACGGAAGGGCCTGGGCAGGATAGCATGAGCAACAAGATGTGGGGCGGCCGGTTCGCCGAGGGCCCCGACGCGATCATGGAGGAAATCAACGTCTCGATCGACGTCGATCGCCACCTGTATGCCCAGGACATTGCCGCGTCCAAGGCCCACGCCGCGATGCTCGCGGCCCAAGGCATCATCACGGCTTCTGATGCAAAAAATATCGGCAAGGGTCTAGACACGATTTTGTCAGAGATCGGCAAGGGCTCCTTCGATTTCAAGCGCGCGCTCGAGGACATTCACACCAATGTCGAGGCACGGCTGTTCGAGCTGATCGGGCCCGCGGCGGGCCGGCTGCACACCGCACGTTCGCGCAACGATCAGGTCGCGACCGACTTCCGCCTGTTCGTCCGCGACACCATCGACGAGATCGACGAGGGCCTCGCCGCGCTCCAGCGCGCGCTGGTCGAGCGCGCCATCGAGCACGCCGCGACCGTGATGCCCGGCTTCACCCATCTGCAGACCGCGCAGCCCGTCACCTTCGGGCATCATCTGCTCGCCTATGTCGAGATGACCGCGCGCGACCGCGGCCGTTTTGCCGATGCGCGCAGGCGGCTCAACGAATCCCCGTTGGGCGCTGCGGCGCTGGCCGGCACGCCGTTTCCGATCGACCGCCAGGCCACCGCGAAGGCGCTCGGCTTCGACCGGCCGATGGCCAATTCGCTGGACGCCGTCTCCGACCGCGATTTCGTGCTGGAAACACTGTCGGCAGCCGCGATCACCGCGATGCATCTGTCGCGTCTCGCCGAGGAGATCGTGATCTGGACCTCGCCGCTGGTCGCCCTGGTGCGTCTCTCCGACAAGTTCACCACCGGCTCGTCGATCATGCCCCAAAAGCGCAATCCGGATGCGGCGGAACTGGTCCGCGCAAAGACCGGCCGGGTGATCGGCGCGCTGACCGGCCTCCTGATCGTGATGAAGGGGCTGCCGCTCGCCTATCAGAAGGACATGCAGGAGGACAAGCAGGGCGCGATGGAGGCCTTCGAAGCCGTGGGGCTCGCGATCCGCGCCATGACCGGCATGGTCGCCGACCTCGTGCCCGACGAGGCGCGCATGAGGCTTGCTGCCGGCGACGGCTATTCCACCGCGACCGATCTCGCCGACTGGCTGGTGCGCACGCTGAAGATGCCGTTCCGCGACGCCCACCACGTCACCGGGCGCATCGTGACGCTGGCGGCCAAGCAAGGCACAGCGCTGCACGAACTGCCGCTCGCGGCGATGCAGGAGATCGAGCCGAAGATCACGGCCGATGTGATGAAGGTGCTGTCGGTCGAGGCCTCGGTGAAGAGCCGGACGAGCTTTGGCGGCACGGCGCCGAAAAATGTCCTCGCGCAGGCGAAAGGCTGGCTGAAGCGGCTGGAAAAACAGCGGAAATAGGGTTGGGTTCCCGGCCGCGCGGGCAATTTCAGGGTGGTGGCGGCGGCGCAATCCCGGTATGGTACAACGCAAATGGGGACCCTCGTCGTGAATCGTAACCGTCGCCCGGCCGCGTCCGGTTGGGCCATTCTCGCTTTGTGTGCGGCCTCGCTCGCGCTTGCGGCTTGCGGACGCAAGGGGCCTTTGGATCTGCCGCCGAACGCCTCGTCGCCCGCCATGGCCAGCGCCAACAGCGCCCCCGCGCCGACCGATACCCAGAGCGAGGCGATGAGCAAACCGAGCGTGTACAATCCGAGTTACGGAATGGACGCGCCGCCCGCCGCGCCGCGGGGCGCCAAACGATCGTTCATTCTCGATCCGCTCCTCGACAGCGGCGGCCCGTCGCGTAATTGAGTTACAGCCAACTGAAGCGATATTGAAGGTCCTGGGGCGCCGGCTCCCGGGATAGTTGAGCCCACCATGAATCATTTCGATTATCGTGACGGCGTGCTCCACGCCGAGGCTGTCAGCCTGTCCGATCTCGCCAAAACCGTCGGCACGCCCTTCTACTGCTACTCGACGGCCACGCTGGAGCGGCATTTTCGCGTGTTCACCGAGGCCTTTGCCGGCGAAAAGGTGATGGTCTGCTACGCGCTGAAGGCGAACTCCAACCAATCCGTGCTGCGGACGCTGGCAAAACTCGGGGCCGGCGCGGACGTCGTCTCCGGCGGCGAACTGAAGCGGGCGCTCGCCGCCGGCATTCCGGCGAGCAGGATCCTGTTCTCCGGCGTCGGCAAGACGGAGGCCGAGCTGCGCGCCGCGCTCGCCGCCGACATCCATTGCATCAACGTCGAGTCCGAGCCCGAGCTCGACCTGTTGTCGCGCCTCGCCGTCGAGACCGGACGGACGGCGCGGATCTCGGTGCGCGTCAACCCGGACGTCGATGCCGGCACCCACGCAAAGATCTCCACCGGAAAATCGGAAAACAAGTTCGGCATTCCGCTCGCGCAGGCGCGCGCGGTCTATGCCCGCGCGGCAAGACTGCCGGGCATCGCGGTGACCGGCACCGACGTGCATATCGGCAGCCAGATCACCGATCTGTCGAAAATGGAAACCGCGTTCCGGATACTCACCGAGTTCGTGCACGAATTGCGCAGCGACGGCCACACCATCTCGCATGTCGATTTCGGCGGCGGGCTCGGGATTCCCTATTATCACGATCGCGAGGCGCCGCCCGCGCCCGACGCTTATGCCGCGATGGTGAGGCGCATCACGCATAATCTCGGCTGCACGCTGATGTTCGAGCCGGGGCGGATGATCGTCGGCAATGCCGGCATCCTGGTCGCCCGCGTGATCTATGTGAAGCATGGCGACGCCAAGAATTTCGTCATCATCGACGCCGCGATGAACGACCTGATCCGGCCGACGCTCTATGAGGCCCATCACGACATTCTCCCCGTCGTCCAGCCCGCGCCGGGTACACACATGATGCTCGCCGACGTGGTCGGCCCGGTGTGCGAGACCGGCGACTATCTCGCGCTCGACCGCAAGCTCCCCGAGCCGAAGGCCGGCGATCTCCTCGCCATCATGACGGCGGGCGCCTATGGCGCGGTGCAGGCGTCGACCTACAACACGCGACCGCTGGTGCCGGAGGTGCTGGTCAAGGACGATCAATATGCCTTGGTCCGCCCGCGCATCGAGGTCGAGGAGCTGATCGCGCTGGACAAGCCCGCGCCCTGGCTGTGAGGCTGACAGCACCGCCACGTTTTCCGCCGTCATTGCGAGGCGCAAAGC
>Ga0207699_10000446_pt1 | contig 21144 bp, 20 predicted proteins | sample LARL51metaG_FD_184344 | JGI IMG/M metagenome (GOLD analysis project Ga0207699, IMG submission 184344) | Corn, switchgrass and miscanthus rhizosphere microbial communities from Kellogg Biological Station, Michigan, USA - LAR L5-1 metaG... | ecosystem: Host-associated > Plants > Roots >...
GTCGTCGATCAGCGCGGCCAGCCGCCGCCCCGCCACGGCCGTGTCGAACGCCTCCAGCGACGCGGTCACGTCCCGCACGCACGCGTGCAGCTCCGACAGCAGCCACCGGTCCAGCAGCGGCCGGTCGGCCGGCGACGGCGCCGACGCGGCCGACTCCGGCGTCCACGCCTGCCCGGAGGCGGACCCCGCGGACGACGCGTTCGCGTACAGCACCAGGAACGAGACCGTGTTCCAGTAGGTGAGCAGCACCTTGCGCACGATCTCGTCGAGCACCGACGGGCCGATCCGCCGCTGCCCCCACGGTGACCCGGACGCCGCGAAGAACCACCGCACCGCGTCCGCGCCGTGGGCGTTCATCAGCCCCATCGGCTCTATCACGTTGCCGAGGTGCTTCGACATCTTGCGGCCCTGCTCGTCCACGACGTGCCCGAGGCACACGACGTTCTCGTACGACGAGTGCCCGAACACCAGCGTGCCCACCGCCATCAGCGAGTAGAACCAGCCGCGGGTCTGGTCGATCGCCTCGCAGATGAACTGCGCCGGGTACGCCTCCTCGAACTCGCGCAGGTTCCGCAGCGGCGCGCCCCACTGTGCGAACGGCATCGACCCCGAGTCGAACCACGCGTCGATGACCTCGGGCACCCGGTGCGTCTCCAGGCCGTCCTCCGGGCACGGGAACGTCACGTCGTCCACGTACGGCCGGTGCGGGTCGAGCCCGGACAGGTCCTGCTCCGCGAGCGAACCCAGCTCGGCCAGCGACCCGATCGACGTCACGTGCCCTGACGGGCACTCCCACAGCGGCAGCGGGGTGCCCCAGTACCGGGTCCGCGACAGCGCCCAGTCGACGTTGTTGCGCAGCCACTCGCCGTACCGGCCGTTCTTGATCGTGGGCGGCTGCCAGTTCGTCTTCTCGTTCTCCGCGAGCAGCTGGTCCTTGATCGCGGTGGTCCTGATGTACCAGGACGGCAGCGCGTAGTACAGCAGCACGGTGCCGCACCGCCAGCAGTGCGGGTAGCTGTGCACGTGCTGCTCGGTCCTGAACAGCAGATCGCGCTCAGCCAGGTCCGCGACCAGCGGCTTGTCCGCGTCCTTGAAGAACATCCCGCCGACCAGCGCCAGCCCGTCCTCGAACCGCCCGTCGGGCCGCACCGGGTTCACCACGGGGAACCCGTTGGCGCGCGAGACCTCCATGTCATCCGCTCCGAAAGCGGGTGCCAAGTGCACGAGGCCGGTCCCGTCTTCTGTGGTCACGAAGCTGCCGGCGACCACCCGGTGGGCGTCAGGAATATCCACTATCCCGAACGGTCTCGTGTACTTCACCCCGATCAGATCGGTTCCCCGCACGGTGGCCAGCACCTGCCAGCCGTCCCCGAGGACGCGCTCGAACAGCGCCTCGGCCACCACGACCTTGTCCTCGTGTCCCGCCTTGCGGGCGATGACGTAGTTCACCTCCGGGTGCACCGCGACGGCGGTGTTGGACACCAGGGTCCACGGGGTCGTCGTCCAGACCAGCAGGTCGGCGCCTGCCAGCTGGCTGTTCGCCCCGGCCGGGACCGACTCGACAGGGAACCTGACGGTCACCGAGGGGTCGGTGACCTCCCTGTAGACGTCCGGCTGGCCCATCTCGTGGTCGGACAGCGCGGTGCCGCACCGCGGGCAGTACGGGCTGATCCGGAAGTCACGGACCAGCAGTCCCTTGTCGTAGATGCTCTTCAGCGCCCACCAGACCGACTCCACGTAGTCGGCGTCCATGGTGCGGTAGGCGTCGGACAGGTCGATCCAGTAGCCCATCCGCTGGGTCAGCGCGGAGAAGGCGTCGACGTGCCGCAGTACCGACTCGCGGCACCGCTCGTTGAACTCGGCGACGCCATAGGCCTCGATGTCCTTCTTGCCGGACAGGCCGAGTTCCTTCTCGACGGCGACCTCGACCGGCAGCCCGTGGCAGTCCCAGCCCGCCTTCCGCTTGACGTGAAAGCCCTGCATGGTCTTGAAGCGGGGGAACAGGTCCTTGAAGACGCGGGCCTCGATGTGGTGCACGCCCGGCATGCCGTTAGCGGTCGGCGGCCCCTCGTAGAAGGTCCAGCGCGGCCCGCCCTCGGTCTGCTTGAGCGAGTCCTCGAACGTGCGGTTCCTGTTCCACCGGGCGAGCATCTCGTGCTCAAGCGCGGGGAGGTCCGCGTGCGCGGGCACCGCCGGCATGGCGCCGCCCGGGGCGCGCGGCTTCCGCTCTGCCAACTCTCGGTCTGGCAACTCCGCCATCAGGTGTCCTCCAGCATCAGCGATGAGCTTTGCCGGAGGGACGAGGCTCGCTTGCGCGCCGCCCCGCGGTACCACCCTCCTTGACCGAACGCAGGCACTCAGCGCCCGTTCGGACCTCTCGAATTTGATCGTCGCCAGTTCTACTGAGCCGTGCTCATACTGAGCAGGCAGCCGTTCTTCTGGCCGCTCCGGGGTGATCTGGTCCGTGGCGCACGCACCCGGGCTCGCACCGTCCCCGGGTCGCTCTTCGCAGCATTCCGCGGCAGCTGTCCCCATCACCGCACGTTCAGAATACAGAAACTCGTACACGGAACCTAACCAACTTCTGTGTTCGTTTGCTCCCTGGGCCGCCGGGTCGTATCCTTCACTGTCCGAATCGTGATCCGCAAAAGTGGTGAAGCAGTCATGACCGCTGTGTCGCGCTCAAGCGCCGCCAGCCTTCCGGTGCGTCCTGGCGAGGAGCCATGGACCGACGAGGAACTTGGCGAGGTCCGCGCCGAGCTGGCGGACGAGGCGGCGGGGCTGCGCGCGGAGATCGGTCAGGCTGAGTCGCAGATCCAGCGCCTCTCGGACACGGTGTCCGAGGCCGGCGACGACGAGGCCGACGCGAGCAGCAAGCTGTACGAGCGGGAGCACGAGCTGGCGCTCACCCGCAACACGCGCGAACTGCTCGAGCAGACCGAGCACGCGCTGGCGCTGATCGATGCGGGAACATATGGAGTGTGCGAATCGTGCGGCAAGCCGATAGGGAAGGCGCGGCTCCTGGCGTTTCCGCGGGCGACCCTGTGCGTGGAGTGCAAGCAGCGCCAGGAGCGCCGCTGAGCGACGCGAGCCAGCCGCCGGCGGACCAGGAGCCCGAGGCGCCCCGGGCGCCGGGGCGGCGGCGGGTTAGCGTGCTGGCCGGCGTCGCGGCCTTCGTGCTCGCCGCCGACATCATCACCAAGGCACTGGTGGTCGCCCACCTGCGGGAAGGCGAGCCGGTGCACGTGCTCGGCGACGTGCTCATGTTCAACCTGCTGCGGAACCCTGGCGCCGCGTTCAGTGTCGGCACCGGGGACACGATCGTGTTCACCGCGATCGCCGTGGCCGTCGTGGTCTACATCGCGCGGACCGCGCGGAAGCTGTACAGCATCGGCTGGGCGATCACCCTCGGGCTGCTGCTCGGCGGGGCGCTCGGCAACCTGACGGACCGGATCTTCCGGGCGCCGGGGCTGTTCCGCGGCAACGTGGTCGACTGGATCGAGGTCACCCGCTACTGGCCGGTGTTCAACCTGGCCGACTCGGCGATCGTCTGCGGCGGCATCCTCACCGTGCTGCTCGCGATGCTCGGCTACCACCTGGACGGCACCCACGGCGACCGCAAGGCCCCGCCGTCGCCGCCGGGCGCAGACTCGGGCTCTGGCGCCTCGCCCGCTGACGCCCCGGCGGACGCCGAGCGGTGACCACCTCGGGGGAGCGGTTCGTCGAGGTCCCCGAGGGCCTGGATGGCGAGCGGCTGGACGCGGCCCTCGCCAGGATGTTCGGGCTGTCCAGGGCGCGTGCCGCCGAGCTGATCGGCGCCGGGCAGGTGCTGGTCGACGGCCAGCCGGCCGCCAAGTCGGACCGGGTCCTCGCCGGCGCGCCGCTGACGGTCACGCTGCCGCCGCCGGACGCCGCGCCCGCGGTGCGCCCCGAACCGGTGCCCGGGCTGGTGATCGTCTACGAAGACGACGACATCGTGGTGGTGGACAAGCCGCGCGGCGTCGCCGCGCACCCGACCCCCGGCTGGACCGGCCCGACCGTGCTCGGCGGGCTGCTCGCCGCCGGGCACACGGTGGCCACCAGCGGCGCCGCCGAACGGCAGGGCATCGTGCACCGGCTCGACGCCAACACCACGGGGCTCATGGTGGTCGCCAAGAGCGAGCGCGCCTACAGCGTCCTCAAGCAGGCGTTCCGCGACCGCGAGGTGTCCAAGACCTACCACGCCCTCGTGCAGGGCCATCCGGACCCGCTGCGCGGCACGATCGACGCGCCGATCGGCCGGCACCCGTCCGGCGACGGCCGGTTCGCGGTGGTCGCCGACGGGCGGCCGAGCGTCACCCACTACGACACGATCGAGGCGTTCCGCGCGGCGTCGCTGGTCACCGTGGGCCTGGAGACCGGCCGCACGCACCAGATCCGCGTGCACATGGCGGCGCTGCGCCACCCCTGCTGCGGCGACCTGCTCTACGGCGCCGACCCGGTGCTGGCCGCGCACCTCGGCCTGACCCGCCAGTGGCTGCACGCCGTGCGGCTGTCGTTCGAGCACCCGGCCACCGGCCGCGAGATCACCTTCGAGTCCCCGTACCCGGACGACTTGCAGCACGCCCTGGACGTCCTCCGCGCGGAAAGCTGACGCACGCCCCGCATGAGCGCTGCCATCCCGCCGTGGGCGTGCCAAGGCGGCGTTCGTGGCGAACGCCCTCGCCGGGCCCGGCGCGTCAGCGGGCCACCGTCGGACGGAACCGTTAAAGTAGCAGTACCGGGCTGGCGCGATCATGGCGTCGGCCGTCTTCCCCCGGTTTTCGGTCGTAGGACAACCGCGCCGCGCTTGCGTTTCGCCAGCGCACGGGCGGCGCGAAGCGTGCCTTAGGAGGCGGTTGGTTCATGTCGGCACCCGCGACGGCCTCGACCGAGGGGAACCTTCCGTACGCTCACCTGCACGTGCACACCGAGTACTCGATGCTGGACGGCGCGGCGCGGTTCAGGGACCTGTTCAAAGAGGTCAAGGCCCTGGGCATGACGCACGTGGCGATGACCGACCACGGCAACCTGTTCGGCGCCGCCGAGTTCTACCGGCAGGCCATGGAGGCCGGCATCACTCCGGTCATCGGCATCGAGGCGTACGTCGCCCCGGAGCGCCGCGACAACCCCAGCAAAATCCTGTGGGGCCAGCCGCACCAGAAGAAGGACGACGTCTCCGCGTCCGGCGCCTACGTGCACAAGACGATCTGGGCCCAGGACAAAGAGGGCCTGCTCAACCTCTTCAAGATCTCATCGCGGTCGTACGCGGAAGGCTGGCTCACCAAGTGGGCCCGCCCGGACAAGGAGCTCATCAGCGAGTACGCCGGGGGCCTGATGGCGTCCACCGGCTGCCCGTCAGGCGAGGTGCAGACCAGGTTGCGGCTCGGCCAGGAGCAAGAGGCGCTCAGGGCCGCCGCCGAGTGGCGGGACATCTTCGGCGCGGAGAACTACTTCCTCGAGCTGATGGACCACGGCCTCGAGATCGAGACGCGGGTCCGCGACGGCCTGCTCGACATCGCGCGGAAGCTGAACATCCCGCCGGTCGTCACCAACGACAGCCACTACACGAAGCAGTCCGACGCCCAGGCTCAGGAACTGCTGCTGTGCATCCAGACCGGCACGAACATGGCGGACGAGGGCCGGTTCAAGTTCGACGGCACCGGCTACTACATCAAGCCGGCCAGCGAGATGTACGCGGTCAACAACAGCGACATCTGGCTGGAAGGCTGCCGCAACTCCCAGCTGCTCATCGCCGACCGGGTCGACCCCGCCGGGATGTTCGAGTTCAAGAACCTGATGCCCAGGTTCCCGATCCCCGAGGGCTACGACTCGGAGGACGCGCTGTTCGCCGACGCGGTCTGGCAGGGCATGGCCAAGCGCTACCCCAACGGGTACGACGAGCAGCGCCGCGCGCAGGCCGAGTACGAGATCTCGATCATCTGCCAGATGGGCTTTCCCGCCTACTTCCTCGTCGTCGCCGACTTCATCAACTGGGCGAAGAACAACGGCGTGGCGGTCGGCCCTGGCCGGGGCAGCGCCGCGGGCAGCATCGTCGCCTACTCGATGGGCATCACCGACCTGGACCCGCTGGACCACGGGCTGATCTTCGAGCGGTTCCTGAACCCCGAGCGGATCTCGATGCCTGACATCGACATCGACTTCGACGAGCGTGGCCGGGCCGACGTCATCAGGTACGTCACCCAGAAGTACGGCAGCGACAAGGTCGCCCAGATCATCACCTACGGCACGATCAAGGCGAAGGCCGCCATCAAGGACTCCACGCGGGTCCTCGGCTTCCCCTACGCCCTCGGCGACCGGATCACCAAGGCCTTCCCGCCCGCGGTCATGGGCAAGGACATCCCGCTGTCCGGCATCTTCGACGAGGAGCACCCTCGCTACAGCGAGGCGGGCGAACTGCGGAACCTCTACCAGACCGAGGCGGAGGTCAAGCAGATCATCGACACGGCCAGGGGCATCGAGGGGCTGATCCGCCAGCCCGGCGTGCACGCGGCCGGGGTGATCATGTCCGCGGAGCCGCTGACCGACCACATCCCGGTGTGGACCAGGTATCCCGACCGCGCGGTCATCACGCAGTTCGACTACCCGACCTGCGAGAGCCTCGGCCTGCTGAAGATGGACTTCCTCGGCCTGCGCAACCTGACGATCATGTCCGACGCGGTGAAGGCGATCGAGCAGAACCGCGGCATCACCATCGACCTGCTCGGCCTGCCGCTGACCGACCAGCCCACCTACGACCTGCTGTCCCGCGGTGACACCCTCGGGGTCTTCCAGTTCGATGGCTCGGGATACCGGACGCTGCTGCGGCTGCTGAAGCCGGACAACTTCGAGGACATCTCCGCGCTCGGCGCGCTGTACCGGCCCGGCCCGATGGGCGTCAACTCGCACACCAACTACGCCCTGCGCAAGAACGGCCTGCAGAAGATCACCCCGATCCACCCCGAGCTCGAAGAGCCGCTGCGGGAGGTGCTGGAGCCGACCTTCGGCCTGGTCGTCTACCAGGAGCAGGTGCAGAAGGCCGCCCAGGTGCTCGCCGGGTACACCCTGGGACAGGCCGACCTGCTCAGGCGCGCGATGGGCAAGAAGAAGAAGGAGATCCTGGACAAGGAGTTCGGCCCGTTCCGCGACGGCTGCCGGGCGAACGGCTACTCCGACAAGGCCATCCAGGCGGTGTGGGACGTGCTCGTCCCGTTCGCCGGCTACGCGTTCAACAAGGCGCACTCCGCCGCCTACGGCCTGGTCTCCTACTGGACCGCCTACCTGAAGGCGAACTACCCGGCCGAGTACATGGCGGCCGTGCTCACGTCCGTCGGCGACGACAAGGACAAGTCCGCGCTCTACCTGAGCGAGTGCCGCCGGATGGGCGTGACGGTGCTGCCGCCGGACGTGAACGCATCGGTGGCGACGTTCACCGCGGTCGGCGCCGACGTCCGGTTCGGCCTCGCGGCGATCCGCAACGTCGGGATCAACGTGGTCGACGCGATCATCGCGGCGCGCAAGTCCAAGGGCGAGTTCACCAGCTTCGCCGACTTCCTGCGCAAGGTCCCCGCCCTGGTATGCAACAAGCGCGTGATTGAAAGCCTGGTCAAGGCCGGCGCGTTCGACTCGTTCGGGCATCCGCGCAAGGGCCTGGTGCTGATCCACGAGCAGGCGGTCGACTCGGTCATCGACATCAAGCGGAACGAGGCGATCGGCCAGGACTCGCTGTTCGGCGGCGACGAGGAGGCCGAGGCGGCGTTCGAGGTCGCGATCCCGGACTCGGAGTGGGACAAGAAGACCAGGCTGAACTTCGAGCGGGAGATGCTGGGCCTGTACGTCTCCGACCACCCGTTGTTCGGCGTCGAGCACATCCTGGCCCGCGACACTGACATCGCGCTAGCAGAGTTGATGGCACCGGCCGACGAACAGGGGGGCGATGAAGATCGCCCTGCGCTGGGACCCGTGCCGGGCGGCGGCCGCAACGAGGGCCAGATCGTCAAGATCGGCGGCATCCTGTCCGGCGTCACGCGCAAGGTCACCAAGCAGGGCAACCAGTGGGCCAGCGCGACCCTTGAGGACCTCGGCGGCGCGATCGAGGTGCTGTTCTTCCCGCAGACCTACCAGCTCTACGCCACCGCGATCGCCGAGGACGCGATCGTCGTGGTCAAGGGCCGGGTGGACCGCCGCGACGACGTGCCGAAGCTGATCGCCATGGACATGACGATCCCCGACCTGACGGCCGCGGAGGGGAATATCCCTTTCGTGGTATCCCTCCCGGTCACCCGCTGCGTCCCGCCGGTGGTCGAGCAGCTCCGTGAGGTGCTCCGCACCCACCCCGGCCCGACCGAGGTGCACCTGCGGCTGCGCGGTAACGAGAAGACGACCGTGGTCCGCCTCGACGACAAGCTGCGCGTCACCGCATCCCCCGCGCTGCACGCGGACCTCAAGCAGCTCCTTGGCCCGGCCTGCATCGCCAGCTAGAGGGCACTCCGGCGCCCCAGCCTGAGCCTGTAAAGGTGGTCGATGGTCCATCGACCACCTTCTATGGCGGACGATGGCCCATCGACCGCGTTCGGCGGCGCTCTGGGCTTCCCCCAAGTCGCCCACGCTGCCGACGGCATTACTTAGGGGCAGAAAATTACGCTTTAGGCGTGATAACAGCAAGAAATCCGTAACTTTCGGCCCCTAAGTCGCGGTCAGCCCGCGGTGAGGTTGCGGCGGATTCGGGTCAAGGCCCCTACGAGGGCTTCGCGCTCGGCGGTGCCGAAGCCGGCGAGGGCTCGCTCGGTGAGGCGCTGTGTTTCCTCGTCGAGGATCTTCTCCAGGTCACGGCCGCGGTCGGTGAGCGTGAGGCGGACCAGGCGGCGGTCGGTGGGGTGGGGTTCCCGCCGCAGCAGGCCGGCGGCCGCCATCCGGGTGGCCGCCCGGGTGACCGTCGGGGTGGACAGGCCGAGGCGCTTGGCGATCTCGCCGGGGGACAGGCCGTCCTCGCGCCACAGGCAGCGCAACACGAACTGCTGGCCTTCGTAGACGCCGTGCCGGGCGAACGCGGTGGCCGCGGCGTGGGCGAGCGCGTGCTTCGCCGACCAGAAAGCGGTCTGGAAATCGTCGCCGGCTTCGGCTGGCCCGGCGTCGCTGTTTTTCTCGGACATGGCACGCCAAGCGTACTTCGGCGAATTCGGCGGAGCACCTACCCATTATTCGTTAGCCGGCTTATGATTGAGATATTACCCGGCTAACGAACAGGAGCCTAGTCGATGAAGCTAGGGATAGTGTTCGGCGACTTCTCCTGGCCAGTGCCGGCCAGCGAGCTCGGCGGGATGATCTCCCGGCTGGGCCGCCAGGCCGACGAGGCAGGAGTCGACAGCCTGTGGGTGATGGACCACTTCTTCCAGATCCGGCTCACCGGCCTGCCGCCGGAGTCGCCGATGCTGGAGTCGTACGCCACGTTGGGCGTGCTGGCGGGGCAGACCACGCGGATCAAGCTCGGCACGCTGGTGACGTCGGTCGCCTACCGGCACCCGGGCGTGCTGGTCAAGACGGTCACCACGCTGGATGTGCTCAGCGGCGGGCGGATGTACCTGGGCGTCGGCGCGGGCGCGCCGTGGAACGTGCCGCCGCAGGGCCCCGGCACGGCGTGGGAGGCCGAGGGCCTCGGCATTCCGTTCCCGCCGCTCGCCGACCGCTTCGAGATGCTCGAGGAACTGCTCCAGGTCGCGAACCAGATGTGGGCCGGAGACCAGTCGCCGCATGACGGCAAGCACTACCAGCTCGTCCGCCCGCTCAACTCGCCCAACTCGGTGCAGCGCCCCCGCCCGCGGATCCTGGTCGCCGGCGGCGGCGAGCGCAAGACGCTGCGGTTCGTCGCGCGCTACGCGGACGCCTGCCACCTGCTCGACGCGCCAGGCAGCGAGTTCGGCCACGACATCAGGCGCAAGCTCGACGTCCTGCGCGAGCACTGCGCCGCGGCCGGCCGGGACTACGACGAGATCGAGAAGACCGTCGGCACCATGGCCGACCTCGACGACGACCTCGGCAAGGGGCTCGGCGAGGCGCTCGTCCGGCTGCGCGAGCTGTCAGACCTCGGCTTCGACCATGCCATCCTCGGGCGGCGCGGTCCGTGGACCGAGGAGAGCATCGCGGCGCTCGCCTCCGTCCTGCCCGAGGTGCACGCGATGGGTGTTGACCCCCGCCGGTAGCGGGGCGTGTACTCCAGACATGACGCAACCGACGGATTCGTTCCCGGTCACGACCGCGCTCGAGTTGCCGGGGATGACGGTCCAGCAGAACCTGGGCATCGCATTTGGCCTGGTAGTCCGCAGCATGGGCATCGCCAAGTCCTTCGCCGCGGGGTTCAGGTCGCTCGCCCAGGGCGAGGTGCGGCAGTACTCCGAGCTGCTGGAGGACAGCCGGCGGCACGCGATGGACCGCATGATCGAGAACGCGCGGCTGCTCGGCGCGAACGCCGTGATCTCGATGCGGTTCGACTCGTCCGAGATCGGCCAGCAGCTCACTGAGGTTGTCGCCTACGGGACGGCTGTGGTGGTCGGGCCCTCTTAGGTAGCCTGAAACTCGTGGACAGCACCGGTGACTCTCCGGCGCGTACCTTGCTCGGTGATCCCGAACGAGACCGTTTCGTCGCCGTCCTCCGCGAGCACTACGCCGCCGGGCGGCTCAGCCTGGAGGAGCTGCGCCGCCGCGCGGAGATCGTCCTCGCCGCCGCCTACCTCGACGAGGCGGAAAGTGCGATGGCCGGACTGCCGGGGATGGCCGCGCAGGCGCCCGACGCGGGTCACCAGCCGCGGCGCGGCTGGCTGTCCCGGCGCGGACACGCGGAAACCGCCGAGCCCGCGCCTGGCTGGCAGCGGACAGGGGAGCGGTTCCGCGATCCGTCGAGCGGCATGATCATGCGAGTGTGGGTCGACCCGGCCGATGGCAGTCGGCATTACGTGCCCGACGACACGACGGCCGGCTGACCTATGGCCGGCAGAGCTGGTTGAACAGATCCCGGTACCGCCGGATCAGCAGCCGCAGCTGCTCGGTGTCGGCGCCGCCATCCGCCGCCCGCCGGCCCGCGTCGGAGGACACGGTGCCCGCCGGCGAGCCGCTGTCGGCGTAATCGACGCCGTCCGGCATGCCGTCGCGGTCCCACAGGGCGCGCAGCTGCCGCTGCCGCTGCCGCAGCGCGCCGGCCAGCAGCTGCCCCGTGTGCTCGACGAGCCCCGCCGCGTCGGCGACCGCCTCCCGGGGGTCGTCGATGAACGCCCCCTGGATCCGCTGCCAGCTGGCCTGCAGCTCGTCGGTGTCGCTGAGCAGCGGGCCGTCCAGGCCGGCCGCCGCGTCCCAGGCCGGCGCCGCGCTCGAGTGATATGCCGCTTCGGATGCCGTCGCGCCGGCGGGCCCAGCCTTGGCTGCCACGGGCTCGTCGGCGGCGGCAGGCTCGGCGGGCACTGGCTCGGCTGCCCGGAGCACGTCGTCCGGCAGTTCGTCGTCTGCCAGCTCGTAATCCGCCACCTCGTGGTCCGCGAGATCGTCGTCTGCCGGCTCGCTGGCCGCGTGCTTGGGCGTGAAGCTAGGGGAGAGCGTGCTTTCCTGATCTGTCGTCGCGGGTGCCTGTTGCACGGGCACCGGCTGCCGGGTGGCAGGCGGGAGGGGCTCGCCATCGGGGGACCGGTCAAAATCCAGGCTCATCGCGGGTCACTCCTTTCTCGTCGCCTAGGCGGAACGGTCATCCAGCGGGCCATCGGCCTCGGCCCGGGCTCCGGTCCGGACCGTGACCTCGGGCTCGGTACCGGTCTCGGTCTCGGTCCCGGTACCGTCGGTGTCGCCTGGCCGGGACGCGGATTCGCTGACCGCGGTTTCGCTGGCCCCATCCGGTGCGTCAAACAGCTCCAGCAGCAGCGTGCGGTAGGCCAGCATGGCCTGCCTGAGGTCCTCGGTCCCTGCGGAGCCCGCCTGCCCGGTTGCCTGGCGGGCCCGCCGGTAGTCCCCGATCCGGTCCGCGTGGTAGACCGACAGGTCAGAAACCAGCCGCTCCCGGTCGGCGACCTGATAGCCGCGGTCCGCGGCGACCGCGGTGACCAGAGCGTCCGCCCCCTCCGCGGCACGCGCCGGGGCGTCGATGAACTGCTCCGGCAGCGTTGTCCACTGGGCCTCGTACGCGGCGCGCCGTTCGGCGCTGAGCGGCCGGATGTCCAGCTGCTCGATGCGGCGCTGCCGCTCAGCGAGCTCGCTCCGCGCCTGCCGCGGGCCGACCTCCGCCGCGAGCCGGTCGTACTCCGGGCCGAACCGGCGCTCCAAGGCCCGGCGGCGCTGTAGCACGATGCCGGCCGCCGCAGCGAGCAGCACAACGACGATCACGATCACGATGATGGTAACGGCCATGGTGACCTCCAAGACGACGGCGTGACCGACCCCGCGACTGCCCCGCAGATTGCGGTCCAAACTCCGCGAATCCCTGCCGGACGGCACAGCGGCCGGTCGTGTCCGGCGGCCGGCTCGCGCCGTCGCCCCGATACGATCTTCGGGGAAGCGAGGTGGGATGACGCGAATGGGGATGACTCCGGCCCAGGCGAGTGCGCCGGACCCAGGTCCCAGGCAGCCCGGGGCGCGGGCCGTTATCGCCTGGTTCGCGGTGGCGCTCGCAGGCAGTGCGGTGCTGGGCCTGCTCGCCGGGCTCATCTGGGGCGAGGTCGCGCCCCGCGCGCTGCTCCAGGAGGTCTCGCGGGGCACGGCCGAGCTCGTGAACCCCGAGACGAGCGCGTTCATCGTCGCCGACGGCTGGTTCTGCCTGATCAGCGCGGTCGCGGGGCTGATCACCGGGCTGCTCGGCTACCGGTTCCTGCTGACCGCGAGGACCGGCGCCCGCGCCGCCGAGGGCGTCCGGGCGGCCGCGGCGGCCGGGCTGATCCTCGGCGGCATCGCCGGCGGTTTCGTCATGCTCTGGCTGGGCGAGCAGATCGGCCTGTCCGACTACGAGCACCATCTGGCCACTAGCCCGGCCGGCACGCTGTTCCCCGCATCGCTCGCCCTCGGCGCCAAGAGCGCGCTGGCGTTCTGGCCGCTGGTCACCGCGGTCATCATCCTGGTCTCCGAATGGGGCACCCGCCGCTCCGCCTACCCCAGCACCGAGGATTCCGCCGCCGTCGACGACGCAGGCACGTGAGGCACGCGGCCGTCCAGCATGCGGACGGTTCTGCGACTGGCCTGCGGTCTTCGTAGACTGGGCGGGTGACTTCGGATAGCGGGGTCAGCCCCGTCACCACCGTTATTGACCTGCGTGGTCACGCCGCGGACGGGCTCACCAGGCAAGCGCTCGGCGGCGTGCTGCCGCGCGCGGCCCTCGACGTGGATCGCGCCGTGGACCTGGTAAAGCCGATCACCGAGGACGTCCGCGTCCACGGCGGCGCGGCGGTCCGTGAGTACACCAGGCGGTTCGACGGCGTGGACCTGGCGCATACCCGCGTCCCGCGAGAAGCCCTGCAGCATGCGCTGGACACCATCGACCCCAAGGTCAGGGACGCTCTCGAGGAAGCCGCCCGCCGCGCCAGAGTGGTGCACGAGGCCCAGGTCCCGCGCCGCGCGGAGACCACGCCCGCGCCGGGCCTCACCGTCTCCACCCGCTTCATCCCCGTCAACCGGGCCGGCGTCTACGTGCCAGGCGGCCTCGTCGCCTACCCGTCATCCGTGGTGATGAACGTGGTGCCGGCCCAGGCGGCCGGAGTCAGCGAGATCGCGGTCGCGAGTCCCCCGCAAAGCGAGTTCGGCGGCCTGCCGCACCCGGCGGTGCTGGCCGCCTGCGCCCTGCTCGGCGTCACCGAGGTGCACGCGGCCGGCGGCGCGCAGGCGCTCGCCATGTTCGCCTACGGCACCGAGGAGTGCGCGCCCGTCGACGTGATCACCGGCCCCGGCAACGTGTACGTCGCCGCCGCCAAGCGCGTCCTGCAAGGCCAGGTCGGCATCGACGGAGAGAACGGCCCCACCGAGATCGGCATCATCGCCGACCACACCGCCGACCCCGGCTACCTGGCCGCCGACCTCATCGGCCAGGCCGAACACGACGAACTCGCCGCCTGCCTGCTGATCACCACCGACGCGGGCCTGCCTGCCAAGGTCGACGAAGAGCTCAAGCGCCAGCTCCCCGTCACGAAGCACAAGGAGCGGGTCGCCGCCGCGCTCGGCAACCAGGCGGGCTACGTTATCGTCGACGACATCGACGCCGCCAGGGCGGTGTCCGACGCGTGGGCGCCCGAGCACCTGGAGGTGCAGACCGAGGATGCGGCCAAGGTCGCCGGCGAGATCCGCAACGCCGGGGCCGTCTTCGTCGGCCCCTACTCACCGGTCTCGCTGGGCGACTACCTGGCCGGCTCCAACCACGTGCTCCCGACGGGCGGCACCGCCCGGCACACCAGCGGGCTGTCGGTGTACCCGTACCTCAAGGTCGTCAACGTCATCGAGTGCGACCGTGACTCGCTCGCGGCCGTCGCGCCGCGCGTCGACGCGCTCGGCGGCGCGGAGGACCTCGCCGCGCACGTGGCCGCCGTCCGCGTTCGCGTCCCCAGGGGCAGCCAATGACCGAAGAGGCGAAGCAGCTGCCCGTTCGGGATGACCTGAAAGACCTGCACCCGTACGGAGCGCCGCAGCTTGACGTCCCGGTGCAGCTGAACACCAACGAGAACCCGTACGCGCCGAGCCAGGCGCTCCAGCGGGCGATCGCCGGCGCGGTGGCCGGCGTGGCCGGCACGCTCAACCGCTACCCGGACCGGGACGCGACCGACCTGCGCAAGGAGCTCGCCGACTACCTCGGCCACGACCTGACCGCGGCCGGCACGTGGGCCGCGAACGGGTCCAACGAGATCATCCAGCAGCTCCTGCAGGCGTTCGGCGGCCCGGGCAGGACCGCGCTCGGCTTCGAGCCGTCCTACTCGATGCACCCGCTGATCTCGACGGTCACCTGCACCACCTGGCTGGCCGGGGAACGCGACGCCGACTACGGCCTGTCTACCGCCGCTGAGCAGGTGAAACGTCACCAGCCCGACGTCGTGTTCATCACCTCCCCGAACAACCCCACCGGCACCTCCGTCCCCCTCAACCTCATCGCGGCGGTGTACGACGCGGCGCGCGGCATGGTCGTCGTGGACGAGGCCTACGCGGAGTTCCGCCGGGACGGCACGCCGAGCGCGCTCGCCCTGCTGCCGGGACGGCCGCGGCTCGTCGTCACCAGGACGATGTCCAAGGCGTTCGCCGCCGCCGGCACCCGGCTCGGCTACCTGGCGGCCGATCCCGCGGTGATCGACGCGCTGCTGCTGGTCCGGCTGCCGTACCACCTGTCCACGGTGACCCAGGCGGTCGCCCGCGCCGCGCTCGCCCACAAGGAAGAGCCGCTCGCGACCGTGGCGGCGCTCCGCAAGGGCCGCGACGAGCTGGTGGCATGGCTGCGCGGGAATGGCCTCACCGTGGCGGACAGCGACGCGAACTTCGCGCTGTTCGGCGTGTTCGGCGACAGGGACGCGGTGTGGCAGGGCCTGCTTGACCGCGGGGTGCTGATCAGGAACACCGGCCCGCGGGGCTGGCTGCGCGTCACGGTGGGAACGCCGGAAGAGACAGCCGCGTTCAAGGCGGCGCTGACGGAGGTGCTGGCACTGTGAGCCGCGTGGGACGCGTGACCCGCGAGACGAAAGAGACCGAGCTGCTCGTCGAGCTCGACCTGGACGGGCCCGGCCCTGTCGAGGTGGAGACGGGGGTGCCGTTCTTCGACCACATGCTCGCCCAGCTGGGCAAGCACGCCTGCCTCGGGCTGACCGTCCGGGCCAAGGGCGACATCGAGATCGACGCGCACCACACGGTGGAGGACACGTCGATCGCGCTGGGCCAGGCGCTGCGCGAGGCGCTGGGCGACAAGTCAGGGATCTCGCGGTTCGGCGACGCGCTGGTCCCGCTCGACGAGACGCTGGTCCGCGCCGCCGTCGACCTGTCGGGGCGGCCGTACGTGGTCCATGAGGAGCCCGACGGCATGGCCCCGATGATCGGCGCCAGCTACGACACCACGCTGACCAGGCACATCTGGGAGTCGCTCGCGTTCTCCGCCGGGATCTGCCTGCACGTGCACGTGCTGTACGGCCGCAACCCGCACCACATCGTGGAGGCCCAGTTCAAGGCCGTCGCCCGCGCGCTCCGGGCGGCTGCCGCCTTCGACCCGAGGGCCGGCGGGGTTCCGTCCACGAAGGGCGTGCTTTAAATGCATTATCCGGAACGGGCCCGTGCCTGCGCCCAGGACCTGACATGACCCGCCGGGTCGTGGTGCTCGACTACGGGTCGGGGAACCTGCGGTCCGCCGAGCGGGCCCTGGCCCGGACCGGGGCGAACGTCACGGTGACCGCCGACCTGGATGCCGCCGCCGACTGCGACGGCCTGGTGGTGCCCGGCGTCGGCGCGTTCGCCGCCTGCATGACCGGCCTGCGCGGCATCGGCGGCGAGAAGGTGATCGCGAGCAGGCTGGAGCGGGCGCGCCCGGTCCTCGGCATCTGCGTCGGCATGCAGATCCTGTTCGCAGCGGGTGTCGAGCACGGGGTCCGGGCCGGCGGGTGCGGGATCTGGCCCGGCACCGTCGAGCGCCTGGACGCGCCGGTCCTGCCCCACATGGGCTGGAACACGGTGGCCGCGGCACCGGGTTCGGCGCTGTTCGCCGGGATTCCGGCAGGCACGCGCTTCTATTTCGTGCACTCCTACGCGCTGCGCATGTCCGACGCGGACCCGCTGCTGGAGGCGGGCGCGAAGATCACCGTGACCGAGCACGGCGAGCCGTTCGCCGCGGCCGTCGAGCAGGGCATCGTCGCCGCGACCCAGTTCCACCCGGAGAAGTCCGGCGACGCCGGCGCGGCCGTCCTACGCAACTGGCTGGAGAGCTTGTGAGCGCACTGATCCTGCTGCCCGCCGTCGATGTGGCGGGCGGCCAGGCCGTACGGCTGGTGCAGGGCGCCGCCGGGTCCGAGACCTCCTACGGCGACCCGCTGGACGCCGCCCTCGCCTGGCAGTCCGCCGGCGCGGAGTGGATCCACCTCGTGGACCTGGACGCCGCCTTCGGCCGGGGCTCCAACGCCGAGCTGCTGGCGCGGGTTGCCGGCAAGGTGGACGTCAAGGTCGAGATGTCCGGCGGCATCCGCGACGAGGCCTCCCTTGACCGCGCGCTGGCGACCGGCTGCGTCCGGGTCAACATCGGCACCGCCGCCATGGAGAACCCCGAGTGGGTCCGGTCGGTGATCGGCCGCCACGGCGACCGGATCGCGATCGGCCTCGACGTGCGCGGCAGGACACTGGCGGCCCGCGGCTGGACGAAAGAGGGCGGCGACCTGTATGAGGCGCTCGACCGCCTCGACGCCGAGGGCTGCGCCCGCTACGTGATCACCGACGTGCTCAAGGACGGCATGCTCCGCGGCCCCAACCTGGACCTGTACCGCGACGTGTGCGGGCGCACGAAGGCGCCGGTCGTGGCCAGCGGGGGCGTGTCATCCCTAACGGACCTGCGCGCCCTCGCCAGCCTGGTCCCGATCGGCGTGGAAGGCGCGATCGTCGGCAAGGCCCTGTATGCCGGCGCGTTCACGCTGGCGGAGGCGCTCGCCGAGGTGTCGTCGTGACCGCGACGCGGCGGGTCTCGTCGGACGCGCCCTGGGAGCGGGCCGTCGGCTACAGCCGGGCGGTCGCGGCGGGCGACTTCATCTTCGTGACCGGGAGCACGTCCGTGCGGCACGGGGAGGTGGTGCACGAGGGCGACGCCAGGGAGCAGACGATCCAGGCGATCGCGAACATCGGCGCGGCGCTGGAGCGGCTCGGAGCCGGCCTGCCGGACGTGGTGCGGACCCGGATGTTCGTCACCGACATCTCCCGCTGGCCGGAAATCGGCGACGCCCACCGCGCGGCCTTCGGCGACGTCCTGCCGGCCACCAGCATGATCCAGGTGACGGCGCTGATCGACCCGCGGCTGCTCGTTGAGGTGGAGGCCGTGGCGTACAAGCCGGGCATCGGCGCCGCGGGCGCCGCGGGCCCCGACGCGCCCGCGGCCGACGCGCCAGGCGAGCGGCCGGCCGCCGCGCCCGGGCTTGGCTGGCCCTGATGGGCGTCGCGGTGCGGGTCATTCCCTGCCTGGACGTCGACGGCGGGCGGGTGGTCAAGGGCGTGCACTTCCGCGACCTGCGAGACGCCGGCGATCCGGTCGAGCTGGCCGCGCTGTACGACTCCGAGGGCGCCGACGAGCTGACGTTCCTCGACATCACCGCCTCGAGCGGCGGCAGGCAGACGATGTACGACGTGGTGCGGCGCACCGCCGAGCAGGTGTTCATCCCGCTCACCGTGGGCGGCGGCGTGCGGTCGTGTGCGGACGTGGACGCGCTGCTGCGCGCCGGCGCCGACAAGGTCTCGCTGAACACCGCCGCGATCGCCAGGCCCGCGCTGCTCGGCGAGGCGGCGCGGCAGTTCGGGTCGCAGTGCGTGGTGCTCTCGGTGGACGCCCGCCGGGTGCTGCCGGGGGCAGGATCGCCGCCGGCGCCGAGCGGCTTCGAGGTGACCACGCACGGCGGGCGGACACCGGCCGGCATCGACGCCGTGGACTGGGCCCGCCGCGCGGTCGACCTCGGCGCGGGGGAGATCCTGCTGAACTCGATGGACGCCGACGGCACCACGGCCGGGTTCGACCTCGAGCTGATCCGCCTGGTCCGCGCCGCCGTCACCGTCCCGGTGATCGCCAGCGGCGGCGCGGGCGCCCTGGAGCACTTCCCGCCCGCCGTCGACGCGGGTGCGGACGCGGTGCTGGCGGCCAGCGTCTTCCACTTCGGCACGCTGCGGATCGGCCAGGTAAAAGAAGTTTTGCGCGCGAGCGGGCACCCGGTTCGATGACTATCTTCCGAACCACCCGAACGGGCTATATTTCGCCCATTGATAGTCATCGATCACCGGGCCGGGCCGGTATTTGACGGCTCAACCGGGGGGTTCTGCGGCCCGGCGTGCGGCCAGTTGGCCGGGAGTGTAGCAAGGCAGACGGGGTTTATACCACTTTTTGGTCCTCTGCCGGATTCGGCTTAGTGTCCTCTGTTGTCAGGCGCTCCTAAGGCTGCCCGCATCTCGTGCCCCAGCGGTACCCCATGCAGGCAGCCTTCCTCGTGAGCGCGTGCTACTCGGGAAGGAGCCCTTTGGGCAGCCCAGCAAAACACGCACGTCCCGGCTTCACACGCCGGCTGCCGATCGCGGCCGCCCCTGCGCTGTTCGGAGTAGCGGCCGCGTTCGCTCTCGCCAACGCGCCCGCCGCCTCGGCGGCGCAGGCACCCGCGCACACCACGGCCAAGACGGCCACCGCGGCCGTGACCCGGCTGGACACGGTCATCCGCCCGGCGGCGAAGAAGACCGCCGCGCACCCGGGCAAGTACACCGTCAAGTCCGGTGACAGCCTTAGCGCCATCGCGAAGCGGGTTTACCACAACCCGGCGTACTGGCCGGTCCTCTACTGGGCCAACCACAGCCAGATCAAGTACGCGAACGTCATCGAGGTCGGCCAGAAGCTGACCGTCCCGGCCAAGCCGGCCAAGATTCCCGCCGCTCCGTCGGTGCTCGGGCCGGCCGCTCCAGCCCCGGTGCAGACCACGTCGGCCCCCGTGACCTACGCGGCGTCCGCGCCGGTCTACTCCGCGCCAAGCCAGGCCGCGACCACCTACACGGGCGGCGGCTCGTTCCAGTCGTGCGTCATCGCACGCGAGTCCGGCGGTAACAGCCAGGTCATGAACTCCAGCGGCCACTACGGCCTCTACCAGTTCAGCTCGGGGACCTGGGCCGCCTACGGCGGTAACCCCGGCGATTTCGGCAACGCGAGCGTGTCCGAGCAGAACCAGGTGTTCAACAACGCCATCGCGGCAGGCGGCCAGTCCAACTGGGCCCCGTACGACGGCTGCTGATTAACGCGCCGCGTCGCAATCCCTGAGTACTTCTTTTCCCAAGAGTGCAGACGGTGTCGTGACGCGTGCGCGCGGAATCGGGCCAGCGGCAAGCAGCCGCTGGCCCGCTTCCGCTTGTCAGCCTCGCCCCCAGCGCCCTGGCATATGGGGTGGGCGGACGTCTTCTCCATGACCACGAAACTTCGTGGCTGCCATACTGATAACAGCAAGAAGCGGGCCCAGAAGCAGGTACTGCCGAAACTCTTAACCTGTTCTGAGCGAAGTTCCAAGGGTTCTCCCAGCGGTTACCCGCAGGGGTCTTATCGGCGATGGCGATACTCATGGCCGTGACGAACATGTACGCAACTGGCGGGCTCGGCGAAACGCCGCCCGAACAAGCGACACAACCTATCGTGCTGCCGTACGGCGGCACGCCACCTCAGGGCGGCCACCCGCCCCGCGGCGGCCGGGGCCGCGGGCGGGTCGCCGCGGTCATCGTGGCCTGCGCCGTCGTGGCCGGCGGCGCGTTCGCCGTGACCGAAGCGGTCTCGGGAACTACGCCGAACCTCACGCCGGCGGCATCGACCGCGCTGTCCAGCGGGCCGACAGGCCAGGCGGCCGTGCTGAACGGCGTCCTCGCGGACGCGGCGTCCGCGACGCCCACGGCCAGCACTCCCGCGACCAAGGCGGCCGCGGTGCGCCGGCTCGGCCGGGCGCTCGTCCGGCTCCGGCTGCTCGGCGGAATCCACGGCGAGTTCACCTTCGAGACCAAGGACGGGGCCCGCACGCTGGCGTTCGAGCGCGGCACGGTGATCTCGGTCACCGGCAGCGACGTGACGGTGCGGGCCACCGACGGGACCACCTGGACCTGGGTGCTCACCAGCACGTCTATCGTCAGGGAGAATGGATCGCGCACGTCGGCCAATAGCCTGGCGGACGGGCAGCTGGTGCTCGCCGCGGGACCTGTCACTGGCAGTACGCGGGACGCCAGGCTGCTCGTGATCCGGTCCGCTCCGAAGAAGCAGGCCTAAGACCGCCGTCCGCGCACCGCGGCACGCGGGGTGCCACGGTGCGCGGACGGCCCGGCGACTCGGCTCTACTCCCCGGCGACGGCCGCCGCCACGGACGCCTCCGCCCCGGCGTGGGTCGTCCTGGTGGTGGCAATGCCGGTGGCGGCCACCGCGGCGCCGACAATGCCGGCGTCGTTCTG
>Ga0207699_10000448_pt1 | contig 21107 bp, 20 predicted proteins | sample LARL51metaG_FD_184344 | JGI IMG/M metagenome (GOLD analysis project Ga0207699, IMG submission 184344) | Corn, switchgrass and miscanthus rhizosphere microbial communities from Kellogg Biological Station, Michigan, USA - LAR L5-1 metaG... | ecosystem: Host-associated > Plants > Roots >...
TGGGTGAGATTCTTTTTGCAGTTGTTGTTCTTGAACTTCTTGATTTAAAGGGAGAGAGACATGGCTCTTATACACACGAATCCAAAATCCCCACTTCTGGCAAAACCGGCCAGAAGTGGGGCACCCGTTTGTTTTTGTATTGCGTTGCTGACTCTAGTCGCAACACTGGCAGGGGCGCAGACTGTTGAGCTGTCGATCGACACATCGAAGACGGGGGCGAAGATCGACCGCAACCTGTTCGGGCAGTTTGCGGAGCATCTTGGGCATGGAATATATGACGGCATTTGGGTTGGACAGGATTCTTCGATTCCGAATATCCGCGGCATTCGCAAGGATGTGGTTGCAGCGCTGAAAGCAATCAAGGTCCCCAATGTGCGGTGGCCGGGAGGGTGCTTTGCGGATGGATATCACTGGCGGAATGGTATCGGCCCGAAGCGCAGCGTAACACTCAATCCCGACTGGGGCGGCGTAATCGAGCCGAATACGTTCGGTACGCATGAGTTCATGGACTTCATCGACCAGATAGGGTCGGAGCCGTACGTTTCGGTGAATGTTGGGTCGGGAACTCCTCGGGAAGCGGCGGAGTGGATTGAGTACATGACTGCGGCGGAGGCGACGACTCTCGGCAAGGAGCGCGGTGCAAACGGCCATGCAGCGCCCTACAAGGTTCCGTATCTGGGTATCGGGAACGAAAGCTGGGATTGCGGCGGCAATATGACTCCGGAGTATTACTTGAGTCAATTCAAGATCTACAGCCGCTTCGTTCGCAACTACGATCCGGCGCAGCAGGAAACCGACAAGATGCTGAGGATCGCGGTTGGGCCGGGTGGTGGTGAGTCGCGCTGGACCGATTGGACGGAGACCATCATGAAAGGCTACCAGCAACATACGTGGAGCTGGGAGATGAATGGCCTGTCGTTGCACAACTACACAGTGATGAACTGGCAGGACAAGTTTAAGTCGGAAGGGTTCGGGGAGGATGAGTACGCGAGATTCCTCCAGGAAACTCTGAAGATGGATGATTTGATCGCGAAGCATTCGGCGATCATGGATAAGTACGATCCACAGAAGAAGGTCGCTCTGGTTGTAGATGAGTGGGGATCATGGTATGCGCCGCTGCCAGGGAGCAATCCGGGATTCTTGGTGCAGCAGAATAGCTTGCGCGATGCAGTGCTGGCAGCGCTGAACCTGAACATTTTTACCCGGCATGCAGATCGTGTGCGCATGGCGAACATCGCGCAGATGATCAATGTACTGCAGGCGATGATCCTGACTGACAAAGAGAAGATGGTGCTGACTCCCACTTACTACGTGTTCAAGATGTATGTGCCGTTTCAGGACTCGACGTTTGTGCCGGTGACGCTTGATGCGGGGAAGTACACGCGCGGTGACGTCACTTTGCCACGCGTGGATGCGATCGCGGCGAAAGGTAAGGACGGAAAGCTTTGGCTCGAAGTAACGAATGTCGATCCGAATCAGGCTGTCGAAGTCCAAGTGAATCTCGCAGGAGTTTCCGCCAAGGGAGCCACGGGTGAGACCCTGACCGCTCCGAAGGTCGACAGCATCAATACGTTCGACGCGCCGAATACGGTTGTGCCGAAGGCTTATTCGGCGAAAGCATCGGGAGGGAGGTTGACGTTGAAACTGGAGCCGAAGTCGGTAACCGTTATTTCGCTGGAGTAATGGCGGTTGCGCGTCATCGCAGCAGGAAGTGATCGCTGAAGGGACGCTCAATCACGCGAGAGACGTCCCAGCCTGCTTTTTGAACTAATGCGCGGAAGGCCGAGAGACCGCGCGGTTTGGTTTTTGCTGAGCTGATTGTGTGCAGGCGCTGAATTGGTTCGTCCGCACGGGTGGCTGAGCCGGCTACGCCGATGACTTGATCGGCAGCGTGAAGCACCTTGAGATTCGCTAGAACATCTTCGCCACTTCCGTATTCGAACAAACCGCCTTCCGAAGAGCAAAGAATCAATCCTTCCCTGCAACGAGCTTCATTCACAGCTTGCTGCAAGACGTCTGTGTTCGACCAGTCGTAATGAATCGCGCGAAAGTTTACGCGGAGTCCATGCAATGGCGCACCCGGGGCGGAGAGTGCGGCCAATGCGCCTTGTCCGAACGCAGGCCCCGTGTCGTCCAGGTCGAGAATGTCGAGGAATATCTCACGCTGCGCGAGAATGCCCGGATGATTCTTGCAAAGCAGGATCAGCATATTCAGCGAATCGATTGCCGGGCCACCAGCGATGTTTATCAAGTGCAGAGGTCGATTTGGAGCTTGAGAGAGAGGGGAGACTACGGCCTCGACCATGAGGGAGGCGACATCTTGCACGCGAAGGCGCACTGCAACTGCCGGCAGAGAGACGGCAATGCGTCGATCAATCGGATTCGCGTATGCCGTGGGCAGCATGTCGGGACCGAGTTTCAGAAGATATGTATGCATCCCAGTCATGAAGCTATTTTGTGATCGGCGGATGCCCTCGGCGAGCATCGAGTTGCGTAGGAAGAACTGCAAGAGCGCAGTGCGAATACGCCTGGGCAAAAAATGAAACGGAATCGGCTCGCGCAAGAATTTCTGGACAAGTGCGCTTTGCTCGGCGTCGGTGATGTTCAGTGCAAAGACGGGGTGCGTTATGTCGATGACCGGCAGTTCGACTCCGTCTTTTGTAAGGGCATAGGCGACTCCTGATCTTTTGTTTGGTTCCAGTACAGGCATGCGGTTCAGTGAAGCGCGGGCGACAGCATGTTGCGACTCAGTCAAGGCTGAAATCGACGGGACATCGGTTTCCGGGCGCATCTCCTTTTTCCGGTAAAATCGAAGCTTCCCAAGGAGGCTCTTATGAATACTACTTCTACCGCGGACGCTCCTCCGAGCACAGATGTACCTTCGACTTCACTCGACAAGATTGCCGCGCTCGAGCGGCAGTATCTTTTGCAGACTTACAGTCGATATCCCGTGGTGCTCGCCAAAGGCAAAGGTGTGTTTCTGTTCGACACTGACGGAAAGAAGTATCTGGATTTCGTGTCAGGCATCGGGGTAAACGCGCTGGGGCACGCGCATCCTCGTATTGTGAAGGCGATTCGGGATCAGGCAGCGAAGCTCATTCACGTGTCGAATCTTTACTACCACGAGTACCAGGGCCAGCTCGCGGAGAAGTTGTGCAAGCTCTCGGGATTAAACCGGGCGTTCTTCTCCAATAGCGGAACGGAGGCGATCGAAGGCTCAATCAAACTTGCGCGGTTGGCGGGACATCGCGCCGGGGGAGACGCGAAGTGCCGGCTCGTGGCGCTGGATGGTTCGTATCATGGGCGAACGTTCGGGGCACTATCGCTGACGGGGCAGGACAAGCATCGCAAGGGCTTTGAGCCACTGCTCGAAGACGTGACGTTCGTGAAGCGGAACGATCTGGAGAGCTTGCGAGCGTCGGTCAATGACAATACTTGTGCGATTGTGCTGGAGCCGATTTTCGGGGAAGGCGGAATCTTCGAATGTTCCGAAGAATTCTTACGGGAGTGCCGCGCAATGGCAGATCGGCATCGTGCTGCGCTGATCTTCGATGAGATTCAGTGCGGGTTGGGGCGCACAGGAACGATCTTTGCGTTCCAAACCTTCGGCGTGACGCCGGATATCGTCGCCATCGCGAAGCCGATTGCTGCTGGGCTTCCTCTCGGTGCCTTCATCGCTAAAGAAGAATTTGCCAGCGCAATTTCTCCGGGTCAGCACGGAACTACATTTGGCGGCGGTCCGCTCGCGTGCCGGATTGCGTTGGAGTTTCTTTCCATCGTTGAAGAAGAAAAACTGCTCGAGAACGTAAGTCGTGTTGGTGCTTATCTTCAGCAGGAGTTGAAGGAACTGGTCACGAAGCGCTCGGTGGCGACTGCGGTGCGTGGACGTGGATTCATCCAAGGCATTCAGTTGGAGATTCCGGCGCGCCCGATTGTGGATGAGGGGTTGGCCGCGGGGGTGTTATTTAACAGCACGCACGATACGGTAGTGCGTTTCCTGCCTCCGTTCATGATGGAAGAGAAGCACGTGGATAAGGGGATTCGAGTATTGAAGAAGTTATTGGGGAAGAAGAGAGCGGCGGCTTAGGAAAATCGGAATCCTATCTAGCGTAGAAAGCGCGGGGTTAGGATCACGCATGTTGGGTTCGTGGTCGGAATACCTGCTCAGTTGAGCAGGTAGGGATCCTTCGACGCGCAAAAAGCGCGCCTCAGGATGGCAACGTTTGAGCTGCTGGGTGCAGACCAGCGAGAGAAAGTGTCGCTGTCGCGAAAAAATCGGGGAGCCGAAGCTCCCCAAAGTGAAGCGACAGAGGCGTTGTTTCACTTAAATAGAAGGCGGCGGCAGGAAAAGAGTTGTCCTCGCAAGAAAGAAACTGGCGTCGGGATTGAGAAAAAATGGTGGTAGGACAGGTGGAGACAGCGGGCGCCCCGGCTGTAGGACAGGGTGTTGAAGAGTGCTGGATGGATTTTGACGGGGCGCAAATGCGGTATTTGCGCGCCGGTTCGGGGCCACCTCTGGTGCTTCTCCATGGGCTGATGGGGTATTCCTTCTCGTGGCGCTTTACATTGCCTTCGCTTGCGCCCTACCGCACATGTTACGCGCTCGATATGTTAGGTGCGGGATTCTCCGATCGGCCAGAGATTGATCATTCCATGCGGGCGACCGCATTGCGCGTGATCCGATTCGCAGAGGAATTAAAGCTCCAAACCTTTGATCTGCTGGGGACGTCGCGAGGTGGCGCGGTGGCGATGTGCGCGGCTGCGGAGTGTCTTGTCCGCGGAACTCCGCTTGTAAAAAGTCTGATCCTGGTGGCGCCAGTAAACCCCTATTCGACGCATGGGCGGTGGTTGGCACCCTTCATTGGAGGCCGCCTGGGATCGGTTGGATTTCGCTGGTGCGTCGATCGGGTACCGGCTCTGTTTCCGTATTTCCATTTCCGCCTCTATGCAGATCGCACGAAGATCCCGCCGGATAGTCTCGAAGGATATCAAGCGCCCATGGTAAAGCCAGGATTGATCGATCACGCGCTCAGTATTGTTAGCACCTGGACGGCCGACTTGCGGGAATTGAAAGAATTACTGCCAAAATTGTCGGCAATTCCTACCGCGTTGATGTGGGGAACGAAGGATCCAGCGGTGTACTACTCGTCGATGGAACCACTGGCGAAATACTTTCCGCAAGCGAAGAAGGTTGTGTTCTCCGGGATCGGGCATTTGCCTTATGAAGAATGTCCCGTAGAATTCAATCAAGCGCTAATCGATTTCTTAAAGTGACTAATTCTATTTTGTTTGGGGCGCGCTCGGGCCCACGACTGCCGGTAGGGGCGCCGGCGTTACGATGACAGAATTCATCCTCGAGAGTTTGCGTCATGCCATTGTTTTGTACGGCTATTGGGCAGTGGGTGTCGCCTTATTGCTGGAGAATGCGGGGATTCCAGTACCCGGCGAAACGATTTTGCTTCTCGCCAGTTTCATGGCGTACTCCGAACACGATCTGCGACTCTCATGGATCATCGTTGTGGCCACAGTTGCTGCAACCGTTGGCGATAACCTGGGGTTTGCATTCGGGTATCACGGTGGCCGTCCACTGCTCGCCAGGTATCAATCATTATTCCGGATCCAGAAATCAACAATCGAGCGGGGAGAGAGTTTGTTTGAGCGCTACGGAGCAGCCACAATTTTCTTCGCTCGATTCGTCTTCGGCATGAGGATCATCGCCGGTCCGATGGCGGGTGTGCTACGGATGTCTTGGAAGAAATTTGCAGTGTTCAATTTTCTGGGCGCAGCAGTATGGGTCGGTGTGATCTCTAGCGTGGGATATTTCTTTGGGCGGCATTGGGACAAGCTAGAGCGTGGGATGAAGCGGTTCGATGTTGTGGTAGCGGTAGTCGTGGTGGCGATCGCGGTTTTTCTTTGGTGGCGAGGACGGCGCTCCGAAAGGAATTAAAGAATACATCTCCAGATCACTGCATTTCTGCCATATTCATGCACTTATGTGAATAGCTTTCACATTCCGTTCGCTTCACGACCAAGGCATTCATATGCCGATGCTTAGTGCATAGGTCAGTCACATCTATTGCACCTTACGGATAGGTGAGCACCTTCTGAGTAACCCATTGGACAGGCTCAGCGCGGTCCACGACGCTATACTTGAGCGCAGTCGCGGTCGGGGTCTCTCAAAATTGGGGCGAGCAACTCCGTGGCATAGCAGAAATCGGTTGCGTCCGAGCCGCAATTCGGACGAGGAGGAAAGAATGAAGAAGATTGGGTTTCTAACTCTGCTCATGATAGCGACACTTCTTTTGACGCTCGCCTTTACCGCAGCGGCAGCCGGACCAAAGCCAGCCCCAGCAGCTGTAGTCGCAGCTGTTCCGACACCGGCCCCGGTTGCCACGCCGGAACGGCATCCGCACATCGACGAAGCTCTGGAACACATGCGCGCTGCCAAGCACGAACTCGATATTGCCGAGCACGATTTTGGAGGCCATCGGGCGAAGTCGGTTGAGCACCTCAATCAAGCGATGCATGAAGCCGAAATCTGCATGTCGATGAAGTAAACGGGCCCGGGTTTTCAAAATCGAAAGGCAGCGTCCGAGGACGCTGCCTTTTTGCATTTGGTATGGAATCTCGTGACGATCTTATCGTCCGCCAAAAGTGTAGCCGAGTGACCCTCCGAAGCGCAGTACGTGATCAGAATGAAATTCGTAGTTGTTGGGAATGAAGTAGTAGTGCGCTTCTGGCCGGATAAAAATACCTTTAAAAAGGCTATAACGCAGGCCAAATCCTGCGTGCACCAGAAAGTGAGTGTTGTTCACGTGGGTGCTGCATCCATTTCCGTAGAAGCAGGTTGCGGTCTTCTGGTAGAAGATCAGCGTTTCTCCGCCGACGCCGGCCATGAAGTCACCCCGAAACTTCGGTGCGAACGCGTGACCGTATACCCAGTTCACGTCGTAAAAGACCGGGCGATAGTATTGATATCGGTTGTAAAGGCCTTCCTTTGCCCGAAATGCGCCTTCGATATTGAGCCCACGGGAATTTTCCGATAGATACTGCAGGCTGAACCCGGCGAAAACACCTCCGTTGTCGCCAGGTGGAACGAAGGCCAGTGATGCGCTGTTGGGTCCGGGAGACTCGAGGATGCTTCCGCTGCCAGCAACGTCGAGTTGCTGCGCGTGCAATACGTTGGCGAGGATGCAGAGCACGCAGAAGACGAGAGCGATTCTCATTTCGAAGTTGTGAGTCGTCAGTGCGACGCGGACACGGAAAACGAGCCCTCGAATGGCGGCTCTGAAGAGCCGCCCGAGGACTAGGATTTTGCTGGGGAACTGAGAACTGAGAACTATTGGCATCGGTCCGGTCGTTTACTCTGGACCGATAGTGTATCCGATCGAAGCTCCGACGTGGATGATGTGGCCGGAGGTAAAGTTATCAGTGTTGTTCACGATCTGATAGTAGCGGAGCTCAGGACGAATGAACATGTGTCCCCACACGTAATAGCGGAGACCGCCGCCTACGTCCACCAGAAAATGATTGGAACTGGTGTAGCAGGCGCCGAAGTAGACGCAGCCGCTGGTCGGCTGATAGCCATAGAAGCGGGTGCTCTGCCATCCGATCCCACCGAATAGATCAAGCCCAGCCTTCTTGCCCAAGCGAGGCTGAAACACGCCGTTGAAGTCGAAGAGTAGCGGCCGATAGGGTTGACCTCCGGGCCCGCCGAACTCGCCCTGGCTGGCTTTCCAATTCACGTCGAAAGCCGCGCCGAGACGGCTCTTGAAGACGATGTCGGCGCCTAGGTTCAGATAGAGGCCACCCTTTTCGGGACAGACAACGTTTCCGCTCGAATTGGTGCTGCAGTTGGAATTCCCAATCGTCGAAGAAGGCGTGGAGGACAGCATCGTGCCGCCGCCGATGTAAGCGTCGCCCTGTTGGGCAGAAGCCAAGCTAGCGAAACCGAAAACTAGAAGGACCACCGCGAGGAAGGCCAACTTTCTCAAGAGAAACCTCCTAATGCGTGCTGACTGTTACGATGCAACCGCCAAAGCTTTTGGATGCAAGCACCTAGCTAGATCTCATCATAATTCCATGCGCACGGAATGTACAAATCAAACCACGTCGTCGTCGGAAAAGCTGATACTGGAAAAGCTGATACTGAAAGTCAGACGAACCCTGCGAACCTGTGAAAGTTGCGTGGGAATCAGAAGTGGCACTAATTGAGCACAACTAAAGATGACTGATCCGACGCGCACATTGAGCATGATAAGGATCCCGCAACTCGCACACAGATTTCGTTTGCGGTGCAAACGAACGATCGTTGATGGGGATTACAACCGGAATGATCTGCGCACAGTAACTCTTAGCGCGAGGAACTTGACCCACCGCCACGCAAAATATGATCGATGGCGATCGGTCCGCCCCCGAGGAAAATGAGAGCGAAGGCCAAGGTTGCGGCAGCGAGAGGAAACTCGTAACCGGGATGGTCCGGAGATCCCATTAATCCATTGTGCAAATGCACTTTCCAGATGGCGACGAACAGGTTGATGCAGACGGCGAACGCGGCGGGGCGAGTGAAAAATCCTACGAAGATGAGCAGCCCGCCGATCAATTCGGTAAGGGCAGAGACATATCCAAGCCAGGAAGGGATGCCCATGCTGCCCACCAAGCCGGCGAAATGCTGAAGGCCATGAGAGAACTTCTGATATCCGTGAGCCATCATGATCGCTCCGAGGGTCAAACGCATCAGCAGCAAGGCAAGAGGTTGTAGCCGGTCGAGATAGCGCACAGGAATCCTCCTGATGTTGACGAACTAGATTAGCGCAAGCAGGCGAGGGGAATCCGAGAAATCGATTGCACCCCGGAACAGCTTTTGATAACGTGGTTCGCCGCGGGACGCCGCTCCGGCAATGCGGATGCTGCGCAGTGGCGCCTTTGCAAAAATCTCTCTCCCCCCCGGGCCCCGAAAAATATCCGCGAAATTGCGCGTTAGGCGACTGCGCAGACGCCCGCTTGTTCGTTGGACGAAATTCTCGAATTGAGGAGCCATCGATGAGGTTGATGAACCACCCTGTTCATACCAGCGGTGTTGCACGTTTTCTTCTTTCAGGATTACTGGTAGCGCTTCCGGTTTTCGCGGTTGCGCAGCACAAGAATTCACCGGCTCCGCATCCGAGTGCACCAGCGCCGCATGCCAGCGCTCCCGCGCACAACTCAGCGCCGAGCCATTCGCAACAGCCGCAGCATTCGAATATGCCCCAGCACAATGCAAATGGGACGATGAATAGACCGGCAATGGGAAGCGCGAATCATGCAGGACCGGGAGCGTCCAACAATTCCCACTCCGCAATGGGGAACAACGGCCACAACATGAACAATACGGTCGGCAACCATGGAGTGAACAGTGCGGGAGGCCACAACGGAACGAACAACAACATGGCCAATCGCAACGGCAACATGGGGAATCACGGCGGCAACGCGGCCAATCACAACGGCAACATGGGGAATCATCCCGGGAACAACAGCGCAATGCACGCGGGCAACAACGGACGACCTGGCGCTCATGGGACGATGAACCGGACTCCGCCGGGTCACCAGGTTTCACTGCGAGGCGGAGGCACAGCGCACATTCGTCCCAATGGTCAGATCCGGTCTGTGAACCGCAACGGAATGCACATTGAGCACGGAATGCACGGCGGTCGTACCGTTGTCAGCACTCGCAATGGGGTGCGAGTTGTCAGCGTTGGACACCGCGGTGGTTATGTCCAACGCGCGTACGTGGTACGCGGCGGTCACTCGTATTACTCCCGCACGTACTACTATCACGGTTCCTATCGCGTGGGGGTATACCGCGGTTACTACTGGGGAGGACGCCCGTATTACGGATATTATCCCGCGTACTACTATCACCCGGTGTATTACGGATGGGCTTACAATCCGTGGCCGGCGCCGGTGTACTACGGGTGGGGCTGGCAGGCTGAGCCCTGGTACGGCTACTACGGGCCGTACTATTACCAGCCGTATCCGGTGTATCCATCGGCGGCGTTCTGGATTACGGATTGGATGATTGCCGCGAGTTTGAGGGCGGCGTATACCGCTTCGCTGGAAGCAAATGCACTCGATCCGCTTGGGCCAGATTTCCCGCTGGTCGCGGGATTGGGACGGTTGCCGGTCGCGCCGGATGCTTCCAAGAACGTCGCGCTGAGCAAGGAAGTAAAGGATCAGTTGGCGGTGGAAGTGAAGGCGGTGCTAGCCGCAGAACAAGCGGAAGCAGGTAAGAGCGGCAGCAGTTCGGGAGGAGGACAGCAGACGGAGTCCAAGGAAGCGCCACCGGCGCTCGATCCGAAATTCCCAATGTTTATGGTTTCCTCCGATCTTAACCTTGTGCCAGAGAGCGGCGACGAGTGTGATTTGTCGCAAGGCGATGTCATCACTCGCACCTCAAATACGCCGGACGATGATGGCAATGTTGCCGTGAAGGTAGTGGCCAGCAAGAAGTCGGACTGCTCAATCGGATCGGAAGGAACGGTCTCAACCGACGATCTGCAGGAGATGTACAACCAATTCCGCGAACAGCTCAAGGACGGCATGGGAGAACTGGCCAAGAAGAACGGCACGGGTGGGCTTCCCAAGGCTCCGGACACGGGCACCACACAGGGCGACGTGCCGCCGCCAGCGCCGGACAAGAGCGCGGAGAAATCATTGCAAGAACAACAGCAAGCAGCCGATCAGACCGAATCTGAGGTCAAGCAGGAAGCAGGTTCAGGCGGAGGCGGATCGCAATAACAAGAGCAACCTCGGCGGGTAAAACCGCTCGGGATGTTCGTTATCGGCGCTGAAGGCACTGCGCCACCCAAGAATCAAAATCTCCACCCTGTCGCAGAAAAACGCGACAAGGGTGGGGCACCCTCAGGTGTAACGAGAACGAGGTTGGTTGCACTATGAAAAGGAGAATGCGGGTTATGTGGCAGAGGTCGGAGCGGACGATTTTGGTGGTTACGGTTCTGTGTGTGTCCTCAGTGCTGGTGGTCTCGGCCGCGGCTCAGGCTGGCGCACCTACTTTACAGGAACAACTCGCGGCTCAGTACAAGCTGGTGAAGATGGGATCTGATACCAGCGGATATTCGGTTGTCGAAGAGGGAACGCTGCTGGCTGTTCAGAAGGGCGGCATCATGGGCGTGCCGTATTCCGACAAGACCACGCTCACCAACAAGTATGAAAACGGTACGGTGCACGGTCCAAACGCCGCGATGACGGAAGCACGTAAGAAGCTGTTCGGTCACTTTTCGCAGACGGCCTCGGAAGGACAGACGACTCATCTGATGAAGAAGGGCGACAAAGTCTATGCCACCAAGATCGACGTGAAGGTCGATAAAGATGTAGTTCTGCTGGGCATCGTCGAGTGCGATACGTGCAACAACACCGATCCGCCGACATGGGCCAAGGCTAACGTCGAATTTCAGTTTCCAAAGGGATCTCTCGCCAAGGCCAGCGCCGGTGACGTGGAGGATACGATTGGCCAGTTGCTGGCGATCAGCGATGATTCGCAGCAAGGCGGCGGAGACCAGCAGGGTGGACAACAGCAAGGTGGCCAGCAGGGCGGTCAGCAACAGGGTGGCGGTGAGCCACAAACGATCCAGATGGGAATGACCATCGATCAGGTGCAGGCGTCGCTTGGACAACCGTCTAAGGTGGTGAACCTTGGACCGAAGCAGATCTATGTGTACAAGGATCTCAAGGTGACGTTCCTGAATGGAAGGGTGGTAGACGTTCAGTAGAGCGGATGTGATCCGAGTCAGCTTCAACCAAGGCACAAGCTGCATACAAAACGTCGCAAAAGTAGCGACGGTTCGTATGGGGATTCCAATAGTATCTTCCTGAAAAGGGCCGGTTCCGGCTCTCGCGCTCCCATTACCTTTGTTATCTAGAGCTTACCTCTTGGTGGCGCCTAGACTATACGCTCACCTCCCCAGCGCCGGAGTGCGCCTGTACAAAGAGCAAGTCAGGTTACGACACGTTGCGCTCGAGCGCACCGTGAGGAATCAAGAATGAGTTCAACTTTTAAACGTTTTTAAGGTTGTTCGAGGCTAAATCGCTTGCAGGAAATCAGCGACCGGCAAACCGGCGCGGCATCCAAAACGCGGCTCAGTGAGCAGATCAAGGCCATGCTGCGCGCGGGAGAGTACTCGCGCGCGCTGGACTTGTTGCGAGGTGCGAGCGCCGAATTCGCCGGTGATGCAGACCTCAACGAATTGGAGAAACTCGCGCAGAAAGGCGCAAGTCACAAAACCGAAGCCGACCGCCTGATCACTGAAAGCCAGGAACTGTTCGCGCAGCAGAAGTCCGGAGAAGCGATTCAACTGTTGCGCAAAGCCTATGAACTCGATAAGAGCAATACTCTCGCTCGCACGATTCTGGCCAACGCTCTCGTCGAGCATGCGCAATCCATTGTAGAAACCGACTGGTTACAAGCCGAGACGCTCGCCAATCAGGCGCTCGCGTTGAACCCCGCGCATCCCACGGCCAAAACGATCCTCAGCCTGATTGTTCGCAAAAAAGAAAAAAGCTCGGTGGAGGACTGGGTATCGCAGGCGACCAAGCTGCACTCCTCCGGCGATCTGTTTGCAGCCTTGGCCTGGGTTGCGGAGGGACTGGCGGTTCATCCCCACGATCCCAAGTTGCTCCAGATCCAGGATGCAGTCCAACGCGACCAGGAGGCTCGTCGGCGCCAGGCGCGCCGCGGCGATTTGGACGAGCTGCGGCGTCTGCAAAACGAGATCGCCGGGGCCACTGACAATGCTGCAAAACAAGCACTAGTCGAGCGCATCCAAAAGGTGGCCGCCAAGCATTGGACGGACGGCGAAATTCTGTCGATCGCGAATGCCTTGCTGCTCCGATTGGGAATGCTCCCGCAGGAGAGCTCAACCGCACCGTCGCGCCGCAAGGGTGCGACTGTCATTTTTCACGTGCCGCGTCCTAACGCGCCGGAGATTTCACGCGCCGACACTAATCAGTCTTTGCCGAGCCAAGTTTCGGCAAACCCAACTCCGTCTCAAAACATTGCGAGCGCCGCAGTTGTACCTGGCAAAGCGGCGACCAACAAGGTTGCTCCAGACCCAGCGCCCCCGACAAAAGTTGCTGAGCGTTTAGCCGCGCCCGTCGTAGTCCCGCAACCTCTGACGACCTCGACCGCTGCTTCCGCCGCACCGCCGGCCAAAATCACTCCGCGGCCAGCCCGGGCAAAGCAGGCTCCGAGGTCAAGTTCCTCTACGCTGATTGTCGTCGTCTCCGTCGTATCCATCGTGCTGATCGCGGCGATTTTCTTTTTTGCGCGAAAACATCAATCTCCGACGGTCGCACAGACCCCTTCTGCTGTTCCCTCTGTCTCGACTCCTCCCGCCACGGAGCCGGCGATCTCAGCGCCTGCTGTCGCGGCGCCATCCGAACCTCCTTCTGACGAACATCCGCCTCAAGCATCCAAGCCGGATATCCCCCCCTCTTCCGAGACTGTCGAGGGCAAAGGTACTCTCGATGCCTCTCCCGTCATCCCCGATCACAAAGACCTGGGAACGCTAGTTGTCGTAGTAGGTCAAGACGGCGCGCGAGTCTCTCTCAACGGAAAACTGCAACGACAACTCACGCAGGGCGGACAACTACGCATTACGAAGCTCGAGCTCAACGATTACGTCGTGCAGGTTTCGAAGAACGGCTTTCAGGATCCTCCTCAGCAGAAGATACGCATTCGTAAGGAAGAGGAAGCGAAGCTTGTTTTCAACTTGCAACCGCAGCCTGCTTTGCCTGCGGCGCGTCTGGCTTCGTTGACGATTCAGGGCGGAACTCCCGGAAGCGCGGTTCTTGTGGATCAAACTTCCGTGGGTACGGTTCAGTCCGACGGCACGCTAACGTTCTCTTCCGTCAGCCCCGGAGACCATACGGTTGAACTGCGCAAAGACCGATTCAAGCCGCGGCAGTTCAAAAAACACTTTGTTGCCGGCGGCGCTGTCGCGATCGCAGCTGCGGAGGCGGCTTTGGAAGGTGCTTCGGGCGAATTGAGAATTAGCTACGCGCCCGCCGACGCCAATGTCGCCATTGTGAAAGGCGACCTTCTAAAGATAGTGAGCAGTGGCGTCCCACTCAATCTTGCCCCGGGGACGTACACGATTACGGCGCGAACCTCCGACCGGTTCACACGCTCGGCGACGGTGGAAGTAACAGCGGGTCAATCCAGGAGTCTGGATCTATCACTCGCGCCGAATGGCATGTCGAAGTGGGAGGATGCTGGCGCCTGGAAACGTGAGGGAGATGTCTTCACTCGCAAAGGCGGGGACTTCGTTTTATATGGAGCCGTTCCTGCCTCGGGCACATTTATTTTTTCTGCAAGGCCTACGAAGGGTCATTTGTTGCAATGGGTGCTCAACTACACCGACGCAAAGAACTATATCCTTTTCCAATTGGACGATAACTACTTCTACCGCACGATAATTCGTAACGGACAAAAAGTCGGCGATATTAGAGTATCCGACAAAGGGGACAAGAAAAGTCTTCGCACGCTCCACATCCTCGTCAACTCGACAGAGATCGTCCATCAAATCAAGCACGGCGACAGCTGGACCGTCGTTGATCGCTGGACGCAGCCTGGCTCGAATCCGGGCCAGGGCAAGTTCGGCCTCTACATACCGGGCAGCGACCAAGTGGAACTATCCGGCTTTGCCCACTATGCGGATCTAAACATTCGTTAGCGAAAGTATCAGGAGCGCCGCACGGTGACGGCATTCTGGCACTCCGGCCTAACGGGTTAGCTGCGAAGGTCCAGTTCTACGGCGTCGATGAGTGGGACGAGCCACTTGAGCAGCGCCTGATGGGCCGGATGTTGAACATAGGCGTTCAGGGAGGCTTCGTCCTTGAATTTCATGATGCCGCCGAACGTGTATCCCTTGCCGCGGGGAGAGATGTTTGCACCAGCGTGGGTCTCCAGGAGTCCGGGGATCACGCCTTGAAAGGCAAGGATGTCTTTCTGCCCTCTCTCTTTTTGAGCGTTGGTCGTTCCAGGCTTCCACTGAAAGGCGAATACGTGGAAGACAGTGGTGGAGTCGGATTGTGCACTGGCTTCTTTCGGTAGGTTGAAAGCTAGCAGAGTGCTTCCGACGGCTGCGGAGCCGAGTTGCAGCAGAGAACGGCGGGTTGAGTTTGACATTGCATTTCCTTTCTCATAACCGATGATTAATTTGCGGGGAAACTCAGAACGTGACCTCTGGGCCTCTACGCTATCAGTTCCCGCGTTTACACGTTCCAATTCAATTCGAAAATTGCTCAAACGTTGGGCGCAGAGCTACGTCTAATTCGAACGGAACTTCTGAAAACAGAGCAGAGAAGGAGAAATAGACATGAATCGGTCTGCGCTGTCGCTAGTTGTGATCACTCTGTTCGCCGCACTCGGAATGAGCACTCGCAGTCAGGCTCAAAGCCAGAGCCAGTCTCCAAGTCGGGCACGCTCCCGTTCCGAAGAGATGTTGGATCGATGGAACGATATAGGGAACAAACTTATTGCCATGGCGCAGGATTTCCCTGAAGACAAGTACGACTACAAGCTGCAGAAAGACGAACGCACCTTTGCCCTGAATCTTCTCCACGCTGCCGCACTGGACTTCGTCCTGATACGAAGGATTTCCGGAACAAACGTCGGTCCGGATTTCGGCGAGGGCGATAATCCCACGCGGGATCGTTTCAAGTCCAAGGCTGAGGTGGTCAAGTTCGTGCAAGAGGCCGTGGCCGATGGAGCGAAGGTGATTCAAGAGCAGGGCGACACAGGGTTGGACAAAACCACGAAGTTTTTCGGCGGAAAGGTGGCCCACAACTCCACCATTTGGACGTTCGCCATAGAGCACAGCGGAGAGCACTACGGACAGCTAGTGGTTTACTACCGCGCGAACGACCTGGTGCCGCCCGACTCGCGACGATGATGCGCCAGCTAACTTACCAGAAGTTCTGGCTTGCGATGGACCTCTCCGAATTACCGGTCAAGGTGAAGTTATCCACGAACGTGTGCCCAACAACGTCTTCATAAACAACACTTTCGGCTAGTGTCGTAGTACCTCCGTACCGTGCCTAGTACTTCAGTTACCGACATCGACATGACCGGACTCAGGTGTTTACCTTGGCACATCTAATAGTGTTACTCACAAGGTCCGATACAATATATAGATATTAGCCCTCCGGCGTTCGATTTCGCATTCCAGAAAACACCTAGAAAACCCAATAAAACGCGGAGATTCGCTACGAGCCGGGGTTTTTCAGGGCTGATATATGCTCGGGACACCAAAGCCCTCTGAGCCGATAGACAGGGTGAGGCAGTCTCCCGAAGCAATCCTGCGGGGCCGAGAGATCGGGCGGGGAAAACGCTGACGGAGAGAGCAAAGGAACTATGGCCGACTCGCGAGAAGTGATGAATATTCGCCAAGCGTCGCAATACCTGGGCGTGAGTCCGGACACTCTGTACAAGTACGTTGGCGAGCAGAAGATTCCCGCGTTCAAGCTGGGCAACCGCTGGCGCTTTAAGAAATCGCGGCTGGACCAGTGGATGGAAGAGAAGTCAAGCGAGATGGAACCGCAGATGAAGCGCAAGCCGAAAGCGGCGGGCAAGGCTGCGGGACAGATTTAGTGAAACGTCGCGGGCGGAAAGCCCGCGCCACAGACAAAGGGTGGACACATGTTTGGATTCGGATCGAAGTCGATTGTTGGTCTGGACGTGGGCTCGTCGAGCATCAAGGCGGTCGAGCTGAAGAAGAAGGGCGGGCAGATCGAAGTGGCACACATCGGTCTGGAACCGCTGTCTTCCGATATCGTGGTCGACTCCATGATCGTGGACTCGGGCACGGTTTCGAGCGCGATCTCGAAACTGTTCCTCGATAACCAGATCAAGACCAAGGCCGTGGCCACCGCGGTGAGCGGACACTCCGTCATCGTGAAGAAGATCTCGCTGCCGTCGATGAGCGACCAGGAACTCGCCGAGACGATCGAGAAGGAAGCAGCCCAGCACATTCCTTTCGATCTCGCCGACGTGAGCCTGGATTATCAGATTCTGTCCGACGAAGTCGGGTCGCCGCAGATGGATGTGCTTCTCGTCGCGGTTAAGAAGGACAAGATCCTGAACTACACCAACGTGCTCTCGATGGCAGGGCGCACGCCAGCTATCGTCGATATCGATGCGCTGGCTCTGCAGAACTGTTACGAGTACAACTACCAGCCGGCGCCCGGCCAGGTGGTGGCGCTGCTGAACCTTGGCGCCAGTGTGATGAACATCAACATCGTGAAGGGCACGACCCCGTTGTTCCCGCGCGACGTCAGCGTGGGCGGGCATCAGTATACGGACTCGCTGCAGAAAGAACTGGACTTGAGCTTCGAAGATGCAGAGTCGCTCAAGCTGGGCCGCAAAGTCGGCACGGTCAGCGAAGATGCGAAGCAGCCGATCCTGCAGCAGGTGACCGAAATAATCGTGCTGGAAATTCAGAAGACTTTCGATTTCTTCCGCGCCAGCGCAGCTGGAGAGCACATCGAGAAAATCTATCTGGCGGGCGGTTCGTCGAAGGTGCCCGGCCTGGTGGAAGCGTTGCGGCAGGAGTTCTCGATGCCGGTTGAGCTGCTGAATCCGTTCCAGCGGGTGACGCCGCCTACGGAAGGCCTGGCAGCGGAGTTGGTTGAGCAGAATCCCGGCCAGATGGCAGTTGCGGTGGGCTTGGCCCTGAGGAGCTTTGAATCCCTATGATCAAAATCAATCTTCTCGAATCGAACAAAGGGAAGGGCAAGCGCGGCAGCAGTGGCCCGTCCATGCCCGCCATGGAAATGGGCGATATGGGGTCGCCGACACTAAAGGTGTTGGTGATTCTGGTGGTCGCGGGCTTGCTGAACCTCGGGTACTGGTATCGGCTCGATCACGAAGGAAAAGCGATCGCCAAAAAGATGGACGAGGCCGTGACGAAGAACCGCGAGCTGGCCGATGTGAAGGCCAAGTTCATGGAGCGTCAGAACCAGGCCAACGCCTACAAGCGTCGCGTCGACGTGATCGACGGATTGCGGCAGAACCAGACCGGTCCGGTCAACCTGATGGCGATGATGGGCGAAACCATCAACAACACCGAAGCCGTATGGCTCAGCAAGATGGACGATCAGGGCCCAAACGTGAATCTGGAAGGCACGGCGCTGTCGACCGATGCAGTGGCCAATCTAATCGCGAACTTGCAGAAGACCGGATTTTTCAAGACGGTCGAGATCAAAGAAACCTACCAGGACGACCAGATCAAGGAAATGCAGGCGTTCCAATTCACCCTGACCTGCGAGAAGGGAAAGTCGTAGAGGCAGACCTATGGCGAACTTTAGCGAACTGTCAGGCATCAAGCAGTGGGGTGTGGTGATCGCAGGTGGCGCGCTGGTAACGGCGGCGCTCTACTTCACCGTGTTCAAGAGCCAGAACGAGAAGAACACGGCGGCGCAGCATGCCCTGGAAGACAAGATCAGGGAAAACAACGAACTCGAGTCGTACCGGCCGAAGCTGAAGCAGATCGAGCAACAGCTGGCCGAGCTGAAGCAACAGCTTGAGATCGAGCAGCGCATCGTTCCCGACGAGAAGCAGATCGACGGCTTCATGACGATGATGGACGCGGAAGCCATCAAGGCTCAAGTCGAACTGCGGCGCTACACCGCGAAGGATATCAAGCAGCAACAGTATTACACCGAAGTTCCTTTCGACATGGAACTCGATGGACGGTATTACGACGTGCTGAACTTTTTCGACCGCGTGAGCAAGCTGGAGCGCATCGTCAACATCGGCGGCATTGTGATTTCGACGACCAAGAATCCGAGCGGCGCGAAGGCAAAGCACACATATCAGTACACACCGAACGAAAGCATCATTGCGACGTTTACGGCGACCACTTATTTCAGTCGTGATTTGCAACCTCCTGCAGCGGCTGCCGGGGCAAAACCGGCGACCACGGCGGCGAGATAGGGAACCCTCATGAAGAAGGCGATGAAGCGCACAACTGGCATTCTGGCAATCGCACTTACGATGACGCTGGGCGCGGCTTGGACGAGCAAAGCCGCAGCGCAGAACCCGGACGCCATCGACAACGCGCGCAGCGTGGCAAAGTCGCTGCAGCAAAAGCAGGCCAACGATACGGATGCGGCTTTGAACGCAGCGGGAGTTCCAGCGAACGCGGCCTCCAAGCCCGCGGCGGGTGCTCCGGTTCCGACTGTAAAGCCGGCAGCGATCCCTGGCCAGCAGAAGCCGATCGTTCTGGCGCCTCCGAAGCCAGTCGCGACGGCCGCGGCTCCGGCCTCTAAGCCTGTTGCCAAGTCTGCCGCGCCCAAGGCCGAGTCTGCTGCCGGATCCAACAACCGGTTGCAGAAAGTGAATGTAGTCCCGGGCAGCGCGGACATTCAGATTGAGCTAAGTTCCACCGAGGCGGTGACGCCGAATGTGAGCAAGCTGAGTTCGCCGGCACGCATTCTAGTGGAATTGCCTGAGACCGTTGCGGCAACTACTCAAAACAAGATTCCGGTGGGCAGCGGTGGAGTAAAGAGCGTCCGGATCGGTATGGACGGGAAGAATCCGCCCACCACCAGCGTTGTAGTCGATCTCGAGAAGGCATTGACATACGATGTGGCTCCGGGTCCCGCGGGCAAAGTCACCCTGATTCTCCATACGCAGGGTGGAGCGCCCGCAGCGAAGAGTGCTCCGGCTCCCGCTCCAAAACCGCAAGCTTCGGCTCCGGTAGTCGCCAAAGCGGCACCACAGACCAAGGCTCCATCGAAGGCTCCTGAGACGAAAGTGGCGGCTGCGAAGGCGCCCGTCTCGGCTCCAAAGACTGAATCGAAAGCTGCAACTCCGGCAAAGACGGTGACTGCGGCGGCTGCTTCAGTTGCGACCAAACCCGCAGAGGCGGCGAAACCCAAACCGGAAGAAAAGAAATGGGCGATGAACGGGAAACGCGATCCGTTCTTTAGCCCGGTGATACAGCAGCAGGGATCGGGTTGCTCGACTGGCAAGAAATGCCTTGAGATCAATGCCATCAACCTGCGCGGCGTGGTGAAGTCGGACAGCGGCTTTATCGCCGTTGTGACAAACAACATCGGCAAGGCTTATTTCCTGCGGGAAAACGATCCTGTATTCAACGGTTTCGTGGTGAGGATCACTGGCGATTCCGTTGTGTTCCAGGAGACGGTGCAGGACAAGCTGGGCAAGACATCCACGCACGAAGTGGTGAAGCGAATCTTTACTCCGGCGGTGTAAGTCCGGACCGAGTTTCTAATTTCAAGTTGCACGAAGGACACGCGGGCCAGGCCCGCGGGTGGGGAGAGGCGAAATGCGAAAGCAACAAGTGACCATGTTCGTATCGATGCTGCTGATGCTGGTGGTGGCCGCGGCCGCCCAGGCGCCCAGCCAGCTCGATCGAGTCAACGTAATTCGCGACGCGGGCAACGTCCGGGTCGAGATGACAGCCACCGGCACCTTGACGCCAAAGGTGAGCAAATTGGATTCACCCGCACGCTTGGTGGTCGATTTGCCGGAGACTGTGATGGCGACCGGCAAGACGCACATCCCGGTGGGCGACTCGGGAGTCAAGGGCGTGCGCATCGGCACTGGTGGCCAAGCGCATCCCACGACGCGCGTCGTCGTCGACCTGGAGAAAGCGTGCGCCTATGACCTGACCCCGGGGCCCGAGGGCAAGCTGATCCTGACGTTGCACACCAATGCGACCTCCCAAGCCAGCGCGTCCAAGTCCGAGACTAAGACGGTTGCGGCCGAGTCGAGCACTCCGGCTAGCCATCCGATGTCGCCTTTCTCGCCGCGCGTGATGGATTTGCGTTCGGCGCCGAAGTCTGCGACGCCGGCGACGAAGCCCGCCGAGAAGACCGACGCTTCGCCCAATAATTTCGTATTCGTCGAGCCTACTTATCAGGCTAAGAACGAAACCAAGCCGGAAGTGAAGAAGGAAGCTTCCGAAGAGCCCGGAGTTCGCGCTCAGGAAGCAGCCGCTCGCTTCTCTGACAAGACTGCGGTGGAGTTGCTGCCGGTCAGCATGCACGCAGCCCAGGCACAGAGCTCCAGCAGTGCCGCTCAG
>Ga0207699_10000449_pt1 | contig 21071 bp, 11 predicted proteins | sample LARL51metaG_FD_184344 | JGI IMG/M metagenome (GOLD analysis project Ga0207699, IMG submission 184344) | Corn, switchgrass and miscanthus rhizosphere microbial communities from Kellogg Biological Station, Michigan, USA - LAR L5-1 metaG... | ecosystem: Host-associated > Plants > Roots >...
GCCGGCCAGCGCGGTCAGCCGGTGCACGGGGAAGGTGGCGGTGAGATCGTGCAGGTTGTACAGGTCGCCGATCTCGATGGTGATCCGCCCGCCGGGATCACCCCGCGCCGGACGGGGCGGCACGGCCGTGGCGCCGGCCAGAAACGGGCCCATGATCGAGTGCGGGTCGGTTTCCAGTTGCCCGGGAGTGCCCTCGGCGATCACCGTTCCGCCGCTGGCGCCGGCCCGGGGCCCGAGTTCGATGACCCAGTCCGCCGAACGGATGAGCTCACGCTCGTGCTCTACGACGACCACGGTATTGCCGTTCCCGGCCAGAGCGGCGATCGTCTTGCGCAGCCCCGCGACGTTGCTCGGGTGCAGGCCGACCGATGGTTCGTCCAGCACGTAGAGCATGCCTGTGGTGCTTGCGCGGACCGTCGAGGTGAGCTCGATCCGCTGCCGCTCCCCCGTCGACAGCGAAGCGCCGGCCCGGTCGAGGGTCAGGTAGGCGAGGCCGACGTCGAGCAGCGGCGTGAGCCTGCCGTTCAGCTCGGCCAGCAATCCGGTGGTCATCCGGCTGAGTTCGGCGGGCAGCGTAGTGGGCAGGCCGGCGGCGAACTCGCGCAGCCCGGCCAGGCCGAGCGCGCTGATCTCGGCGATGTTGCGCCCGCCGAGCTGCGAGGTCAGCGCCTGCGGCCGCAGCCGGGTGCCGTGGCAGACCGAGCACACGCGGGTGATGAGGAAGCGCTGCACCAGGCGGCGGGTGCGCTCGTTGTCGCTGCGCAAGGAGCGCTCCACCGCGGCGACGGCGTTGTCGTAGTTGACCGACAGCTGCACGGTCCGCCCATCCCGGCCGGAAAGCGTGACCTGCTGGCGGACCGGTTCACCGTGCAGCACGATGTCCCGTTCCCGGGTGCTCAGCGACCGGTACGGGACGTCGAGCCGGACCCCGAGCTGGCCCGCGGCGTACATCGACAGCCGCCGGCCGCCGGAGTTCCACGGCAGCACCGCGCCCTGCTCGATCGTCTTGCCGGGGTCGGGGACCAGGGTGTCCACGTCGACTTCGGACCGCACGCCCAGGCCCTGGCAGGCCGGGCATGCGCCGTAGGAGTTGAAGGCGAAGGACTCGGCGCTGGGGTCCTCGACCTGCGCGCCGCACACCGGGCAGGCAAACTGTTCGCTCTGCGTGGCGAGCGACGGCGCGACGCGGTGGCCGTTGGGGCACAGGTGCGAGCCGAGCCGCGACATCATCAGGCGCAGCACGTTGAGCACCTCCGACATGGTGCCGACCGTGCTGCGCAGCCCCGGGACCGGAGGCCGCTGCCGCAGCGCGAGCGCGGGCGGCAGGTGGTCGATCCGGTCCACGTCCGGCCGCTGGGCCTGGGTCAGCCGCCGGCGGCTGTAGGTGCTCAGGCTCTCCAGGAACCGCTGCATGCCCTCCGCGTACAGCGTGCCCATGGCCAGCGATGTCTTGCCGGATCCGGACACGCCGACCACCGCGACCGTCCGCCACAGCGGCACATCCACGTCGATGTCCCGCAGGTTGTTGTGCCGGGCACCCCGCACGGCGATGGCCGTCGGCAGGGTGCCCGGCACGGAGATCTCACCGGCCGGCATGGCAGGAGCGTAGCGTCAAGAGTTGACCGGCCTGCTGACGCCGAGCCCGGTGTCGAGGCGCAGCGACTGCATGATCTGGAACGCGGTGGTGTAGGTGAAATCCTTGATGTCGGCGGCGGCCAGCACGCCGGTGTACTTGGCGACGATCGGCGCGGCGATGCGTTCTGTGACGGTGTCCAGGTTGGCCTTGACCCCGGCCCAGGCATTCTCCCCGGCCGCGATGTAGAACGGGATCGGGTCGACTGCGGCCAGCGCCTCCCTCGCGCTGGCCTCGATGTCGGCGATGTACTGCTGGTGCACCGCGACGTCGTCGCGGGTGGCGAGCCGGCCGAGGTGCCCGCTGATGAGGTGGGTCCAGGGGTAGGACAGCGCGATGGGCGGGGCGGCCATGTACCCGGCGACGTCCTCGGTGAGGTTGACGTTGTAGATCGGCACCCAGCCGGCGTTGACCACGTCGATGAACATCAGGGTGTCGTGGCCGGGGAAGTGGATGTAGATGTTGTCCGGCGTGTGGTTGGGGCCGTGCCAGGCCAGTTCGACGCGCTCGCCGCCCACCTCGAGGGTGTAGCGGTCGGCGAAGGTGATCTCCGGCACCGGCCGGTTCGGGTCGTCGTCCCGCGTCAGCAGCCGCTTGGTCTCTTCGTGCCCGATGCGGACCACGTCCCCGTCGAACAGCGCGGCCGCGCCGGCGTGGTCGGCGTGGTGATGGGAGTAGACCAGGTGGGTCACGGTGTTGCTGACGCCGTTGGCGGCGGCGATCTCGTCCACGGCCCGCCGCAGGTTCTGGCCGATGCTCGGAGGCGCGTCGAACACCACGACGCCGTCGCGGGTGGTCAGGAACGCCGAATTGTAGACGCCGTCGGTGACCCAGTAGAGGTTCCGCTCGACGCGCCCGACGTAATACCGCTGGTCGTTGAGGGCCGGGCCGAGTGCGGACCGCGGGATTGGCGCGTAGTCGGTCGCACCGGAGGCTGGTGATGTCACGGTATCTCCCTGGAATCTCGGCGCACGTCACCTGGCGGCGGTGCGAATCTTTGCGACAGACCCAGGCTCGCCACCAGCCAGGTGAGATGCCATCACCGGATGATGGTGATTCGCCCTGGCCAGTACGTACCCTGGCTAGGTGCCGAGAGGGCGAGGCGCAGGCGGAGGCGGGCTTTTGACGGTGAATCGAACGGCTCCCCGGCTGATCGACCGGGGTGATCTTCTCGCCGCTTTGGATCGCGCCGCGGCTGGGAAGGTGACGATCATCTCCGCCCCGGCCGGCAGCGGGAAGACGTCGCTGCTGCGCGCGTGGGCCGGCCGCCCCGGCCAGCCGCACCGGCTCGCCGTCATGCAGGTGCAACGCGACCAGCACGACGCCCAGCAGTTCTGGCTTGCCCTGCTCGGCGCGGTCCGACAGGCCTCCGCCACAGTCAGCCCCGCCGAACCACCAGCAGCGACACCTGAGTTCAACGGGCGGGCAATGGTCGACCGGGTGCTCTCCGAACTCGGCGGCCATCACGGCCGCCTCATCCTGGTCATCGACGATCTCCACGAGCTGGCCTGCCCGGACGCGCTCGCCCAGCTCACCCGGTTGCTGACGAACCTTCCCCGCGACGTGCACGCGGTGCTGGCCACCCGCCGCGATCTCCCGCTGCGCCTGCACCAGCTGCGCCTGGCAGGCGAGCTGGCCGAGATCCGCGCGGCGGATCTGCGCTTCAGCGAGCGCGAAACACGCGAGCTTCTCGATGCCTCAGGTATCACGCTGTCCGAGGCCGGAGCGGCGCTGCTGCACCAGCGGACGGAAGGGTGGGCCGCGGGCCTGCGGCTCGCGGCGATCTCGCTGGCCGATCACCCCGACCCGGAGCGTTTCGTCGAGGAGTTCTCCGGCAGCGACCGCACCGTCGCCGAGTACCTGCTCGCCGAAATGCTGGAACACCAGCCAGGCGAGGTCCAGCAACTGCTGCTGCGCACCTCATTGCTCGATCGCGTCAACGGTGAACTGGCCGATCTGCTGACCGGCCGCACCGGGTCGGAACGGATCCTGCTCGAACTCGAGGACGCGAACGCGTTTGTCGTTTCGCTCGACGCCGGGCGGACGTGGTTTCGCTACCACCACCTGTTCGCGGACCTGCTACGGCTGGAGCTGCGCCGGACACTGCCCGAAGAAGTGCCGGCTCTGCACCGCCGGGCCGCCGAATGGTTCACCCAGCACGGCCAGGTCGTCGACGCCATCCGGCACACCCAGGCGGCGGGGGACTGGCCCGCCGCCGCCCGGCTGCTCGCCGACCATTCGTTCAGCCTGATGCTCGACGGGCAGACGCAGACCATCCAGGCGCTGCTGCGGGCCTTCCCGCCGGGTGCGGATCACCCCGAGCTGGCCCTGGTACACGCAACAGTTGAGCTTGTCGAGGGGCGCCTGGACGAGGCGGCCGCTCACCTGGTGGTCGCCGAGACGTACGCCGAGGGGACGCCGGCAGATCGCCAGCGCGGGCTCCGGGTGGCGATCGCGGCGCTGAAGCTGTCGCTGGCGAGGCGGCGCGGCCGCTGGGCCGGCGTGGTCGAACAGGTCAGATTCCTTGCTTCGCCGGTAACCGGGCAGTCCGACGAGGACATCGCGCTGGGCAGCGACCTGCGGGCGGTGGCGCTGATGAACCTGGGGATCGTGGAGGCGTGGTCGCTGGGGCTTGAAGATGCCGAACGCCACCTCCAGGAGGGCGCCGATCTGGCCCGGGAGATCGGCCGGCCCTACCTCGAAGTCAGCTGCCTCGCGCAGCTCGGGTTCGCGTCGAAGATCCGCCCGTTCGCCACTGCCCGGCGGCGCTGCCAGGAGGCGATAGCGCTGGCCGAGCGACACGGCTGGGGCACGGAGCCCATCGTCGCGCCCGCGCTGGTAACGCTGGCCGGCGTCCTGGTGTGGACGGGTGATTTCGACGGAGGCGAGCGATGGGTGCAGCGCACAGAACTGGCTCTGCAAGCAGACACCGGGCCGGACATCAGGCTGCTGCTGCACCTGACAACCGGGATACTGCGCGCCTGTCGCGGCCGTCACCGTGAGGCGCTCGAGGAGTTCAGCGCGGCCGAACGCCTGCGATCGCAGCTAGAGGGATCGCACGCGCTGGCGAGCCAGGTGACCGGCTGGCTGCTGACCACGCAGGCCCGCCTCGGGATGACGGGCGAAGCCCGCGCCTGTCTCGCGGCCCTGGATGACGAACGGGCCGGCTCGGGCGAAATCCGCAATGCCTGCGCGGTGATCTGCCTCGCCGAAGGCGATCCGGCCGCAGCTCTCCGCGCGCTGCAAGACGTCCTGGACGGCACGGCACCGGTCGTCGGTTACGTCACGGTCGTTGTGACTCATCTGCTAGCCGGGCTCGCCCACCGACAGCTCGGTGACCAGCGCGCGGCGAACGAGGCCGTCGAGCGCGCGTTGACCCTCGCCGAGGCTGACCGGCTGGTCTTGCCGTTCGCGATCACGGGCTCAGCGGAGCTGCTCGAGGCGCTGCCGCGGCATGAGACCGCTCACGCCGCGCTGCTCACCGACATACTCGACGTCGTGCACGGCTCATCCCTGGCGGCCGAAGACCCGCCCGTGCCACAAACGGAAGAGCTCAGCCCCACCGAGCTGAGAGTGCTGCGCTATCTCCCGACCAACCTCTCCAGACCCGAGATCGCCGGCGAACTCTCCGTCTCGGTGAATACGGTCAACACGCACATCCGCAACATCTACGCCAAGCTCCAGGCCCGCGACCGCTCCTCGGCCGTGCAGCGCGCGCGCGACCTGCGGTTGCTCTCGGGTGGCCGCACCCGTTAACACGACGGTCACCAGATCCTGGTGATGAGGATTCACCTGGCAGCCCCCGACCATGGCGTCATGGACCCGGCATCCGCCCTGTACGCGATCCGGATCCGTGGCCACCTCGGTGCCACGGTGCTTTCTGCGTTTCCCGCGCTGGTGGCGCGGTGGCGCGGCGGCGACACCGTGCTCAGCGGCCCGCTGGACCGGTCGGCGCTCCACGGCGTACTGGCTGAGATCGAGGCGCTCGGTCTCGACCTCCTCGAGGTCCGCCAGCTCACACCACAATCCAGATCACCAGAATCAGGTGACAGCTGCTCACCTTGATCGCCGCTAACTTCAGACACACTCGAACCCCTGCCACGAGAAGGTTCCGCTGCCATGACCAGTGCCCCGGTGCGCGACCCGGTCGCCGACCATCTCATCACGCCGCAGAACGCGGCTCTCTTGCTCATCGACTACCAGCCCTCACAGCTGGCTGGGGTCCACTCGATGGATCGTGACCTCCTGGTCAAGAACGCCGTCTCGACGGTCAGGACCATCAAAGCCTTCGGGGTCCCGGTCGTGCACTCGACCATCAACGTCGCCACCGGCCGGGGAAAGCCCACGCTCCCCGAACTCGCCGACCTGCTGACAGACGACAAGCCACTCGACCGGACCACGACCAACTCCTGGGAGGACATCGAATTCGTTCAGGCCGTCCGCGCCACGGGGCGCCGCAAGCTCATCATCTGCGCGCTCTGGACCGAGATCTGCATGGCCTTCACCGCACTCGACGCGCTGCGCGAAGGATACGAGGTCTACCCCGTCGTGGACGCGATCGGCGGCACGTCGCCAGAGGCCCACCGGGCCGGCCTCGATCGCGTCATCCAGGCCGGCGGGCAGCCGATCAGCTGGGTCTCTCTCGCCGTCGAGTTGCAGCGCGACTGGGCCCGCCAGGACACCGTCCAGGCGGTCATTGAGATCGTCCTCACCGACCGCCTGGAGAAAGAGCAATAGCGCGTCCCGGCAGAGAAAGAAGAAGTGGTGGATCCCATGTCTGATGCCGGCACCGTCGACAGGGCCGGGGACCGGCGCTGGCTGATCCTGGGCGTGATCGGCCTGGCGCAGCTGATGGTGGTCCTGGACCTGACGGTGATGAACATCGCGCTGCCGTCCGCGCAGCGCGCGCTGGGTTTCACGACCGTGGACCGGCAGTGGGTGGTCACCGCGTACACGCTGGCGTTCGGCAGCCTGCTGCTGCTCGGCGGCAGGCTGGCCGACCTGCTCGGCCGCAAGGTCACCTTCCTGACCGGGCTGGCCGGGTTCGCTGGTGTCTCGGCCATCGGCGGCGCCTCGGTCAACTTCGCCATGCTGATCACCGCGCGGGCCTGCCAGGGCGCGTTCGCGGCGCTGCTGGTGCCCTCGGCGCTGTCGCTGCTGACCACCACGTTCACCGAGCCGAAGGATCGCAGCAGGGCGTTCGCGGTCTACGGGGCGATCGCCGGGGCCGGCGGTGCGATCGGGCTGCTGCTCGGCGGCGCGCTGACCCAGTACCTGTCCTGGCGGTGGACGCTGTATGTGAACCTGATCTTCGCCGGGGTCGCGTTCATCGGCGGCGCGCTGCTGCTCAAGCGGCAGCCCTCCCCGGGCAAGCCCAGGCTGGACATCCCGGGCGCGCTGCTGGCTTCCGGCGGCATGTTCTGCCTGGTCTACGGCTTTTCCAACGCGGCCAGGCACCACTGGTCCACGCCATCCACCTACGGGTTCCTGGCCGCCGGCGTGGTGCTGCTGGCGGTGTTCGCGGCCTGGCAGGCCCGGGCCGCCCACCCGCTGCTGCCGCCCCGCGTGGTGCTCGACCGTAACCGGGGCGGCGCGTACCTGTCGATGCTCATCGCCGCGGTCGGGCTGTTCGGGATCTTCTTGTTCCTGACCACCTACTTGCAGCAGACGCTGGGCTATTCGCCGTTGGTGACCGGGGTGGCGTTCCTGCCGATGAGCGTCGGTCTCATTGTCGCGTCCAATCTGTCCACGATCGTGCTGATGCCCAGGTTCGGGCCCAAGCCGCTGGTCGCGTTCGGGATGCTGGCCGCCGCGGGCGGGGCGGTCTGGCTGGCGCAGCTAGGTTCGCACAGCGGCTACGCCGCAGGCGTGCTCGGTGCGATCATCTTGGCCGGAATCGGCCTGGGCCTGGTGATCGCCCCGGTGATCAACACCGGCACGTTCGGTGTAGCCCCCCAGGACGCGGGAGAGGCATCCGCGACCGTCACTGTCGGCCAGCAACTCGGCGCATCGATCGGCACCTCCCTGCTGAGCACCCTCTTCGCCGCCGCCGTCACCTCTTACATCACCGCGAACCTCGCGGCGGCCCGGCTCATCGGCCGCCAGGCCCTGACCGGGCTGGCGCTGGCGCACGGCTACGACACGGTCTTCTGGTGGACCGCCGGCATCTTCGCCGGCGGCGCGGTCGTCGGCGGCGCCCTGCTCCGCCGCGGGCCGCTGGGCCAAAGGCGCACGCCGTCGCCGGCGGACGACCAGGTGACAACCGCACAAGCCAGGGCCGGCCCCGCTCCAGCGTGATATCGCTGGGTCAAATTCTCCGTGTCCGCGAAGGAGGTGACCGATGTATGAGGTGTCGCACACTTCCCGAACGACCTGGCCGCGGGGAGTCTCGGACGGCCTCAACGGCGGACCCGGCTCGGTGAGCTGGCGTCACCTAGCTTGGCGATTCCACCTCAAGCCCTTCGTGCGGAGGGCGCGAGCAGCCCCAGAGCGCGGGCGCGGTCCACCGCCTCGTGGCGGCTGTGGACGCCGAGCTTGGCGTACAGGTGGCGCATGTGGGTGCCGACGGTGTTCACCGAGAGGAACAGCTCATCGGCGATCTCATGCGCCGTGAGGTGGGTCGGCAGGTAGCGCAGGACACGGGTCTCGCTGTCGGTGGGCGGTTCGGCCAGGCTCCGGCTGCGGGTCCATCCCGCTTGACCGCCGGGCCGCGGCGCGGACCTCTTCCCGGCGAGCATGCCCTGGATCTCGGCGATCAGGGCGGCGTGGGCGGTGCCGTGCCGGGCGTGGCGCTCGAGCAGGGCCGGCGCGGGGTGCAGTAGGAACAACGAGAGTGCCCTGTCGGGTTCGGCGAGGTCGAGCGCGCGTTCCAAGGCCTGCCCGGCGGCGGCCGGGTCGCCGAGCGCGTCGCGGGCGATCGCCTCCAACAGGAACGCGCGAGCCAGCCCAGTCCATGGGAGTACGGAGGGGGCGCCGTCGAGGACCGGCGCGAGCGCGGCGACCGCCGCGTGCGGGTCGTGTTGGGCGAGCCGCAGCGTCGCGGTGGCGATGCGCGTCTCCCCGTGGTCGCGGTCTTGGTCGCCGAGTTCGGCAAGGGCCTGCTCCGCGCCCTCGGTATCGCCCAGGCGCACCAGGGCGTGCACCAGCAGCGCCCGTGCCCGAGGGACGGTGTAGTGCGGCGCGGCAAGCCGCCGGGTCAACGGCTCGGCGGCCCGGAACGCGGCCAGCGCGTCGGCGTCCCTTCCGCGCGCGAGCTCGAGCAGCCCGCGGATGTAACGGATGACGTGTCCGGTCGCGGGCTGGGCGTGGGCTGTGAGAGTGTGTTCCGCGCGCTGGACCCAGAGCTCGGCCTCACCCAGCCTTCCCTGCCACGTCAGTATCGTTCCCAGTGCCATGCAGGCGGTGCCGGCGGCCGGGTCACTGCCCCAGCCGTGTTGTTCGGCCAGGTCGATTGCTCGCCGGCTGCGTTCGGCCGCCCGCGCATACGATTGGAACATCTCGACCGCCGCCAGGTGCGCCAGGCCAGTGAACTCCAAAAAAGGCCGCTCGATTCGGTGCGCCAGCGCAATGCCCCCCACCAGGTGCCGCTCTGCCTCCTGGAACTGGCCTGTCCAGACTTCGGTGGTGCCGAGGCTGATCAGCGCGAGCGCGCGCAGGTCCTGGCCCAGGAAAGGCTGCGCCGCGTCCGGGGCCCCGGTCAAGGGCTCCAGCCGCCGGGCCTCCTCAGCCACCGTGGGCAGATCGCCGCGCTGGCGGACTACCAGCAACCGGACGATGCCGAGCAGCAGCTGCGCCTGGGCGCGCCGGGCATCCGGCACCGAGGCTGTCCCGAGCTCTGCCAGTCCCAGGTATCGCTCGGCCGCCTCCAGCGACCCGTACGCCAGCTCGTCCGCAGCGGCCACCGCTGCGAGCTCGGCATCGGCCGCGCGGACACCGGGCGGGAACCCGGTCAGCAGCTCGTGGGTGGTGGGGGCCTGCCCGTCCAGGTGCAGGCCGGGCCAGTGATCGGCGAGCAGCTCGGCGGCCAGGCCCCAGTCCCGAGCGACCTGGGCGTGCCGGATCGCCTCCACCTGGTACCCGTGCTCCGCGAGCCAATGCGCGGCTGTCCGGTGCAGGGCCGCGACTTCATCCGGCGCGGCGCGGCGCAGCTCCAGCTGCAGCAGCCCGGCGAACATCTGGTGGTAGCGGAACCAGGACCGCGGCCCGTCCAGCGAGATCACGAACGCGCCGGCCTGCTCCAGGTCCTGCAAGACCCCCTCCCCGCCCTTGTCTCCGGTCAGCACGTCGGCCAGCTCGCCGTTCACCCGCTCCAGAATGGAGGTGCGCAGCAGCAGCCGCCTGACCTCTTCGCGCTGCCGGTCCAGCACCTCGTCCAGCAGGTACTCGGCCACCGTCCGCTCGGTGCCGGAGAACCCGGCCGCGAACCGTGCTGGATCGGGTTGCCCGGCCAGCGACAGGGCAGCCAGCCGCAGCCCTGCCGCCCACCCCTCCGTCCGCTCCTGTAGGCTCACCAACGCCGCATCGGGCAGCTGCACCCCTGCCGCGGCGAACAATTCGCGCGCCTCCGCCACGGTGAACCGCAGATCGGGCTCGCGGATCTCGGTCAGCTCGCCTTCCAGCCGCAGCCGGTGCAGACCTAGCCGCATATCATGCCGGGTGGCCAGCACGAACCGCAGCCCGGGCGGCGCCCGCAGCACCAGCAGCTCCAGCTGCCGCAACGCATCGGGGCCCAGCTGGTGCACGTCATCGATAACCAGCCAGATCCGGTCCGCCAGCGGCGCCAGGTCCGTCAGCAGCCGCTTCACAATCGCCCAGCCGTCCAGGTCCGGCGCCGCCGTCAGCGGCCGCACCAGCGCCGCCCCCGAGGCCGTCTCGCGCAGCGCGCCGAGTACCGACAGCCAGAACCGCTGCGGATCCCGCTCCTCGCTATCCACCGGTACCCACGCGGCGTGCCGGGCCAGGCCAGCTTCGGCGATCCAGGACCGCATCAGCACCGTCTTCCCGCTCCCGGCCGGCGCCGACATCTGGACCACGCGTTCGGCTTCGGCCAGTCGCCGAAACAGCGCGCAGCGAGACACGACTCCTCCCCTGACGGGAGCAGCGGCCGGAACATCAGGAATTCCCGGCTCCTCGGCGGACGCCGTGCCGCCCTGTATCGCGCAGGGGGTAACTGGGATGTTGCCGGGCCCATCACGACGGGCTCGGGAAGTTACCAGTTCGCAAGGGAACACCGGCCGGGTGGCTAGCTCAGTCATGCTGCCGCTCTCCGGTCGGCTACCGAGATCGGCTGGCTTGTCATGCTCGTGCCCGTCTGGCTGGGAGGGAAGCCGAGTCCACCCATACTGGGCGCGCGCATGGCGCCGTGTCGTGGGTCAACTGACCCTAGTCTTGTCGCAAGGTGGCTCAGTGAGTGACTCAAGCCGCCGGATTCCACGCCGCGACCGACCCCCAAGATCGGCGCTCACCGTCCCCCCGCGGCTCGGGTCAAAGGTGCACCCTGTGCGCCGGGCCCCGGGGGGAGGCGGATTGATCCCATCCGTCTGGATATGCAGGGTCCGCAGGAGATGGGCGGTTGTCCAGGAGATGGCGGCTTGCCGTGGCAAGTGTGGGTCGCTCAGACTGCGGGGGTGATGCTTGCCGGGGACGTGTGGTGATGGCGCCGGAGCTGGTCGGGCGGGACCCGGAGATCGCCGCGGTGGAGTTGCTGCTGGGCCGTATCGGCGACGGTGGCGGGTCGCTGCTGGTGCTTGGCGACCCGGGGATCGGGAAGTCGGCACTGGCGCAGGTGGCCAGCCGACGCGCGGCCGATCGCGGGATGCGGGTGCTGGCCTGCGCGGGTGTCCCGGGCGAGGCGCACCTGTCGTTTGCCGGGCTGCACCAGCTGCTGCGGCCGGTGCTGGCAGAAGCCGATGGGCTGGCGCGCGGCCAGCGGGATGCGCTGCTCACCGCCCTGGGAGTGGGCGACGGGGTGACTCCGGCCATGCCGCTGGTCGGGCTGGCGGCCCTGGAGTTGCTGGCTGCCGGGGCCGGGCGGGCGCCGGTGCTGGTGGTCGCCGAGGACGTGCACTGGCTGGACGCCTCCACGTGCGAGGTGCTGGCGTTTGTGAGCCGCCGGCTGGGCGCGGACCCGATCGGGCTGGTGGGCACCGCCCGCGAGGCCGAGCTGGAGGACAATCCACTGGCCCGGGCGGGGCTGGCGGAGCTGCGGCTCGGCCCGCTGGAGGCGGCGGCCGCGGCCGCGCTGCTGGACGCGACCGCGGCGCTGGATCCGGCGGTGCGTGAGCGGGTGCTAGAGGAGGCGGCCGGCAATCCGCTGGCTCTGGTCGAGCTGCCGGTGACGGCCAGCCAGCACGACAGCCGCGGGGCCCTGAACGGGTGGATTCCGCTGACCCGGCGGCTGGAGCAGGCGTTCGCGTCCCGGTTGCCGGGGCTGCCGGCGGTGACCTTCACCGCGTTGCTGGCGGCGGCGCTGGACGACTGGGATGCGCTGGGGGAGGTGCTGGCCGCGGCGAGCGTGGTGGCGGGCGCGCCGGTGTCGGTGGCGGATCTGGGCGAGGCGGTGGCGGCGGGGCTGGCCGAGGTGGACGGGCAGAGCGTGCGGTTCCGCCATCCGCTGGTGCGGTTGGCGGTAGGTGAGGCGGCCGGCCTGGCGCGGCGGCAGGCCATGCACCGGGCGCTGGCGGAGGCGCTGGCGGGCGTGCCGGACCGTCAGGTGTGGCACCGGGCGGCGGCCAGCCTGGGGCCGGACGAGGAGGTGGCCGCAGGCCTGGAGGCGGCCGCAGTCCGGGCCGAGCGCCGCGGGGCGATCGCGGAACAGGCCGCGGCGCTGGCCGCCGCGGCCCGTTTGAGCCCGGGTTCGGCCCGGCGCGGGCAGCGGCTGATCCGCGCCGCGTGGGCGTACTACGACCTGGGCCGGCCGCAGACGGTGTTGCGGCTGCTTGATGAGGCCGAGCCGCTGGACCTGGAACCGGGGGACCGGCTCCGGCTGGCGTGGGCCCGCGAGGTCGCGGGAGCAGGGACCCGGTCCGGCGCCCGGCCGCTGGCCGCGCTCGCCGAGGTGGCCGACCAGATGCGCCGGGACGGGGACGTCGACCAGGCGCTGCTTACGCTCGACGACGTGGCCATCCGGTGCTACTGGTCCAACCCGGACCCGCGGACCAGGCAGCGGATGACCGCGGTGGCCGAGGCCATGCCGGTCGCCGCCGACGATCCCCGGCTGCTGTTCGCCTTGGCGCTGAGCGACCCTGTCGGGCACGGCGCGGCGGTGCTGGCGCGGCTCGGCCAGCACCAGCCCGGCTCGGGCACTGCCTATCAGGACGAGCTGCTGGGCTACGCCGCCGCGGCCGTGGGGGCATGCGAGCAGGCGGTGGGGTTTCACACCGCGGCAGCGGCCGGGCTGCGGGCCCGCGGCCGGCTGGGCCTCCTCAACCAGGTGTTGCTCAGCCAGGCGTGGTCGGCGCTCCTACTCGGCCAGGCCGCCCTGGCCGGGCCGGCCGCCGACGAAGCCGCCCGGCTGCTGTCCGAAGAAGGGAGGCCGCTGTGGGCGGCATGCGCTCAGCTCGTCCAGGCGGTCCTGGCCGGCCGGCGCGGCGACACCGCCACCGCCGCTGAACTTGCCGCCCAGGCCGAGCGGGTCCTGCTGGCCGGGGGCGTGCCCCCGCTGCTGGCCCAGGTCCAGCTCGCCCGCGGCACCGCCGCGCTCGGCGCCGGCCGTTACGACGAGGCCTACGAGCAGCTGGCCCGGATCTTCCACTCGCAAGACACCGCCTACCACCCGCACCTGCGCGCCTGGGCCCTGGTCGACCTGGCCGAAGCCGCCGCCGGAGGCCGCTACCAAGACGCGGCCCGCCGCCACTGCACAGCGCTCGTCCCCGAGGCGGCCGCGACCGGTTCCCCCCTGCTGCGCGCCAGCCTGGCCGTGGCGGCCCCGATGCTGGCCACCGGCGACGCGCAGGCACTATTCGACGCGGCCCTGGGCGCCGACCTGGCGGCCTGGCCGCTGCACCGCGCCCGGCTGCAGCTCGCCCACGGCATGTGGCTGCGCCGCCACCAGCACGCCGGCGACTCCCGCGCGCCGTTGCGCGCCGCGAGGGACACCTTCGACGCGCTCGGCGCCGACGCCTGGGCCGAGCGCGCACGCCGGGAACTGCGGGCCGCCGGCGAGCGCGGCGGCCAGCCACCGCCGCGCGCCCTGGACCTGCTGGGCCCGCAAGAGCTGCACATCGCGCGGCTAGCCGCGGAAGGGCTGAGCAACCGGGAGATCGGCCAGCAGCTGTACCTGTCGCACCGCACCGTCCGCAACCACCTGTACCGCATCTTCCCCAAGCTGGGCATCACCTCGCGCACTGAGCTAGCAGCCGTCGTCAGCGCCGCTCCAGATTCGATGTAGCCACTAGGTTCTGAAGTTCGTCTGTCACCCTGATCTTTGGCTCGCTTTCGCGTGCGTCATGCGGACGAGATCCACGCTATGGCCGCGGACCGCGTGGCGCTTGGTCCCCAGGACCTGATCATCCAGTACGAGCGACGCGGTGTGCCCCGGTCATGCCTGAGCCGCCGGGCGAGGTTCGACCCCATCCGGCTCAGCCCGGCCATATCGAGGTGCATCGGCTTGCCGGCGCCATGCCTGCTCTCCTTAGCCCTTGAGTGCCCGGTAGCGCCGGATCAGCGTGTTGGTCGAGGAGTCGTGACTGAGTTCAGGTTCGGCGGTGCTCTCCAGCTCGGGGATGATCGCCACCGCCAGCGCCTTGCCCAGCTCGACGCCCCACTGGTCGAACGAGTCGATGCCCCAGATGGCCCCCTGCGTGAACACGCTGTGCTCGTACAGGGCGACGAGCACACCGAGAAGGTGGGGGGTCAGCTTCTCGGCCAGCAGGACGTTGGTGGGGCGGTTCCCCGGCATGACCCGGTGCGGCACCACCGCCTCGGGGGTCCCTTCCGCCCGGACCTCTTCCACGGTCTTGCCGAAGGCGAGCGCCTGGGCCTGGGCGAAGACGTTCGACGACAGGATGTCGTGGTGGTCGCGGAGCGGGTTGAGACTCTTGCCGAAGCCGATGAGGTCGACCGGGATCAGCTCGGTCCCCTGGTGCAGGAGCTGGTAGAAGCTGTGCTGGCCGTTCGTGCCGGGTTCGCCCCAGTACACCGGGCCGGTCTGGTAGTCGACCACCTGGCCGTCCAGGGTGACGTGCTTGCCGTTGGACTCCATCGTGAGCTGCTGCAGGTAGGCGGGGAACCGCTTGAGGTATTGGTCGTAGGGCATCACGCCGACCGAGCTGGCCCCGAAGAAGCCCACGTACCATACGGTGAGCAGGCCCATGAGCACCGGGAGGTTCCGCGCCAGCGGGGCTGTGCGGAAATGCTCGTCCATCGCGTGGAAGCCGGCCAGCATCTGGCTGAACCGCTCCGGGCCCAGGGCCACCATTGTCGACAGGCCGATCGCCGAGTCCATCGAGTACCGGCCGCCGACCCAGTCCCAGAAGCCGAACATGTTCGCGGTGTCGATCCCGAACTCGGCCACCCGCTCGGCGTTCGTCGAGACGGCAACGAAGTGCTTGGCGATCGCGTCCGGCTCGCCCAGCTGGCCCAGCACCCAGTCGCGGGCCGAGGTGGCGTTCGTCAGCGTCTCGAGGGTCCCGAAGGTCTTCGACGACACGATGAACAGCGTCTCCTCCGCCGCCAGGTCACGCGTCGCTTCTACGAAGTCGGTCGAGTCGACGTTCGACACGAAACGGAACCTCAGGCCACGGTCGGTGTAGTGGCGCAGTGCCTCGTAGGCCATCACCGGCCCCAGGTCGGACCCGCCGATGCCGATGTTGATGATGTTGCGGATCGGCTTGCCGGTATGGCCCCGCCACGTACCTGAGCGGATCTTGATGGCGAAATCGGTCATCCGGTCCAGGACCTTGTGCACCTCGGCGACGACGTCCACGCCGTCCACGATCAGCGAGGTCCCCCTCGGCATGCGCAACGCGACGTGCAGCACCGAACGGTTCTCCGACACGTTGATGCGCTCACCGGCGAACATCGCCTCCCGGTGCCGCTCGAGCTCCGACTGCTGGGCCAACTGGAGCAGCAGGCTCAGGGTCTCGTCGGTAATGCGGTTCTTCGAGTAATCGAGATAGATCCCGGCGGCCTCGACGCAGAACCGCTCCCCGCGCGCGGGGTCTTCGGCGAACAGATCGCGCAGATGCCGGCCCACCAGTTCGGAATGGTGCTTGGCGAGGGCCCCGAACGCCGGGCGCTCCCGCAAGGGCAAGATCGCCACGAGGTGTCTCCTTTCCTGGGACGCTGAAGGTGTTCCGGCCGTAGGGCGACCGCGATGTGTGCGCCCTGACCCGGTGCATGAACTCGTTTCCAGATGACGGCAGAATTGCCGCGGCCGCGCTGGAGCCGCCCTGGCCGCCAGCGCTGCCGATGACGTCCCGTGTGCCGTGCCAGATGCTACGCCACCCATCTTGGCGGCCGATGGCGTGCGGTCAGTGCCGGGAATGGGTGACGTGATGCGGCAGCTCCGGCAGGGCCTGTGCACCGCCCAGGCGTTCTGTGCCCTGGTCAGGCTTCATCAGCGTGGTGCCTTGCGCCGGTGGTCGGGAGCGGCGGCGCGGCATTGGGTGATGGTCTGCCGGCGCCGGGCAGGTGCCAGTGGTAGGGGGCGGTGAGGCGGTCGAGTGCAGGTTGCGGTCCCCATGAGCCGGGGTCGTACGGCTGGACAGGCGGTGGGGTGTCCAGCAGCGCGGCGGAGATTTCCCAAAGGCGCTCGATCGCGTCGGAGCGGGTGAACAGGGACTGGTCACCGTTCATGGCATCCAGCAGGAGCCGCTCATATCCCTCGAGGCCGTAAGCGGTATTGAACGAGTCGGCATAGCGGAAGGTCATCTCGGCGGCGCCGAGCCGCATCGTGGCGCCGGGTTCCTTGGCCAGGAAGCCGGCGGTGATGGAGCCGTGGTCGGCGAAGTCGATGACGATCTCGTTGCGCCGTCCGGGCTGGGCACGGTCGCGGTCGATCGGGAACATCCGCAGGGGCGGCCGGTGGAAGCCGAGCGTGATCAGCTGGCGGCTGGCGCCCATGAGCTTGCCGGAGCGCAAGAAGAACGGGACCCCGGCCCACCGCCAGTTGTCGACCTCGACCCGCACGGCCGCCAGGGTCTCGGTCTGCGAGCCGGGGGCCACGTCGGGCTCATCGCGGTAGCCGGTGTACTGTCCCCGCACCGCATGCCGGACGTCGATCGGCTTGAGCGCGTCGAAGACCTTGGCCGTCTCGTCACGCAGGTGCCCGGCGGCGAACGAGGTGGGCGGTTCCATGGCCACGAACCCCAGCACCTGGAACAGGTGGGTGACGATCATGTCCCGGTAGGCGCCGGTCTGGTCGTAGAAGCTGCCGCGCCGTTCGATCGACAGCGTTTCGGGCACGTCGATCTGCACGTAGGCGATGTGGTTGCGGTTCCAGGCCGGCTCGAACAAGCCGTTGGCGAACCGGAAGGCCAGGATGTTATCGACCGACTCCTTGCCTAGGAAGTGATCGATCCGGAACGCCTGGGACTCGCCGAAGACGGCGTGGACGGCCTGGTTCAGCGCGCGGGCCGAGACCAAGTCGGTGCCGAACGGCTTCTCGATGATGACGCGGGACCCACGGGCCAGGCCCGCGGCACCGAGCATGGTCACCGTCGGCACAAAGGCCGCCGGCGGGATTGCGAGGTGGAACAGCCGCCCGGGCGCGCCGCCGACCTGCCGCTCCGCGGCTGTGACGGCCTCGACCAGCGAAAGGGTCCGGACGGGGTCCGCGCTGGCGAACGAGAGCCTGCGCCGGAAGGCCTGCCAAGCCGGTCCGGTGGGCTTGACGGTACCGAATTCGGTGATCGCCTGGCGGGCGAGATCGCGGAACTGCTTGCCGGTCATGTCCTGGGGGGATACGCCGATGATCTGGTACCGGTCGGGCATTAGCCCGGCCGCCGCTAGATGGAACAGCCCGGGCAGCAGCTTGCGGTGGGCCAGGTCGCCGGTCGCGCCGAACACGACGAGGACGTGGTTGTCCGGCCGCGGTACCGGTCCCCGGGCCCGGCCGGGCCGGGAAGCCGAGGCTTCTGCGGCCAGTTCGCGGGCCGGCGCCGCGCCCGAGCCGGCAGAGGCTCCGGGGGCGATAGTCGTGGACATGGCTGATGCCCCTTTCCCGGGTCGCGCTTGACAGCCACGGCTAGACAGCAGCGCTTCGGGAGGTGGCCGATCGGGTGGGTGATCCCCTGGCGGCCGTGCGATCCTCCGCGACAGGCTCAGGCTCGCCGCCAGATGGGTGAGAGGTCGTCACCGGATCCTTGTGATTCGCGCCGCTGACCGGGACTACGCAGGCATGACACCGAGAGAAAAGTGTCGGCGGCGGGACGTCCGGCGCCAAGACAGGTGCCCGGCACAGGCAGCGCCTGGCCATTTTCCCGGCGCTGGAGCCGCAGTCATACGGCACCGGCACCGTGCTCGGCGGCCTGCTGGACCGGTCCGCGCTCTGCGGCATGCTGGCTGAGGTCGAGGCTCGGCCCAGACCTGGTCGAGGTGCGCCAGTTCACGCCACACAGCAGATCACCAGGAGCAGGTGACCGCCGCTCACCATGATGACCGCTAGCTTCGGGCATATCCCCAGCCGGGTGCGCCCGCCGCGGTGCACCATCCACCGGGTCCCAGATGACTTCCGGATGCCCTGGGTACCCGGGGAAGGAGGCCTGCGATGCCTGCTGAGGCGCTCCGCTTGTTCGTCTTTGCCCGGCACGCCGAATCGGCGGCGAACGCCGCCGGCGTGCTCAACACCAACCCCTCCCAGCCGGTCGCGCTGACCGCGCGAGGTCGTAGGCAGGCGCGTGCGCTCGGCGCGCAACTCGCCGGCCTCCGCGTCGATCTCGCGGTCGGCACGCGCCTGCTCCGCACCCAGCAGACTATCGACCTCGCCCTGGGCGGCCGGCCAGTGCCCACTTTGGTCGAACCTGGCTTCGATGAGATCCACGCCGGGGACCTCGAGGGCGCGCGGATCGGCGCGTACCGGTCCTGGATGGACCAGCACACCGCGGGCGACCGCCTGCCCCAGGGCGAGAGCATCGATGACGCGCTGCGGCGCTACGCGGGTGCGCTGCGGCGCCTTTTGGCCAGGAAGGAAAAGGTCACGCTCGTCGTCATCCACGAGATCGCGCTGCGCTCTATCGCCGCGGCCGCCGCAACCGGCCCCTCACCCTTCAACGGCACGGCCGTCCCGAACGCGGCTCCGTATCTCTTCGACGAGACCGCCGTCCGGCGCGCTGCGTCCAGCCTGGCCGCGGTGACACGGACCGCCAGGCCCGCCACGACGGCTAACCCCAGCCATCTGACATAACCGGGCTGGTCATGCGCATGCTCGCCGGCGGGCCGCCACCGCATCTGCCGGGGTCCCTCAACTCCCTGGCCGGCCCCCTCGATCACTTCGGCTACTGGGCCGTCCTGTTGTTCGTCATGATTGGGGACTTCGGTATCCCCGTGCCCGGCGAGACCATCCTCATCGCCGCCGCGGTCTATGCGGGCGCGGGCAGGCTCAACGTGATCGCGGTCGGCGTCGTCGGCTTTGCGGCGGCCGTCATCGGCGACAACATCGGCTTCACCATCGGGCATTACGGCGGCCGCGCGCTGGTCCTGCGCTGGGGCCGCTAGAACGTCCGTTCGGGCGCAGTAGCCGAAGCCACAATGCCGACCAGCTCGCCACGTATAGCGGATATCGCGTGCCGAGTGGCCACCGACCTGTAACTCCCTGTAATGGAGTGTCCGCAAATCTGGCATTCGATCGGCTAAGCCCGTCGGCCAGGGCCGTCACCGCGAACGTCATCGACTTACCGGGCCACGGCGAGCGTCGTCCTTTCATCAACGGAGTCGTCGGCCGGCACGGCGGCTAGCTGGCGCTGCTGCCAGCGGCGTGGGGGTTCTCCGTGGTGGCGGCGGAATGCCGTTGCGAACGCGTATACGGACGAGTAGCCAGTCTGGGCGGCGATCTCGTCTATGGTCGCGTCCTGGGCTAGGAGCAGGTCGCGGGCGAGGGTCATCCGCCAGTCGGCGAGGTATTGCATGGGTGCCTGGCCGAGGGCCTGCTGGAAGACGCGGGCGAAGGTGGCGCGGGACATGTTGCACAGCCGGGCCAGGTCATCGACGGTCCATGGTTTGGCGGCGCTGGCGTGGACTGCTTCGAGGGCGGGGGACAGGCGCGAGTCGGAGGCGGCGCGGAACCAGGGCGGCGCGGTCTCACTGCGGGTCAGCCCGGCCCGCAGGCCCAGGACCACCAGGACGTCGAGGAGGCGGTCCAGTACCGTTTGCTTGCCCGGCTCGGCTAGCAGCATCTCCCGCGACAACAACATGACCACCTGGTGGATCGGGTCGTCCATGCTCGCGGGCAGAGACAGCACCGGAGGCAGTGCCGCCACCAGCCCGCTGCCGATGTCGCCCGCGAAGCGGTAGGCGCCGCACAGGAACACCGCGCTGCCGGGGGCGGACAGGGCGGCGTCGTCGGCGGGCAGTGAGCGGAACTCACCGGGCAGGACGCAGCGGGCGCCCGGCTCGTGGGCGATGTAGTGATCGGGGCCGCCCCGGACCAGGGCCAGGTCGCCGGGGACCAGCTCGAGGGGATCGCCGCCGTGGTCAGTCCAGAGCCAGGCGCGGCCCCGGACCACCGCGTGCACGGCGAGCTGGATGGTTCCGTGGAACCGGATGCCCCACGGGGGGACAGCGGCTGACCGGGCGAAGACCCCGCCCGATGCGCGGGCGCGGATCAGGTGCTCTTGCAGGATGTCCACTATTTGAGTGTCTTACGCAAAGGAATGAGCGTCAAGATCATTGAAGCTCTCACTTTTCGCGGAGATCATGAACGTATGAACAACACGACTGATGATCAGGTTCTCGTTCTCGGCGCGACCGGGAAAACCGGCTCGCGGGTAGCGGGCAGGCTGTCCGTGCACGGGGCCAGCGTGCGGACTGCCGCCCGCTCCGGGGCCGACGTTCACTTCGACTGGGACAGTCAGGCCACGTGGGAGGAAGCGCTGCGCGGGGCGACGGGGTTGTACCTTGTCTCGCCCATCCTTCGGATCGACTTCGCCGGGCTGGTCGGCCAGTTCCTCGACCAGGCCGAGCAGGCCGGGGTCCGTCACGTCACTTACCTCAGCGCATACGGCATGGAGTACGCCCCGGCCGAGGTGGCGCTGCGCGCGGTCGAGCTGGACCTGGCCGCACGCGGTTCCCTGACCAGCACGGTGATCCGCCCGGCATGGTTCATGGAGGACTTCAGCGAGACGTTCCTCCAGCCGGTGAACGATGAGATCGTCGTGCCCGCCGGGGACGGGGCCGAGGCCTTCGTCAGCGTCGAGGACATCGCCGCCGTCGCCGCGGTGACCCTAATCGAGCCCGAAAAGCACGCCGGGCACGCCTATGCCCCACCGGCCCGCAGGCCCTC
>Ga0207699_10000450_pt1 | contig 21070 bp, 19 predicted proteins | sample LARL51metaG_FD_184344 | JGI IMG/M metagenome (GOLD analysis project Ga0207699, IMG submission 184344) | Corn, switchgrass and miscanthus rhizosphere microbial communities from Kellogg Biological Station, Michigan, USA - LAR L5-1 metaG... | ecosystem: Host-associated > Plants > Roots >...
CCGTCTGCGTTCCCAACCCCTCCGGCGGGTGCACACGCCCCTACCACGACACCGCCGACATCAACGGCGGCGGCCCGCACGGCGAGGCCAACGCGGTCACCGACATCGACGGCGGCAAGATGGACGGCTTCATCCGGCAGCGCGACGCCGCCCACAAGACCTGCCGGTTCGCCAACGACCCCGCCTGCAGCCTCGGCGCGACGCCAGACGTGATGGGCTACCACACCGGCGCGGAACTGCCGAACTACTGGGCGTACGCGAAGAACTTCGTGCTGCAGGACCACATGTTCGAGCCGGTGAAGTCCTGGTCCCTGCCCGACCACCTGTACCTGGTGTCCGGCTGGTCGGCCTGGTGCGCCAACCGCTCGCCGATGAGCTGTGTCAACGACATCACCGGGCCCTACCCGGGCAAGGTGTTCGACCGGGCCGTGGCGCAGGAGATGGCCACCGGCACCACCTCGATCGACCTGGCCTGGACCGACATCACCTACCTGCTGCACGAACACCACGTCAGCTGGGCCTACTACGTGCAGCGGGGCACCCAGCCGGACTGCTCCAGCGACTCGGCCGAGACCTGCGCCCCGGTCAGGCAGAGCGCCTCGACACCGGGGATCTGGAACCCGCTGCCGCTGTTCGGCGACGTGCGGACCGACCACCAGGTGGCCAGCGTCCAGGGCCTGAGCTCCTACTTCGGCGCGGCGAGGGGCGGCAGCCTGCCGTCGGTGAGCTGGATCACCCCGTCCGATCCCGACAGCGAGCACCCGCCGGCCAGCATCCACCAGGGCCAGGCGTACGTGACGGCGCTGATCAACGCCGCGATGCAGGGCCCCGACTGGAACTCCACCGCGATTTTCCTGAGCTGGGACGACTGGGGCGGGTTCTACGACGGCGTGGTGCCCCCGGCGGTCGACCAGAACGGCTACGGGCTGCGGGTGCCCGGCATCGTGATCTCCCCGTACGCGAGGAAGGGGTACATCGACCACCAGACCCTGTCCAGCGACGCCTACCTGAAGTTCATCGAGGACGACTTCCTCGGCGGCGCCCGGCTCGATCCCAAGACCGACGGCCGCCCCGACCGGCGCCCCGACGTCCGCGAGGACGCGCCGCAACTGGGCGACCTGGTCAGCGACTTCTATTTCGGCCAGCCACCGCGCAGGCCGTTCCTGCTGCCCACCAACCCGCCGGCCGACTCACCGTCGGTCCCGCCGTTCTTCCACGGTGCGCCGCCCTGCGTGGGCTGCACCACGCTGCCGCCGCCCTACGTGTTCCCCGGCGCCGGCGGGCACCGCAAGCACAAAAGGCACCGGCACCGGATCTCTTTGCTGACCCGGTGACCCGGGGCCGGCGGTGACGCCCGCTCCGGCCCGGGGCTACGCGGCCGTGCTGGCCATGGCGTCCCTGATCCGGCGGGCGTACTCCGCGGCCTCCTCCTCGCTCGCGTAGCGCTGCCGCGGCCAGAAGAACCCGCGCAGCCCGTCCCCCTTGGTCCGCGGCACCACGTGCACATGCAGGTGCGGCACGCTCTGGCTGACCACATTGTTCAGGGCCACGAACGTTCCCTGCGCGCCGAGCCCGGCGGGTATCGCCGCCGACAGCAGCCGCACCCGTTCGAACAGCGGCCCGACCTCGGCCGGCGGCAGGTCGGCCAGAGTCACATAGTGCTGCCTCGGCACGACAAGGACATGCCCCTTGAACACCGGCCGGGCATCGAGAAACGCCACCGTGGCCGCATCCTCGAACACGATGTGCGCGGGCACCTCGCCCGCCATGATCCGGCAGAACACACAGTCGGTCACAGATGCCCCTCTATCTGCCGTGCTGACCTGGGGAGCGACCCCCTGGACCCCCCGGGGCGCCGAGGCCTGGGACGTCGCCCGCAAGGATGAGGGCAGCGTACCCGCGAGGATGACGCCCCCGTCGCCGCCCCGATCTACCCTGGACACGTGTCTGCCCTGTACGCCTGGCTGCGCCGCCATCCGATGCTGGTCGACGGCATGCTGGCGGCCGCGCTGGTGTTCGGCGGCGTGGGGGCGACGTTCGCCAAGGGCATGTTCCTCGGCGGCCCGCTGGCGCTCGGGCTCGCGGTGCCGGTGGTGTTCCGCCGCAAGCACCCGGTCGTCGCCTACTACACCGCCATCGCTGCTGGCGGGCTTCAGGTCGCGCTGGACCTCCGGCCTTCTGCCACCGACGTGGCCATTCTCATCCTGCTGTACACGCTGGCGGCTTATACGCGGCGGCGCACCTCGGTCTGGGGGCTGGCCGTCTGCCTGGCCGGCTCGGCGATAGGCATCCTCCGCTGGGTCAGCCTGATCAATCACGGCGTGCTGGCATGGCTCACTGTCGGCGCGATGCTATTCGCCGGGCCGGCACTGCTGGCCTGGGTGCTTGGTGACTCGATGCGCTACCGCCGCGCGTACTACGCGAGCCTTGAGGACCGGGCCGCCCGGCTGGAGGCCGAACGGGACGCCCAAGCGCAGATCTCGGCCGCGGCCGAGCGGGCCAGGATCGCCCGCGAACTGCACGACGTGATCGCGCACAACGTCAGCGTCATGGTCGTGCAGGCCGACGGCGCCTCGTACACGCTCGACACCGATCCGGCGCGGGCCAGGGAGGCGCTCGCCGCCATCTCCGCCACCGGGCGCCAGGCCCTGGCCGAGATGCGCCGGCTACTGGGCGTGCTGCGCCGGGAGGTTGACGGTGCCAGCTCCGTCCGGGCACCTCAGCCGGGCGTGGGCGAACTGAGCGAACTGCTCGACCAGGCGCGCGGCGCCGGGCTGCCGGTGTCGTTCACCGTCGAGGGTGACCCGCAGCCACTGCCGGGCGGCGTCGCGCTGGCCGCCTACCGGATCGTGCAGGAGTCACTCACCAACACCCGCAAGCACGCGGGCCCGGTCACCTCGGCGTCGGTCCTGCTCCGCTACTCGCCGGACGCGGTGGTGCTGGCGATCAGCGACGACGGCCTGGGCGACCTGGGCGGCACGGCACCGCCCGGCGCACCCGGGCACGGCCTGACCGGCATGCGCGAACGGGTGGCCCTGTACGGCGGGTCGGTCACCGCCGGGCCGCGGGCCGGCGGCGGTTTCGAGGTGGTGGCCACGCTGCCGCTTACCCCGGCGCGGGCGGGCGCCGCATGAGCGGGGGCGGGCGCGAAGCGCGGGGGCGGGAAGAACCATGAGCGGGGGCGGGCGCGAAGCGCGGGGGCGGGAAGAACCATGAGCGGGGGCGGGCGCGAAGCGCGGGGGCGGGAAGAACAGAGCATCCGCATCCTGCTCGTGGACGACCAGGAACTGGTGCGCACGGGCTTCCGCATGGTGCTCGACGCCCAGGACGACATGACGGTGGTCGGCGAGGCCGGGGACGGTGCCGCCGCGCTCGCTTTGCTGCGCGCGGTGACCGCCGACGTGGTGGTGATGGACGTGCGGATGCCGCGCCTGGACGGGATCGAGGCCACCCGGCGCATCTGCCAGGCGGGCGAGCGGCCCCGGGTACTCATGCTGACCACGTTCGACCTCGACGAGTACGCCTACGCGGCGCTCAAGGCGGGCGCCAGCGGGTTCCTGCTCAAGGACGTGCCACCGGAGGAACTGCTGTTCGGCATCAGGGCGGTGCACTCCGGCGACGCGGTGGTCGCCCCGTCCACCACCCGGCGCCTGATCGACCGCTTCGCCCCGCTGTTCCCCGCCGACGACGGCCCGGCACCGCCCGGCCTTGACTGCCTGACCAGCCGCGAGCGCGAGGTGCTCGCGCACGTCGCCCAGGGCCTGTCCAACGCCGAGATCGCCGGGCGGCTGTTCGTGTCCGAGGCGACGGTGAAGACCCATGTCGGCCGGGTACTGGCCAAGCTCGGCCTCCGCGACCGGGTGCAGGCGGTGGTCTTCGCGTACGAGACCGGCCTGGTCAAGGCGCGCGGATCCGCGTAACGGCGCAGGCCGGCACCACCCACAAAGACCACCGAGGCGCTACGACGGCCGTGGTCAGGGCTTGCCAGCGGTGGCCCGCCGCAGCGACCAGCCAAGAGCGGCGATCACCGCGATGGGCAGCAGCCACCAGGCGTTCACCGAGGCCACGTGGACCAGCAGGGCGGTCGCGGCAAGGGCCGCCGCCACCACCGCGGCCCCGCGCCAGTCGTCGCCGATGATGAAGTCGTACCAGAACGCTCCGAACGAGCGCAGCCACCTGGTCATGCGGCGCTCCTTTCCACGGGGACCGTGGTGGCCCGGCGGGCCGCGGCCGTCCGGCGCAGCAGGGCCACGTAGCCGAGCGCGACCAGCGCCGTCGCCGGGACGACCGCCAGCAGCGCGGCGTCATTGCCGGGCCAGGACACCCCGGCGCCCTCGGCGCCCCAGAACACGCCGAACGAGGTCAGCATGATGCCCACGGCGAACTTCATGGTGTTCTCCGGCACCCGCGACAACGGGGCCCGCACCGCGACCCCCACGGCCGCTACCACCAGCACCGCGGCCACCGCGCCGGCCGCGGCAAGGCCGAGGTTCTGCTGGTTGCCGCCGAAGGTGATGGCGATGAAGACAACCTCGAGGCCTTCGAGCAGGACCCCCTTGAACGACAGCGTGAACGCATACCAGTCCCGTACGCCGCGGCGCGCCTCCCGGCTGGCGGCGTTCGCCGCGGCGACCTGCCGCGCGTAGATGGCGCCCTCGTCGTGCAGGTCCTTGTACCCGGTGGCGCGCAGGATGGCCTTGCGCAGCCACTGCAGGCCGAATACGGCGAGCAGCGCGCCGACGACCAGTCGCAGCCCGGTCAGCGGTATCAGGGTGAGCGCCGGCCCGATCACCGCCACCGCGACGGCCAGCACCGCCAGGGCCGCGGCCATTCCCTGCAGGGTGGAGCGCCACTCGCGGGTCACGCCCGCGGCGAGCACGATGGTGAGCGCCTCGACCGCTTCCACCGCGCAGGCGACGAAAACGGTGAGGAACAGGGCCAGGGAGTTCACGCTACCTCCAGCGGGATGGCGGGCACCGGGCCCGCGCTGGAACCTGGGACAATACGCCTGTGCCTGACGATGACCAGCCCACTGGCGAAGGCTGGCTGCTGCTCGTCTACCGCGTGCCGCCCGAGCCGAGCAGGCTGCGCTCGGCGGTGTGGCGGCGGCTGAAGAGCCTGGGTGCCATCTATCTGCAGAACTCGGCGGCCGCCCTGCCCACGGGCCTGGGCGCGGAGCGTGCGCTGCGCAAGCTGCGCAGCGAGATCCTCGACATGGGCGGCACAGCGGTGCTGCTGTCCTGTGCCGTGCTCGCCGGGGCGCAGGACGTGCACGCGGCGTTCCAGGCGGCCAGGGATGACGAGTACGAGGAGATCGTGGACCGCTGCGAGGACTTCCTCGCACAGGTGAAGAAGGAGCACGTGGCCGGCCACTACACGTTCGCGGAACTGGAGGAGAACGAGGTCGACCTGGACAAGCTGCAGAAGTGGTTCGACCGGGTCCGGCAGCGCGACGTGTTCGGCGCCAGCGGCCGACAGGCGGTGGAGAAGGCCCTGGCGCGGTGCGCGGAGTCGCTGGAGGAGTACGCGGCCAGGGTCTACGCCGAGGAAGTCGACGGCCACTGACCCGCACCTCCCTCCGGCGGCTGCGCCGCGCGGATCCGCACGGCTTTCGCCCGCCTGGCAATGGTAACAACCATGCGATAGCAGATCTAACGGTCGTTACACCAGCAGGTGCACGCGGAGCCGGCTGGCGTTCCTCAATCCCTCACCCGCCGTTCATCTTGGGTCTTGCTTAACGCATTCCTGACTCGGCACGCTTCGGGAGGGTATGCCGCGTGCTCCCGAGCACCGGGCATTCGCGGCGCGAGATCACCTGCCCAGGGAGAGGGGAAGGGAATCGCATGACAAGGAAGTTCATTCACCCGGCAGTGGCGACCGGCGCAGCCGTCGCCGTCACTGTCATGATGACCGCGGCCGCCGCGGGTGCGACCCCGCATACGGCGGGGCAGCCGCACACCACCACACCGATCAAGCACGTGATCGTGATCATCGGAGAGAACCACAGCTTCGATAACGTGTTCGCGACCTACCAGCCGCCGGGCCGCCAGAAGATCTGGAATCTGTTGTCCGAAGGCATCGTCACCAAGTCCGGCGCCCCCGGCAAGGACTTCAAGCTGGCACGCCAGCTCACGGCGTCCAACACCAAGAAGTACACGCTGAACCCGAAGATCACCGGCTCGTACAAGACGCTGCCCGCGCCCAACACCACCTACGTGTCGAGCGCCTGCGACGGCCTGCCCCTCGGCGCCGCGGACACCCGGTTCCCCGCCCTGGCAAACGGGCCTTACCAGATCACCAAGTCCGTCCCGTACTTCGACGACCACATCCAGTACTCCAGCCAGGGGCAGTGCGAGTTGTATGGCGCCTACGTCGGCGACCCGCTCCACCGCTTCTACCAGATGTGGCAGCAGTACGGGACGCACCACGGCCAGCTCAACACCTGGGTCGCCAACACCGCCGGTGACGACAACGGGGCAAATCCCCCGGCGCCCATCTTCCAGGGCGGGCTGCAGACGGGCTTCTACAACATGGCCCAGGGCGACGTGCCCATCCTCAAGGACCTCGCGCTGAACTACGCGATGAGCGACAACTTCCACCAGGCGGTGATGGGTGGCACCGGCGCGAACCACATCATGCTCGGCACCGGTTTCGCGGCCTCGTACCAGAACAAGGCTGGCCAGGCAGCCACACCACCCGCCAACGAGATCGAGAACCCCAATCCCAAGCCGGGCACGAACAACAACTACGCCCAGGACGGGTACGCCGGCGGCAGCTACTCCGACTGCGCCAACTCCACGGCACCCGGCGTCAGCGCGATCGACAGCTTCCTGGCCCACCTGCCGTACAAGCCGCTGGCGAACTGCCAGCCCGGTCGCTACTACCTGCTGAACAACTACAACGCCGGCTACAACACTGACGGCACCGTCAATAAGTCGTCCTTCACCGTGCCGCCGCAGAAGACCGACTACGTGACGATCGGCAACGAACTGTCGGCCCACCACATCAGCTGGGGGTACTTCGGCGAGGGCTACGACAACGGCCAGCCGAACTTCTCCTACTGCGGCATCTGCGACCCGATGCAGTACTCGTCATCGATCATGACCAACCCGGCGCTGCGCAAGAACGTCCAGCACGGCCTGGGAGACTTCGTCTCCGAGGCGGCGAACGGAACGCTGCCCGCGGTGACATTCCTCAAGCCGGGGGACAACGACGGCCACCCTGGGTACTCGACGATGTACGCATACGAGACCTTTGTGGCCCGCGCGGTCGCCGCGGTCCAGGACAACCCGCAACTCTGGCGCAACACCGCGATCTTCATCACCGAGGACGAGAGCGGCGGCTACTACGACTCCGGTTACATCCAGCCGGTGAGCTTCTTCGGCGACGGTCCCCGGATTCCGATGCAGGTGGTGTCCCCGTACGCCCGCCAGGGTTTCGTGGACCACACCTACACCGACCACGTGTCGATCCTGAAGTTCATCGAGGCCAACTGGGGCCTGAAGCCGCTGACCTCCTACAGCGAGGACAACATGCCGAACGCGACGCCGCAGGCTTATGTGCCGAAGGTCCGGCCCGCGATCGGCAACCTCATGACCATGTTCAACTTCTCCGATCCGCACTTCGGCACGATCAAGCTGCCGGTTCAGCCCTGGCACGAAGCGCCCGCAGCGCACCCGCCCGCGATCGTCTTCACCCAGCGCTGACCGCGCACACATCTGGTGCCCCCGGCTGTCACAGCCGGGGGCACCCCTCATGACACGGTTAGCCCCGGAGCCCGGTGCCCCGGTACTGGCCAGGAGGGCTCTGCCAGGCACTAGAGTCGAGGCCGTGGGTATGACGTTGCACATCAGTGAAGCCTCACCCCACCTGGTTGAGGCGGATGCCGTTGTTATCGGGGTCACCAAGGAAGCAGGCGGGGCGCTTCCGGTCCCAGGCACCAAGGACGTGGACGAGGCGCTGGGCGGAACCCTGGCGCAGACGCTGGCCACGCTCGCAGCCACAGGTGAGGCAGGGGAAGTAACCAGAATCCCGTCGGGCGGCAGGCTCGCCGCGCCGCTGATCGCGGCGGTGGGCATGGGCGATGCGGCCGGGGGCAACGACGCGGCCTTCGATGCGGAGACGCTGCGCCGGGCCGCCGGGGCCGCGGTCCGCGCCCTGCTCGCCGGGCGCAGCGGGAGCGCCGAGGACATGCGGATCGCGCTGGCCCTGCCCGCCCGCGATCCGGCCGAGGTCGGCGCCGTGGCCCTGGGCGGCCTGCTCGGCGGGTATGCGTTCCGGCGCTACCGCACCGAGCCTGGCCCTGGCGCCAGCCTGACCGTGCTGGCCCATGCCAGCGACGCGGCACCCGCGGCGGAGCGGGCACAGGTGCTCGCGGACGCCGTGAGCCTGGTGCGCGACCTGGTCAACACCGGTCCCTCCGACCTGGTGCCGGCCACGTTCGCGGCCCGTGCCGAGCAGGTCGCCTCCGCCGGCGGGCTCGCGATCACGGTGCTGGACGAGGACGCGCTGGCCGAGGGCGGCTACGGCGGCATCCTCGGTGTGGGCCAGGGCTCGGTGAACCCGCCGCGGCTGGTCCGGCTGGAGCACGCGCCCCCGGGAGCGGCCCGGACGCTGGTGCTGGCCGGGAAGGGGATCACGTTCGACTCCGGCGGCCTGTCGCTCAAGCCCGCCAAGTCGATGGAGTCGATGAAGTCGGACATGAGCGGCGCCGCGGCGGTGCTCGGCGCGATACAGGCGATCGCCGCGCTCGGGCTGCCCGTGCGGGTGGTCGGCTACCTGCCGATCGCCGAGAACATGCCGAGCGGCAGCGCGCAGCGGCCCTCGGACGTGCTGACCATGTTCGGCGGCACCACGGTCGAGGTGACCAACACCGACGCCGAGGGGCGCCTGGTGCTCGCCGACGTGCTCGCCGCGTCCGCTGCCGACTCCCCGGACATCCTCATCGACGTCGCGACCCTGACCGGCGCGCAGGTCGTCGCCCTCGGGCCACTGGTCGGCGCGGTGATGGCCAACGACGACGGGCTGCGGGACGCGGTGGTGGACGCCGGCCGCCGGGCCGGTGAGGCGATGTGGCCGATGCCGCTGCCCGCCGAACTGGCCAAGGGCCTGGAGTCGACCGTGGCCGACCTGGTCAACCTGCCTTCGGACGGCCGCGGCGGCGGGATGCTTGTCGCAGGGCTGTTCCTTAAAGAGTTCGTGCCCGACGGCGTCCGCTGGGCGCATCTGGATATCGCGGGCCCGGCGTTCAACCAAAGCGGCCCGCACGGGTATACCCCGAAGGGTGGCACGGGCGCCGCGACCCGGACGCTGGTCCAGATCGCGCAGGACATGGCCGACGGGCGGCTATAACCGCCCGCGGCGGGCAGGGGTCAAGGCAACACTGACGGACGGCAAGGGAGCGGGTCTGTGGCGGACAGCAGCCGATACGACATCGTCATTCTCGGCGGCGGCAGTGGCGGCTACGCGTGCGCGCTCAGGGCGGCCGAACTCGGCATGCGGGTCGCGCTCATCGAGCGGGACAGGGTCGGCGGGACCTGCCTGCACCGGGGATGCATTCCCACCAAGGCGCTGCTGCACGCGGCGGAGATCGCCGACCACGCGAACGAGGCCGAGTCGTTCGGCGTGCGGGCCCGGTTCGAGGGCATCGACATGGCCGGGGTCAACGCCTACAAGGACAAGGTGGTCGACCGGCTGTGGAAGGGCCTGACCAGCACGATCCTCAGCCGCAAGATCGACATCATCGAGGGCGACGGCCGGCTGGTGTCGCCGACCGCGGTGCGCGTCGGCGACACGGTGTTCGAGGGCGGGCACGTGGTGCTGGCGACCGGGTCCGAGCCGAAGAGCCTGCCGGGCCTGGCCCTCGACGGCCAGCGCGTGATCACCAGCGACGACGCGCTCAAGCTTGACAGGGTGCCGGGCTCGGCCGTGATCCTCGGCGGCGGCGTCATCGGGGTGGAGTTCGCCAGCGTGTGGCGCTCGTTCGGCGCCGAGGTGACCATCGTGGAGATGCTCCCGCACCTGCTCCCGGCCGAGGAGGAGTCCAGCTCCAAGCTGCTGGAGCGGGCCTTCCGGCGGCGCGGGATCGCCTACCAGCTCGGTGCCAGGTTCGAGGGGGTCAAGGACTCGGCCGACGGGGTGACCGTCACGCTGGAGGGCGGCAAGACACTAGACGCCGAACTGATGCTGGTCGCCGTCGGGCGCGGCCCGGTGTCGGCCGGGTTCGGCTACGAGGAGGCCGGCGTGGCCATGGACCGTGGCTTCGTGCTGGCCGACTCCTACTGCCGCACCAACGTCCCGACGATCTCTGCTGTCGGCGACCTGACCCCTGGGCTGCAACTGGCGCACGTCGGCTTCGGTGAAGGCATTTTGGTTGCAGAACGAGTGGCCGGGCTTGATGTGACCCCGATCGACTACGACGGCGTCCCGCGTATCGCCTACTGCGACCCCGAGGTGGCTTCCGTTGGGATCACCTCGGCCACCGCCGCCGCCCGCGGCATAGAGACCGTGGAGTTCACCTACAACCTCGGCGGGAACGGCAAGAGCGTGATCCTGCAGACCCAGGGCGCGGCGAAGGTCATCGCGACCAAGGGCGACGCGGCGAACGGCAGCACCCCAGGCAAGCCGGGGCCCGTGCTCGGCGTGCACCTGGTCGGCGCCCGGGTCGGCGAGCTGATCGCCGAGGGCCAGCTCATCTACAACTGGGAGGCGCTGCCGACCGAGGTGGCGCAGCTCATCCACCCGCACCCGACACAGTCGGAGGTGATCGGCGAGGCGCACCTCGCGCTCGCCGGAAAGCCCCTCCATGTCCACGCTTGACCCGCCACCACCACCCACGAGGGCTGAGCAGCGAAGGAGTCGCGAGTAGCCATGACGGTCACGGTATCCATGCCCCAGCTCGGCGAGAGCGTCACCGAGGGCACCGTCACGCGCTGGCTCAAGAAGGAAGGCGAGCGCGTAGAGGCGGACGAACCGCTGCTCGAGGTCTCCACCGACAAGGTGGACACCGAGATACCCTCTCCCGCCTCTGGCATCCTGCGCGGGATCACGGTCGCTGAGGACGAGACGGTCGCCGTCGGCGCGCAGCTCGCGATCATCGACGACGCGGGCGACGGCGCGGGTGCGGTGCCCGACGGGCAGGCCCAGGCGGCCGGGGCCGCTGCCGTCCCAGCGCCATCGCAGGCGCCGCCGGGTGGCCCGGAACCGGGCGGCTATCCCTACGCTGTGCCCGAGCAGGCACCGGCGCCGCAGGAGTACGCCCAGCCGGCCCAGGCCTACCAGGCACCGGCCGAGCCGCAGTACCGGCCGGCGGCGCCGGAGTACAGCGCACCGTACAGCCAGGCTCCCGAATCCGGATACGCGGCGCCGGCCGCTGGCTACGCCGCTCCCCCGGCCGAGGGCTACGCGCAGCAGCAGGCGTACGCGCCGCCGGCGGCCCCGGAACCGCAGGCGCCGCCCGCGCCGCAGGCCGTGCCCTACCAGCAGGCCGCACCGGTGCCCGAGGCGGCCGCCCCGCCCGCGCCCGCTCCTGCCCCGGCCGCCCCGCCCGCGCCCGCGCCGGCCTACGTGGCGCCCGCCGAACCCGCCGAAGCCGACGAGCCGGACGCACAGCCGGCCACGGCCGAGGGCCCGTACATCACGCCGCTGGTCCGCAAGCTCGCCGCCGAGCACGGGGTGAACCTCGCCACGGTGGCCGGCACCGGCGTCGGCGGGCGGATCCGCAAGCAGGACGTGCTGGAAGCCGCGCGGGTGCTCCGCGAGCAGCAGCCGGCCGCCCCCCCGGCACCTGCCGCGGACGGGCAGCAGGCCCCGCCGGCCGCAGCGCCCGCCCCCGCCGCACCGGCCCGTGCCATCGAGCCGTCCACGCTGCGCGGCACCACCGAGCGGCTGTCCCGGGCGAGGCAGCTCATCGCCCGCCGGATGGTCGAGTCGCTGCAGACCTCCGCCCAGCTCACCACCGTGGTGGAGGCGGACGTCACGGCGATCACCAGGCTGCGGGAGCGGGCCAAGGCCGACTTCGAGACGCGCGAGGGCGTCAAGCTGTCCTACCTGCCGTTCTTCGCGCTGGCCACGCTCGAAGCGCTGAAGGTGCACCCCAAGCTGAACGCGGTGCTCAACACCGAGGCCGGCCAGATCATCTACCACGACGCCGAGCACCTCGGCATCGCCGTGGACACCGAGCGCGGCCTGATGGTGCCGGTCATCCGCAACGCGGGTGACCTCAACATCGGCGGCCTGGCCCGCAAGATCGCCGACCTTGCGGGGCGCACCAGGGCGGGCCAGGTGAGCCCGGACGAACTGGCCGGCGGTACCTTCACGCTCACCAACACCGGCAGCCGCGGTGCCCTGTTCGACACCCCGATCATCAATCAGCCCCAGGTGGCCATCCTGGGCACCGGGACGGTCGTCAAGCGCCCGGTGGTCATGGAGGACCCCGCCCTGGGCGAGGTGATCACGGTGCGGTCCATGGTCTACCTGGCGCTCACCTACGACCACCGGCTGATCGACGGCGCCGACGCGGCCCGGTTCCTGACCACGGTGAAGGAACGGCTGGAAGAGGGTGCGTTCGAAGCCGAGCTCGGGCTCTAGGGCATGCCCTGATGCAGATCGCGGTCACCGGGTCCTCGGGGCTGATCGGCACCGCCCTGGTCGCCGCGCTGCGCGCGGACGGCCACCGGGTGATCAGGCTGGTTCGCGCGGGGCCTGCCGCGCCGGACACGCTGGCGTGGGATCCGCGCGCCGAGCGCGGCGGCCTGGACCCGCGGTCGCTGGACGGCGTCGAGGCCGTGGTGCACCTGGCCGGGGCCGGGGTCGCCGACAAGCGCTGGACGCAGGGGTACCGGGCCGAGATCCGCGATAGCCGGGTCCAGGGCACCCGGGCGCTTGTGGGCGCGCTGGCGGCGATGGCTGCTCCGCCCGGCGTTTTGCTGTCCGGATCCGCCGTCGGCTGGTACGGGGACACCGGCGGGCGTGAGGTGACCGAGTCGGACCCGGCCGGTCGTGGTTTCCTCCCCGAGGTGGTGCGCGACTGGGAGGCGGCCGCCGGGCAGGCGGCCTCCGCGGGAATCCGGGTGGTCACGCTGCGGTCGGGGATCGTGCTGTCCCGCCACGGCGGGATGCTGGGCCGGCTGCTGCCGCTGTTCCGGCTGGGGCTCGGCGGCAGGCTCGGGTCCGGCCGCCAGATGATGAGCTGGATCGGGCTGTCGGACTGGCTGGCGGCCACGCGGTTCGTGCTGGGCCGCGCCGGCCTCACCGGCCCGGTGAACCTGACCTCGCCGAACCCGGTGAGCAACGCGGACTTCACCGCGGCGCTGGCCCACGCCGTGCACCGGCCCGCCGTGGTGTTCGTGCCGGTGCCCGCGCTGAAGCTCGCGGTCGGCGGGGTGAGCAGCGACATCCTGTCCAGTGCACGGGTGATGCCGAAGCGGCTGCTGGCCGAGGGCTTCGGCTTCCAGCACGCGGGCATCGCCGGAGCATTGGCCGCCGAACTGGGCTGACTAACCTGCTGCCGCCAGCCCAGCCTTAGCCGGCGTCGCGGCCGGCGAACTCGGCCTCCTGGCTGCTGTCTCCGGCCTCCTCGTCCGCGCAGTCGGCCTCCTGGCCCGCGCAGTCGGCTTCCAGGTCGGCCGTCTTGCGCAGCAGCGTGCGGTACGACACCGGCGCGTCGCCGAACAACGGCACCTGCCAGAACGCGGGCACGGGGCCGGAGAAGCCGGATAGCAACTCCAGCCGGCCGATGGTCAGCCGTAGCAGCCGGCGCGCGCCGATCAGTGCCGCCACCGCGAGCGGCAGTTCGATCAAGGCGGCCGACAGCACGCTGACCATGAAGCCCCCGGTGCCCCAGTCCAGCGTGATGTCGAACCAGGCGTCGCAGCACAACAGCGTCGCCAGCACCATCAGGCACACGATGAGGATCTGCCGGCGGCGCCAGGCGGCCCATGCCGTCGCCGCGAACACCAGGAGCAACCCGGCGTCGAACCCGACCCAGGCCGCCCGCCATCCCCCAGCGCGATAGTCGCGCGGTAGCTTGACCGCGAGTATCCCGATCCAGACCGACAGCAGCAGGACGCCGGCCAGGCACGCAACGATGAGAACCCGGCGCCGCCGCTGGCTGATCGGAGTGGGCGTGAGACTTCGTGCGTTCATGCTCGCCAGCGCGCGGGCGAGCTGGGCCCGCTCTTCCGGAGTCATCCGCTGCAGATCGGATTCGTCGATCACGCGACTTCTCCCCTTCTGCCACGGAAAGGCCCTCTTTGCCTGACAACCCCGGCCAGCGTGCGGCTATGCCCGGGACACCGAGCGGCCTGATCCTGGCTGGGCGGGCCGACCGGGCCGCGGGGTTACGCTGGCAGGGTGCACGGTGAACTGGTCTTCGCCCATGCCGGGTTCGGCGCGGGCGCCGTCCCCTATCCCGAGGGGTGGGAACTGCAACGGCGGCTGCACGATCGCCGGGCGTCCGGGCAGATCCCGGACACCTGCCTGCTGCTTGAGCACGAGGCGGTCTACACCGCGGGCCGGCGGACCGAGCCGCTGGACCGGCCGCTGGCCGATCCCGGGATCCCGGTGATCGACGTGGACCGGGGCGGCAAGATCACCTGGCACGGGCCGGGGCAGCTCGTCGGGTACCCGATCATGGCGCTGGGCGAGCCGCTGGACGTGGTCGCCTACGTGCGCACCCTGGAGGACGCGCTGATCCGGTGCTGCGCCGAAATGGGCGTCGCCACCACCAGGGTGGAGGGCCGCAGCGGCGTGTGGGTGACCGGGGACGGCCGCCCGGACCGCAAGGTCGGCGCGATCGGCATCCGGGTGTCCCGTGGGGTCACCATGCACGGCTTCGCGCTCAACTGTGACTGCGACCTCGGCTGGTTCGACAAGATCGTGCCCTGCGGCATCAGGGACGCCGGGGTCACCTCGCTGACCGTGGAAGCGGGCCGGCCGGTGACCGTGGCCGAGGTGACCGGCCTGGCCGAGCACCACCTCGCCGACGTGTTCGGCGCCCGGGCCTGGCGCCGCGTCGACCTGGCCGACCTGCTCCCCGGCGCCGAGCTGAGCCCTGCGGCGCCCTGACCTGGTTACCCGGCGGCCGGTTCCGCGAGGTCCACGGCCACCACGAAACCTCGGTATCTTCGCAGCATGCCGTTCTACGTTCACGGCCAGGACCGGCCGGGAGCTCAGGACGAGATGGAGGCCCTGGCCGAGGCACACTGGTCTTACATGGACCGGTTCGCCGGCCGGCTCATTCTCCGCGGCCCCACGTTGTCCGGTGACGGCGCCGAGCACACCGGCAGCGTCCATGTCGTAGACCTGGCCGACCGTGCCAGTGCGGAGCGGTTCGCGACCGAGGAGCCTTACTGGCAGGCCGGTCTGTACCGGGACATCACGGTTGCCCGGGCTGCCGTATTGCACCATTGTGAGCCTGCAGAGGGACTGCCTGCAGCAAGCGCACTGGTCACCGGCCAGTGGCCTGCGCGGCCCGGTGACCTGCCACTGTCAGGCGTTGATCCGGACAGCCGGCTGAGCTTCGTGGCCCTGCTCGTTGACGATGACCAGTCCCGCACCACCGGGATCGTGTCGGTCGTCGGAGCGCTGCCGGGCGAGGGAGCCAGTATCCTTCAGCCGCTCGCGGACCAGTTCGCCGGCGAACCCGTGGCCCTGACCGCACAGCGCTGGACCCGCGGCGGGCGCCGGTAGCCCCGTTACCCCGCGGCCAGGTCCGCGAAGTACGTAGCCAGCCCCCCGACCGGGACCAAGGCCTGCTCCCCCGTCGCCATGTCACGGACCGTGACCGCGCCCGCCTCTTCCTCGGCGTTGCCGTAGATCACCGCCCACCGGGCCCCGGCGTCGTTGGCCCACTTGAGCTGGCGGCCGAGCTTGCCCGAGTTGCCCAGGTAGACGCTGGCCCGCAGGCCGGCCTCCCGGGCGGCCGCGGCGAAGCCGAAGCTGCGCGCGGCGTGCCGCTCGTCCATGACCGTCACCGCCACGTCGAGCCGGGTGTGCCCGGCCTCCGGCCGCGGCAGCAGCAACAGGATTCGCTCCATGCCCAGCGACCCGCCGGTGGCCGGCACGTCCGGCCCGCCAAGCTGCTCGATCAGGTGGTCGTAACGCCCGCCGCCGGCCAGCGACCCGGCCCCGCCCTCGGCGGCGACCTCCCAGATCGGCCCGGTGTAGTAGCTCAGCCCGCGCACCAGCCGGGGCGCGAACGTCACCCGGCCGTCCGGCACCTGGCCGGACACCAGGGACAGCAGCGAGTCGACCTCGTCCAGCCCGGCCGCGCCCTCGTCACTGCCCTTCAGCGCGTCCCTGATCTGCTCCGCCGCGTCGCCGGCCGTCAGCGCGCCGACCAGCGGTGCCGCCTGCTGCTCGGGCAGGCCCCGGCCGGCCAGTTCGGCGATCACCTCGCCGGGCGCGAGCTTGTCCAGCTTGTCCAGGGTGATCAGCACGCCGGGGCCGAGTTCCGCGGGCACGCCGAACGCCTCGAGCAGCCCGGCGAGCACCCGCCTGGAGTTGAGCAGGAACCGGAACCCGCGCAGGCCGAGCTCGCCGAGCACGTCGTGCACCGCACAGATGATCTCCGCGTCGGCCATCGCCGACGTGGCGCCCAGCGTGTCGAGGTCGCACTGGGCGAACTCGCGGTAGCGGCCGTGACCGGGCCGGTCCGCCCGCCACACCGGGCCGATCGCGTAGCGCTTGTACGGGGTCGGCAACTGGCTCCCGTACGCGGCGGCCACCCGCGCCAGCGGCACCGTGTGGTCGTAACGCAACGCCAGGTCGGCCTCGCCGGTGCCCTCGTGCTCGCCGCGGCGCAGGATCTTGAAGATCAGCTTGTCGCCGTCGTCGCCGTACTTGCCGAGCAGCACATCCAGCCGCTCGAAGGCGGGCGTGACGAGCGGCTCGAACCCGTACCTGGCGAATACCGCCCGGATCCGCGCAAAGGCGTGCTCCCGCAACTCCCACTCGGCGGCGAGGAAGTCACGGGTACCTGACGGCGGATCGAACTGCGATGGCATGTGCCTATGCTCCCCGACTTCCGCGGCGAGCGCACATTGGTTATCGCGCCGGGCGGGCCTACACGTCGATGCGGCGGATCTTGACGGCCGTGCCGTAGGCGCAGATCTCCTGGCCGACCTGGAATTCGCTGGCGTCGAACCGCATGGCCAGCACCGCGTCGCCGCCCCTGGCCTGGGCCGCCTCGGTGAGCCGGTCCTGCGCCTCCATCCGGCTGTCGGCCAGCATCTTGGTCATCCCGCGGAGTTCACCGCCGACGAGCGACTTGAAGCTGGCGCCGAGCTGCGAGCCCACGTGGCGGGACCGCACCGTGATGCCGAACACCTCCCCGAGGACCTCGGTGACCTCGTATCCCGGCAGGTCGTTCATGGTGGAGAGAATCATCACATTCCTTCCCCGTCGGCCATCGCGGCCTCGCGTTATACCCCCGGCCAGCAGACGTACCCTGGAACCGTGGTACTCGCACCCGAGGGGCGCAAGCTGCTCCGCATCGAAGCCCGCAACAGCCAGGTCCCGATCGAGCGCAAGCCGCCCTGGATCAAGACCCGGCTGCGGACCGGGCCGGAATATACCGCGCTGAAGAACCTGGTCCGCAGCCAGGGACTGCACACGGTCTGTGAAGAGGCGGGCTGCCCGAACATCTTCGAATGCTGGGAAGACCGCGAGGCCACGTTCCTCATCGGCGGGGACGCGTGCACCAGGCGATGCGACTTCTGCCAGATCGCCACCGGCAAGCCGGAACCGCTGGACACCGGGGAGCCGCGCCGGGTGGCGGAGTCGGTGGCGGCGATGGGGCTGCGGTACGCGACGGTCACCGGGGTTGCCCGCGACGACCTGGAAGACGGCGGCGCCTGGCTGTACGGGCAGACGTGCGTGGAGATCCACGCGGCGGTGCCCGGCTGCGGCGTCGAACTGCTCATCCCCGACTTCAATGCCCAGGCCGGCCGGCTGGCCGTGGTGTTCGGCGCCCGCCCGGAGGTGCTGGCCCACAACATCGAGACGGTGCCCCGGATCTTCCGCCAGATCCGGCCGGGGTTCCGGTACGAGCGGTCGCTGGACGTGCTTGCCATGGCCAGGGAGGCCGGGCTGGTGACCAAGTCCAACCTGATCCTCGGCCTCGGCGAGGAGGACCGTGAGATCAGCCAGGCCATGGCCGACCTTCGCGGGGCAGGCTGCGAACTGCTGACGGTCACCCAGTACCTGCGGCCGTCGGCCAGGCACCATCCGGTGGCCCGGTGGGTGCCGCCCGAGGAGTTCGAGCACTGGCGCACCGAGGCGCTGAGCCTGGGGTTCGCTGGCGTGATGTCCGGCCCCTTGGTGCGCTCCTCGTACCGCGCGGGCCGCCTGTACTCGGAAGCTCTGGCCCGCCGGGAAGCGCCTTCCGCTGCGCCAGTTTCACCCTGAGCGCCGGCTCTCGTATCCTGCCCTCCATGGTGAATAAGCCGGCGGGCGCGGCAAAGGGCCAGGACGCGGTCGATCCTGCGAGTCTCGGCCGCATTAAGCAACTCCGGATGGCGGCCGGGATGGTCCACCGGACCAACCGCTGGGCGCTGCCCATCGTCGGGCTCGTCGTGGTGGGCGTGATCGCCGTGTTCGTGGTGGTCGGGCTGATCACCGGCCTGGTCGCCCTGCTCGCGCCGCTCGGCGTGCTCTCTGGCCTGATGGCGGGACTGATCCTGTTCGGCCGGTTCGCGCAGTCCGCCCAGTATGCGGCGATCGAGGGCCAGCCCGGCGCGGCCGCCGCGATCCTGCAGAGCATGCGCGGCGGCTGGACGGTGACCCCCGCGGTGGCGGCGAACAGGAACCTGGACGTGGTGCACCGCGCGGTCGGCAAGCCCGGCGTGGTCCTGGTCGGCGAGGGCAGCCCCAGCCGGCTGCCGAGCCTGCTGGCGGCCGAGAAGAAGCGCGTCTCCCGGGTGGCCTACGACGTGCCCATCTACGACTTCCAGGTCGGCGACGAGGAGGGCCAGGTGCCGATCCGGCGCCTGCAGCGCAAGCTGATGCGCCTGCCGCGCAACCTGAAGGGCCAGGCGGTCGCGGAACTGAACTTCCGGCTGAAGGCGCTGCCCGCCAACCTGCAGGCCCCCAAGGGACCGATGCCCAAGACCGGCCGCATGCCCAAACCGCCGCGGCCCCGCTTCCGCTAGCCTGGCGGTTCCCTGGGCGGGTTACAGCCGGATGACGATGGTGTTGGCGGCCCGGTCATGCAGGCCGCGCAGGTCGCGGTCGGTGACCAACGGCGGGATGACGGTCAGCAGCAGCAGCGTACGGACCAGGCCCCAGAGCAGCCCGACCGGCTTGCCGTCCAGCCGCGCGACCCGGATACCGGCCAGCCGCTTGCCGAGTGTCATCCCAGCCAGCGCGGTGAGCAGGTAATCCTGCACCGCGAAGACCGCCAGCGTCCAGTACTGGTCATGGAACAACGCCACCGCGATCAGCGTGCAGACCACCCAGTCGATCAGCAGCGCGCCCACCCGGCGGGCCATGCTGCCCACCGAGCGCGGCCCGTCTTCGGGCAGCCCGAACCTCTCGCCGGGATATGCGGGACGGTCGCCGGGGGCCTTGGCCCCCTCCACGGGGGAAGCTGACACGCCTCCACGGTATCGCCTGTGCACACGGCGATGTACGGCCGGTCCGCTTACTTAGCGTGACCTCGTTGAACGCCAGGCGTAACACGCGTGAAACACTTGGGACACCACTCGGAAACGGCAGGCACCTAGCGTGGCAGCCGCGGTCCTGAAGCAGGCGCAAACCCGCGCGGTCAGGACATGGCCGCAGCCTCCAGGGAGGGTTGATGTTCACGAACGCCGACGAGGTTCTGAAGTTCATCGGCGACAACAAGGTGGAGTTCGTCGACGTCAGGTTCTGTGACCTGCCGGGTACTGTGCAGCACTTCACCGTGCCGGTCGAGTCTTTCGACGCGAAGGTTTTCACCGACGGGCTGATGTTCGACGGTTCCTCGATCCGCGGATTCCAGCAGATCCACGAGTCGGACATGCTGCTCCTGCCGGACCCTGCGACGGCCGTGCTCGACCCGTTCCGCCAGCACCCGACGCTGAACCTGACGTTCTTCGTGCACGACCCGCTGACCGGCGAGCCGTACACCAGGGACCCACGCAACATCGCCCGCAAGGCGCAGGACTTCCTGCGCGGCACCGGCATCGCGGACGTGGTGTACTTCGGCCCCGAGGCGGAGTTCTACATCTTCGACTCCGCGCGCTTCGAGACCAGCTCGAACGAGGGCTACTACCACATCGACTCCATCGAGGGAGCCTGGAACACCGGCCGCGAGGAAGAGGGCGGCAACCTCGGCTACAAGCCGCGGTACAAGGGTGGCTACTTCCCCGTGCCGCCGATGGACCACTACACCGACCTGCGCTCGGAGATGGTGCGCATGCTGATCCGGTGCGGCATCCAGGTGGAGATGCAGCACCACGAGGTCGGCACCGCCGGCCAGGCGGAGATCGACATCAGGTTCGCCCCGCTGCTGCAGATGGCCGACAACCTGATGCTCTACAAGTACGTGGTCAAGAGCGTGGCCCGGGCCGCCGGGAAGACCGTCACGTTCATGCCCAAGCCGCTGTTCGGTGACAACGGCTCCGGCATGCACTGCCACCAGAGCCTGTGGAAGGACGGCGCCCCGCTGTTCTACGACGAGGTCGGCTACGCCGGGCTGTCCGACATCGGCCGCTATTACGTCGGCGGGCTGCTCAAGCACGCGCCTTCGCTGCTCGCCTTCACCAACCCGACCGCGAACTCCTACCACCGGCTCGTGCCGGGGTTCGAGGCACCGGTGAACCTGGTCTACTCGCAGCGCAACCGGTCCGCCTGCGTCCGGATCCCGATCACCGGCGCCAACCCGAAGGCCAAGCGGCTTGAGTTCCGGGTACCTGACCCGTCGGCCAACCCGTACCTGGCCTTCGCGGCGATGATGATGGCTGGCGTGGACGGCATCCGGAACAAGATCGAGCCGCCCGAGCCAGTGGACAAGGACCTGTACGAACTGCCGCCGGACGAGGCCCTGGCCATCCCGCAGGTGCCCGGGTCCCTGGACAAGGTCCTGGAC
>Ga0207699_10000453_pt1 | contig 20951 bp, 20 predicted proteins | sample LARL51metaG_FD_184344 | JGI IMG/M metagenome (GOLD analysis project Ga0207699, IMG submission 184344) | Corn, switchgrass and miscanthus rhizosphere microbial communities from Kellogg Biological Station, Michigan, USA - LAR L5-1 metaG... | ecosystem: Host-associated > Plants > Roots >...
TGCACGATCAGGTCGGCGTAGCGCCGGATCGGCGAGGTGAAATGCGCATAGCGGCGCAGGTTCAGGCCGAAATGGCCGTAGTTTTCGGCGGAATACTCCGCCTGCGCCTGCGAGCGCAGGATCACCTCGTTGACCAGCGCTTCGTAATCCGCGCCTTGCACGTTGGCGAGCACGCGATTGAACAGCGACGGGCGCAGCGGGCCGCCCTTGGCGAACGGCAGATCGAGCGTCCGCAAAAATTCCTGCAGCGCGTGCACCTTCTCCAGGCTGGGCTCGTCGTGCACCCGGTAGATCAGCGGCAGCGCCTTCTTCTCCAGCATTTCGGCGGCCGCGACGTTGGCGAGGATCATGAACTCCTCGATCAGCCGGTGCGCGTCGAGCCGCTCGGGCACGATGACGCGGTCGACCGTGCCGTCCTTCTTCAAAAGGATCTTTCGCTCGGGAATGTCGAGGTCGAGCGGATCGCGCGCGTCGCGGGCGCGCTTGACGACGGCATAGGCGGCATAGAGCGGCTCGAGGATGGGCGCGAGCAGCGGGCCCGTGATGTCGTCCACCTTGCCGTCGATCGCGGCCTGCGCCTGCGCGTAATTCAGTTTTGCCGCCGAGCGCATCAGCACGCGATGGAAGGAATGCGAGCGCTTGCGGCCGTCGGCGCCGATCACCATGCGCACGGCGAGCGCGCCGCGACCCTCGCCCGGCACCAGCGAGCAGAGATCGTTGGAGATGCGCTCGGGCAGCATCGGCACCACGCGATCCGGGAAATACACCGAATTGCCGCGGATCAGCGCGTCGCGATCGAGCGCCGAGCCGGGGCGGACGTAGAAGGCGACATCGGCAATCGCGACATGAACGATGAAGCCGCCCTTGTTGTTCGGATCGGGATCGGCCTGCGCATGCACAGCGTCGTCGTGGTCCTTGGCGTCGGGCGGATCGATCGTGACCAGCGCCATGTCGCGCCAGTCCTCACGGCCCTTCAGGGTCGCCGGCTTTGCGTCCTCTGCCTCGCGCAGCGCCTCCTTCGAGAAGGCCTGGGGGATGTCGTGGGCGTGGATGGCGATCAGGCTGATCGCCTTCTCCGAGGCGACCGAGCCGAAGCGTTCCTTGACCCGGCCGGAGGCGAGCCCAAAGCCGCGCGAGCGGACGATGTCGACGGCCACGAGATCGCCGTCCTTGGCGCCGTGGCTGTCACTGGCCGCAATGTTCAGTTCGCGGCCGGCCTGCTTCTTGTCGACCGGGACGAGCCGGCCGCCGCCGTCGGGAAGGGCGCGGAACACGCCGAGCACGCGCGATTTGGCGTGATCGATCACCTTGATGACGCGGCCGCGATAGACGGGACCTTCCGTCTCGTCTGTCCGTTCGACGCGCAGCAGCGCGCGGTCGCCGACGCCCGCGATCGTGCCTGGCCGCGTGTGACGCGGCATGTGAATGCGGATTTTTGGCGGTTCGGAGTTCTCGACCTCGTCCCATTCGGCGGGCGTGGCGATCAGTTCGCCATCCGCGTCGCGGGAGGTGATGTCGGCGATCACGGTCGCGGGCAGGGCCGCGGTCTCGGCAATCTTCCTGCCGCTCTTGGAAATCGTGCCGCGGTCGGCGAGCTCGCGCAATATCCGCTTCAGCTCGGCACGGTCGGCATTTTTGAGGCCGAACTCGCGCGCGATCTCCTTGGTCCCGACCTTGCCAGGATGGGCGCGAATGTAGGCGACGATGGCGTCCGTACTCGGAAAGACGCTGTCGCGAGACGTCATCCGCGTGCCTTGCCGGCGCTCTTCTTGGCAGGCGCTTTGGTGGCCGGCTTGGCCGCCGAGGTTTTTGCGGCGGACGCAACCGGGGCGCGCGCCTTGCTGGTCGACGCTGGTGTCGGCTTGGCGGCGGCCTTCTTCACCGCGGCCTTTTTCGCCGGCTTTGCGGCCTTTTCCTCGCCGCTGTCTTCGTCGGTGTTTTTGGCCGGCTTCGCAGCCTTGCTGCTCGCCTTGGCAGCCTTGCTCGTCTTGGCCTTCGCAGCCTTGGCCTTGGTCCCGCCCTTGGCGGCGCGCTCGTCGATCAGCGCGATCGCCTCGGCCAGCGTCACCTGATCCTTGTCGCGGTCGCTCGGGATGGTCGCATTGACGCCGCCGGCGCTGACATAGGGACCGTAGCGGCCGCTCTTGAGCGCGACCGCGCCGAGCGTCGGGTGGTCGCCAAGCGCCTTGCCGGGATCGGCGCCGAAGCGGCGGCCGCTCGGGCCCTTTGCGATCTTCTCGGCGATCAGCGTCACCGCGCGGTTCAAGCCGATCTCAAAAACCTCGTCGCCGGCCTCCAGGCTGGCATAGGTCTTGTCATGGCGCACGAATGGCCCAAAGCGGCCGAGGCCAGCAGTGATCGGCAGCCCGCTCTCCGGATGCTTGCCGATCTCGCGCGGCAGCGACAGCAGTTTGAGCGCAAGCTCGAGCTCGACATCCGCAGGCGATATGCCCTTGGGGATGCCGGCGCGCTTCGGCTTCTCGCCTTCAGCATAGTCCTTCTGCTCGCCGAGCTGGATATAGGGACCAAATCGGCCCGCCTTGACCGCGACGTCGAGTCCAGTCTGCGGATCCTTGCCGAGCACGCGGTCCGCGGTTGCCTCGCCGTCGGCGGCGAGCGGGCGAGTATAGCGGCACTCCGGATAGTTGGAGCAGCCGACAAAGGCGCCGAACTTGCCGGCCTTCAGATTGAGCCGGCCGGTGCCGCAGGTCGGACATTGCCTGACATCGCCGCCGTCGGTGCGTGGCGGATAGATATGCGGCCCGAGCATCTCGTCGAGCGAGTCAAGGACCTGGGCCACGCGCAGGTCCTTGATGTCGTCGACGGCGCCGATGAAATCGCGCCAGAAATCCTTCAGGACCTGCTGCCAGGAAATCTCGTTGTTGGAGATCCGGTCGAGCTGCTCCTCGAGATCGGCGGTGAAATCATATTCGACGTAGCGGGCGAAGAAGTTCTCCAGAAACGCGATGACGACGCGGCCCTTGTCCACGCCGTGCAGCCGCTTCTTCTCCAGCTTGACGTAGCCGCGGTCCTTCAGCACCTGCAGGATCGAGGCATAGGTCGAAGGCCGGCCGATGCCGAGCTCCTCCATGCGCTTGACCAGCGAGGCTTCCGAGAAGCGCGGCGGCGGTTCGGTGAAATGCTGGGTGACGGAGAGATCGTGCCGCTTCAGCGGTTCGCCTTCGCTCATCGAGGGCAGGCGGCGGCCGTCCTCGTCCTCCTCGTCGTCGCGGCCTTCCTGATAGAGCGCGAGAAAACCGTCGAATTTGATGACCTGGCCGGTGGCGCGCAGGTCCAGCACGCGCGCACCGGCCTTTGCAGTGATGTCGACCGTGGTGCGCTCGAGTTCGGCCGATTCCATCTGGCTGGCGATGGTGCGGGTCCAGATCAGTTCGTAGAGGCGCGCCTGATCGTTGTCGAGCCGTCGGCGCATGTCGGCGGGACGCCGTGACAGGTCGGTCGGGCGAATCGCCTCGTGGGCCTCCTGCGCGTTCTTCGCCTTGGCCTGATACTGGCGCGGGCTGTCCGGCACATAGGCGTTGCCGTAGTCCTCGCCGATCACCTTGCGCGCCTGGGTGATCGCCTCATTGGCGATCTGCACGCCGTCGGTTCGCATATAGGTGATGAGGCCGGTGGTCTCGCCGCCGATATCGATGCCTTCATAGAGGCGCTGGGCGATTCGCATCGTATGCGCCGGCGCAAAGCCGAGCTTGCGGCTCGCTTCCTGCTGCAGCGTCGAGGTCGTGAACGGCGCCTGCGGGTTGCGGCGCGCCGGTTTTGCTTCGACCGCGGTGACGGCGAAGGTCGCCGCCTCGATCGCGCGGCGAAAATCCTCGGCTTCGGCGCCGGAGCCGATATCGAGCCGCTGGATCTTCTTGCCGTCGGCGCCGACCAGGCGCGCCTCAAAGGTGTCGCCACGGGGCGTCGCCAGCGTCGCGATCAGCGACCAGTATTCGCGGGGAACGAATTTCTCGATCTCGAGCTCGCGGTCGCAGACCAGCCTGAGCGCGACCGACTGCACCCGACCCGCCGAGCGGGCGCCGGGCAGCTTGCGCCACAGCACCGGCGACAGCGTGAAGCCGACCAGATAGTCCAGCGCGCGGCGCGCCATATAGGCGTCGACCAGCGCGCCGTCGATCTGGCGCGGCTGTTTCATGGCGTCCGAGACCGCCTGCTTGGTGATTGCGTTGAACACGACACGCTCGATCTTCTGATCCTTCAGCGCGCGCTTTTCCTTCAAGACCTCCAGAACGTGCCAGGAGATCGCCTCGCCCTCGCGATCAGGGTCGGTGGCGAGAATCAGGCGGTCGGCGCCCTTGACGGAGCGGGCAATGTCGTTAAGCCGGGACGCAGCCTTGGGGTCGACCTCCCAGATCATCTTAAAATTGTGGTCGGGATCGACCGAACCATTTTTGGCCGGGAGGTCGCGGACATGACCGAAAGAGGCCAGAACCTCGTAGGACGAGCCCAAATACTTGTTGATCGTCTTGGCCTTGGCCGGCGACTCCACGATGACGATATTCATGTAGTTCCAGTGACTTACGGGAAAAAATGAGGCCGATTCCGCGGGATTCGCGTCGGCCCTGCTAACCCGAACATGGGTGTATAGGTGGCGCCTGTCAAATCGACAGATGTTGAAATTGGGTTTTCAAGAGCGCACTTCCTCTCTAAGGAGTTGCAGAGCACCTCCCTCCGGTTGCACACTTTTTGAGGGCATTTTTGTGTACCACGCGGATTCGGAACAGTTTTTTGAAAAAGGCAGCGCGAAAGAGTAAGCGCGTACCTCTTCACAAGGGTCGGCGGTCGCGGATCGACGAACTGGCAGGGGACGATGGCCCGGACGAGGCCGTGGCGCTCATTTTGGAAACCCTGCCGGGCCTCACCCGGTTGGCGGAACGCCATCATCTTGACCTGCTCGCTTATCTGCTCAGCATGACCCAGATGGAAGCCGAAGAGCACCTTCGTGTCCGCAGCAAGCGCAAGCTGTCGTAGCAGCCGGTCAGGCTGGAACCCGCCGGACGCCGCGCGCGGCCGGCCGGGGTTTTAGCGTGGTGTCCTCGGCCCCAAGCGCGCGTCCGTCCTGAGAATAAAGTGCGAGCGCCCTGACCGGTTTTCCGTTTTTGCGATCGACGAGCAGGGTCGCAATTTCCTCCGGCCGCTCGTCGAACTGCTCGGTCCACTGGCGTAGCGCCACGAGCACGGGGAACAGGCCGCGGCCTTTCGGGGTCAGCACATATTCATGATAGGCGCTGCCGTCCGAAGCCGGCGCCGTCGCCAAAATGCCGCGATCGACCAGCGCGCGCAACCGCGTGCTGAGGATGTTCTTGGCGAGGCCCAGCCTTTTCTGGAACTCGCCGAAGCGGCGCGTGCCCACGAACGCATCGCGGATGATCAACAGCGACCACCAGTCGCCGATCACGTCCAGCGCCCGCGCGATCGGGCAGGCATCGCCCTCCAGGCTCGTCCGCTTGACCATATCCGCTCTCCCTTGATCACGGGCTTGTGTAGTTGCATCATTAAACCATGTCCACTAGATAGCTAATTGGTTTAATAATGCAACCACATGGAGGGTGTCGTGAGACTCTTGAACAAGACGGCGTTGATTACCGGCGGCAACAGCGGCATCGGGCTGGCGACCGCGCGGCTGTTCGTGGCGGAAGGCGCTGTTGTGGCGATCACGGGCCGCAACCGCGACACGCTCGCGGCGGCGGCAAATGAACTCGGACCCAAGGCCCTCACGCTTGCAGCCGACGTCACCGATATCGCCGCGACCGGGGCGGCGATTGCCACCGCGGCCGACAAGCTCGGCAAGTTCGACGTCCTGTTCGCGAACGCCGGCATTGCCGGGCGGACGCCGGCCGGCGGAAGCTCCCTTGCGGTGTTCGAAGACGTGCTGCGCACCAACGTCACCGCGGTGTTCTTCACGGTGCAGTCGGCGCTGCCGCACCTCAATGACGGCGCCTCGATCATTCTCAACGGTTCGGTGATCTCGCGCCTCGGCAATCCCGGCTATGCGGCCTATGCCGCGAGCAAGGCCGGCGTGCGTGCCATGGCGCGTGTCCTCGCTTCAGAACTGTCGCCGCGCGGCATCAGGGTGAATGTCGTCTCTCCCGGTGCGTCGAGGACGCCGATCTGGAATGGCGCGGCGCCGACGCCGGAGGCGTTCGCCGTCTTCGAGAAACGCATTTCTGGAGTCATTCCGCTGGGGCGGATCGGCGAGCCGGAGGAGGTTGCCAAAACCGTGCTGTTTCTCGCCTCTGACGACGCGTCCAACATCCAGGGTGCGGAACTCTTTGTCGATGGCGGCGCAACCGCTGCACCGGCGGGAGCCCCGGTGTTTCGCGCCTAGTCCGATTCATTTCGTGAAATAATCACGGCAGGCCAGCGGGTTCACTCGCGGATGCGCCGCGGGGGTTGCGCCGATTTTTCGGTTCTTCCCTTGAACGTATTTTGTGCAAGCGTTGAACCTTGCTCGCCGCTCGGCAGACCTTCTTGCAGGCTGAGATTTTTATTCGCCGACCTGGAGGGTCCGTAATGTCGAAAGCCGCTCGCCTTATTGTTTCGCGTCCTGCATCGACTGCCTCATCCGACACGTCCGATACTCATGAATTGATTTCGATCGCGCTGTTTTCAGGACTTGGACTTTTGATCACACTCGTGGCGACCCTGTTTGGCGTACAGGGAGTCTGGTTCTAGCCTCGTCCGAACGAACGACAAGACATGCCGGCCTGCCGCCTCGCGAAAGACGGCAGGCCGATCAGCTTAGGATTTCCTAGGCTGCGTGGAGATTGGTCGCCGCTTCGAGGGCGCTTGTCAGCGCCTTCTCGCGATGCTCGGGCCCGACCTGAATGCCATCGGCCGAAATGAATTCGAGCCGGCTCACTCCGATGAAGCCGAACACGCCGCGCAGATAAGTCTCGAGATGCTCGAGCGCCGCGGCCGGCGTGCCCGCGCCATAAAATCCGCCGCGCGAGATCGCGACGATCACGCGCTTGTTGCCGGCGAGCCCCTGCGGTCCGTTCGCCCCGTATGCAAAGGTCTTGCCCGCGACCATGATGCGGTCGATCCAGGCCTTGAGCTGGCTCGGGATGGTGAAATTGTACATGGGCGCACCGAGCACCACGATGTCGGCGGCGAGAAACTCTTCCAGCGCGGCTTGGCCGGCCGTGAGATCCTCCTGCAAGGCGGCTTCCGCCGTAGCGCCTTGCGCGGCGGCAAGATGCTGACCCGACAGATGCGCCAGCGGTGCGGTGGTAAGGTCGCGATAGGCCAACTCCAGCGACGGCGTCGCCCGCTTGAGGCGTTCGACGATGGCGGCGGACACTTTTCGGCTGACGGAATGCGGGCCGAGCACGCTGGAGTCGATATGGAGCAGCTTCATCGAGGTCACCCTTTGGCTTGGTGGTATCGGTTTGTAACTGGCGCTATATGAGTGACTGTCATAAAACCCCGCAAGAACGCACATTTTTGAAACCCGAGCACAAGGATGAAACCCGAGCACATGAATGTGCCTGTCTCTGAAATGCCCGTGTTGCCGCAGCAGCCGCATCCCGATCACGCGGATTGCCGCGGGGTGGCTTCGATCCTGTCGATGGTCGGCGACAAATGGAGCGTCTTCGTCATCATGATGCTCCATGACGGGCCAAAGCGCTTCAATGAGCTGAAACGCATGATCGGCGGCATCTCGCAGCGGATGCTGACGCTGACACTGCGCGGGCTGGAGCGCGACGGGCTGGTCACGCGAACGGTGTTTCCGACCATTCCGCCGCGGGTCGATTATGAACTGACGGATCTCGGCCGCGGCCTGGCAAAGCCTGTGATGGCGCTCGGCGAATGGGCGAAAATTCACCAGGGCGAGATCGAAGGCGCGCGCATGCGGTTCGATCGGAGGACCGCCCCCTGATCTAGATCAGCGAGACCATGCCGCCGCCATGGCGTTCGAGCCGGCCGGCAAGTTCAAGCTCGAGCAGCACCATGCGCACGATTGCGGGCGAGATGCCGGCCATGCGGATCAGATCGTCGATCAGCACCGGCGTTGGTCCAAGCAGGTCGACCACCCGCTCGCGCTCGCCCGCCAGCGGATCGGAGGCGGGCAAGTCGTCGTCATCCTCGCGCAGGCTGAGCGCGGGCGGCCGTTCCATGATGGGGGCAACCGCCTGGATGATGTCGGCGGCCTCCGTGACCAGCGTCGCGCCCTGCTTGATCAGGTCGTTGGTGCCGGCGGCGCGGGGATCGAGCGGCGAGCCGGGCACCGCAAACACCTCGCGGCCCTGTTCGGCGGCCATGCGCGCCGTGATCAGCGAGCCGGAGCGATGCGCGGCCTCGACGATGACGACGCCGAGGGCTGAGCCCGAGATCAGGCGGTTGCGGCGAGGAAAATCGCGTGCCCGCGGCTCGTGACCGAGCGGCATTTCCGAGATCGCAGCTCCCGTACTGAGGATGCTTGCGAGCAGATTCTCGTGCTCCGGCGGGTAGATCTTGTCGTGACCGCCGGCCAGCACAGCGACAGTGCCGGCGTCGAGGCTCGCGCGATGCGCCGACTGGTCGATGCCGCGCGCGAGACCGGACACGATGATGAAGCCTGCCTCGGCAAGTTCACGCGCCAGCTTTCCCGCAAACTTCAGTCCCGCAGCCGATGCATTGCGCGAGCCGACGATCGCGATCATCGGCCGCATCAGCGCCCGGGTGGCGCCGCGCACGCCAAGCAGCGGCGGCGCGTCTTCGATGGTCGCAAGCCGCGGCGGATAGCCGGCCTCGCCGGGCGCCAGCAAACCGATGCCGAGCCCTTGGGCCGCCGCGAGCTCCGCGCGCGCGTCATCCGCGCTCGGAATGCGCGCACTGCCACCGCCGCGCCGCGCGAGGTCCGGCAGCCGCTCCAGCGCGGCGCGCGCGCTGCCGAAATGCGATAGCAGCGAACGAAATGTCCGCGGCCCGACATTGTCGGCGCGGATCAGCCGCAGATGGTCGATCCGCTCGGCCTCTGTGAGCAAGATGGTCGGATTGAACGCGTCCACGCTGGCCTCCCGGTATCAGCATGACGCAACCTGAGGGCGTGGGGAAGGGGGCTTGTTTCATCACCTGAGCGCGTCCGCTCGTTCTCCCGTCGGTGTCACACCCGCGCCGGGGCCGTGAACGACTGCAGCGCCGCGGTGACGTAGTCCCAGGGTTCCGGGACGGCTGGCCTCGCCTGTTCCGTGCCCTGCCGCAGCCAGCGCTCGGCCGCCGCATGACCGCGCTCGCACAATAGCGTGATGAGGCTGCGATCGATCTCCGCGGCGCTCTGCTGCGCCAATCCCTCAACCTCGTCCTCGGCCGCGATCCGGTGCAGCCGGAAGCGGTGCAGCGAGGTCGAGAGGTCGCGCGCCCACTCGATCGCCGCGATCTCGGCCTGCAGCGCCGCATTGGCGGCGATCTGGTCGAGCCGGCGATCGATCGCAGCCGCGGTGGCCGGAACGCTATCGTCGCGCGAAGGCGTCGCCTGCACGACCAGGAGGTCGGCGGATTCCGATTCCTGGACCAGCCGCAGCAGCGGCGGATTGGCGCTGTGGCTGCCGTCCCAAAAAGCCTCGTCGCCGATCTCGACCGCGCCATGAAGCAGCGGCGGACAGGTCGATGCCAGCAGCACGTCGGCCGTGATGTCGGCATTGCGGAAAATCTGCGGCCGGCCATCGCGCACGCGCGTTGCTGCGATCAGCAGCTTTGGGCACGCGGCGGTGCGCAAGGCGGTGAAATCGATGTTGTCGGCCAATTCCTGGCGCAGCGGATTGAGATCGAACGGATCGATGGGCGAGAGCCGCAGCGCCGACCCGAACGACACCGAGGTCGAGGCCGGCGCGAATGCGCCGATCAGCATCAGCGCGCGGAACGACGTCCCGTTCACCGTCCGGTTCCAGAAGCGCGCGAGCAGCGCGCGGGCGTGCTCGCGGCCGCCCTCGGCGAGGCCGCAGGCCAGAAGAGTGGCGTTGACGGCGCCTGCGCTGGCGCCGCTGATGGCGTCGAATGAAAGGTCCGCCTCCTGCAGCAGGCGGTCGAGCACGCCCCAGGTGAAGGCCGCAAAGGTGCCGCCGCCTTGCAGGGCCAGCGACAGTTTTCGGGGCGGCCACACCGCGACCTCGGCCGCGCGCGGTTGCAATGCGGGTTTCGGTTCGGTCTTGGATTCGGTCTTGCCTTCGGCGCTCTGCTGCGCACTCGAACAGGCGGCCTTGGCTCTTGCCAGAAGCTCGGACGGCCGCGCGCGCGGAGGCGGGGCGGCTGCGGGCACTTCGGCTTGATCGGGGGCCGGGGACGGTGCGTGGCTTTCGCTCTGCGTTGCCGGCACGATCTGGGTTGCGGCTACGCTCTGCGTTGCCGGCACACTCTGCGTTGCCGGCACGGTCGGCGTTGCCGGGACGCTCTGCGCTGAGGGGACGCTCGGCGTCGACCAGATGTCGGTGGCGGCGAGCAGCGCGCTCGCGCCGGTCCGCACCGGCACGGCGGCTGCCTGCGCGGCGTCGCGCTGGCTGTGCTCACCATGCGCGACAGAAGATAAGATCGTGCTCATCTGACGTCACCGCTGTTCGTCACGCAGGATGACAGGCGCAAAACTCCTTCACCAGCGCCGGCCCCAACTTGCGAACAGGATAAGCCCAATCGTTCACAGGATTGAAGACGTCGATGCTACGGTCTTGCAATCGCATCAAGGGCTTTTCGAATCATCCTCGCGCTGCACTGCATCAGCTTTCTTGGCGCCGATCTTGCTCTCGGTTCCCGCGACCAGCCGCTTGATGTTTTCGCGGTGCATAAAGATCAGGAGCAGCGTCAGAACTGCGAACAGCAGCGCCAGCGCGCTGTGGCCGAACCACCACAGCAACGGCGGCGTGATGACGCTCGCCATCAGCGCTGATAGCGAGGAGTAGCGGCTGGTGAAAGCCGTCGCGAGCCAGAGCGCGCAGAACATCACAGCCGCCGGCCAGTACAGGCCGAGCAGGATGCCGATATAGACCGCGACACCTTTGCCGCCCTTGAACTTGAGCCAGACCGGGAAGAGGTGGCCGAGAAAGGCGCCGAGCGCGGCCAGCATCGCGGCGGTGGGGCCACCGAGATAGCCCGCGAGGATGACTGCGACCGTGCCCTTCAGCATGTCGCCGATCAGCGTTCCCGCGGCGAGCCCCTTGCGCCCGGTGCGCAGCACATTGGTGGCGCCGATATTGCCGGAGCCGATCGAGCGCAGGTCCTGCGTGCCGGCGAGCCTGGTCAGGACCAGCCCGAACGGGATCGAGCCGAGCAGATAGCCGATGACGAAAGCGATCGGCAGGGCGAGTTCAGGCGGCATCGGTGGAACTCCCAACGCCGTCGCCCCTCTTGGTGAGGAGCCGCGCCCTTGCGCGGCGTCTCGAACCATGAGGCCGAGATGCGAGCCTCATCCTTCTAGACGCGGCGAAGACGCCGCTCCTCAGGGGCGAAACCGGCTCTTTGGTTTGCATATTACACATGCTCATACACCGTCCGCCCGCCGACGATGGTGCGGACCACGCGGCCGGAGAAACGGGCCTCGTCGAACGGCGTGTTCTTGCACTGTGACTTCAGGTCGGCACGATCGAGGATCCAGGGCGTATCGGGATCGATCACGATGACGTCGGCCGGCGCGCCGGCGCGCAGCGTTCCGCCGGGCAAGCCCAGAATTTCGGCCGGCCGCGTCGACATCGCCCGGATCAGCGCCTTGAAATCCATCTCGCCATTATGCACCAGGCGCAGGCCCGCCGGCAGCATGGTCTGCAGGCCGACCGCGCCGAACGCGGCCTCCGCGAAGGGCAGCCGCTTCACCTCGACGTCCTGCGGATTGTGATCGGACATGATGACGTCGATCAACCCCGAGGCCAGCGCCTCGACCAGTGCGCGGCGGTCGCTTTCCCCGCGCAGCGGCGGCGACAGTTTCAGGAACGTGCGGTAGGGGCCGATGTCGTTCTCGTTCAAGGTCACGTGATTGATCGAGACCGAGGCCGAGACCGCAAGCCCCGCATCGCGGGCGCGCTTCAAAATCTCCAGCGAGCCGATCGAGGACAGCGAGGCCGCATGATACCGGCCGCCACTGAGCGCCACGAGGCGCATGTCGCGCTCCAGCATCACGGCCTCGGCCGCATCGGGGATGCCCATCAGCCCGAGGCGGGCGGCGAACTCGCTCTCGTTCATGACGCCTTCGCCGACCAGGTCGGGGTCCTCGGTGTGGTGGACGATCAGCGCGTCGAAATCCCGGGCATAGGTCAGCGCGCGGCGCATCACCTGCGCATTGGTGACGCTCTTGGCGCCATCCGAGAACGCCACCGCGCCGGCCGCTTTCAGCAAGCCGATCTCGGTCATCTCCTGGCCGGCGAGACCCTTGGTCAGCGCGGCCATCGGATGGATGTTGACGATCGCGGTGTCGCGCGCCCGCCGCAGCACGAAATCGACCGTCGCCGAATTGTCGATCACCGGCGAGGTGTCCGGCTGGCAGATGATGGTGGTGATGCCGCCGGCCGCGGCGGTCTGGCTCGCCGAGGCGAAGGTTTCGCGGTGGCTTGCGCCGGGCTCGCCGACGAAGGCGCGCATGTCGATCAGGCCGGGGGCCACGATCTTCCCCGCGCAATTGATGACGTCGGTGCCCTCGGGCACGCCGGCCGCGCCGATGCCGCGCTTCAGATCGCGGACAAAACCGTCGGCGATCAGCACGTCGCCGGGGCCATCGAAATCCCGGGAGGGATCGATGATGCGGGCGTTGGCGAGCAGGATCGGGCGTCGTTCGGTCAGCATGGCCCGCCTCATGCGTTCGGCAGGTTGCGGGCGAGCGCGTCGAGCACCGCCATCCGCACCGCGACCCCCATCTCGACCTGTTCGCGGATCAGCGACTGCGCGCCGTCGGCGACGATGGAGTCGATCTCGACGCCGCGGTTCATCGGGCCGGGATGCATGACCAGTGCATCCGGCTTTGCATAGGCGAGCTTTTTCTGGTCGAGGCCAAAGTAATGAAAATACTCGGCCGTGGATGGCACGAACGAGCCGTTCATGCGCTCGCGCTGCAGGCGCAGCATCATCACGATATCGGCGCCGCTCAGGCCCTCGCGCATGTCGCGCGCGACTTCCACGCCCATGCGCTCGACGCCGGGCGGCAAGAGCGTCGAGGGCGCCACCACGCGGACTCGCGCGCCCATGGTGTTGAGCAGCAGAATGTTGGAGCGCGCGACACGGGAATGCAGCACGTCGCCGCAGATCGCGATCACGAGCCCCTCGATGCGGCCCTTGTTGCGGCGGATGGTGAGCGCATCGAGCAGCGCCTGGGTCGGGTGCTCGTGCGCGCCGTCGCCGGCATTGATCACGGAACCGTCGACCTTGCGCGCCAACAGTTCCACCGCGCCGGAGGCGTGATGCCGCACCACCAGGATGTCCGGGTGCATGGCGTTGAGCGTCACCGCGGTGTCGATCAGCGTCTCGCCCTTGCGCATCGAGGAGGAGGACACCGACATGTTCATGACGTCGGCGCCGAGCCGTTTGCCCGCGATCTCGAACGAGGACTGGGTGCGGGTCGAGGCCTCGAAGAACAGGTTGACCTGGGTGCGGCCGCGCAAAACGGTTCGTTTCTTGTCAACCTGGCGGTTGAGCTCGACATATTCCTCTGAGAGGTCGAGCAGGCCGGTGATGTCGTGCTGGGAAAGTCCTTCGATGCCCAGCAGATGCCGGTGACCGAGGACAAAAGTCGATTTCGAATGAAGGGTCATTAAAGCCGGTGCTATAGGGGAGGACGCCCGTGGCCGCAAGTGCGAAAGGCGGGGATAAAAGTTATCCCCGGCCGAGTTCCGGCCAGGGCGAACACCGTCCATGGCCTCGTTTTTCGGCCGCCATCGCCCGGCTCGCCGCCTTGGCCAAACTCCGGCGCACCAACATCCCCCTGCCGTCATCGTCCGGCTTGACCGGACGATCCAGTACGCCGCGGCTTTTCGGCTCAAGCACAACGGTCTCTGGAATACTGGAGGCCCCGCTTGCCGCCTCCGCTAAAGCTCCGGCGCGCCCTTGATTTCGTCGCCGCGCCGAAGCCTTGGCGGAGGCGGGAAGCGGGGCATGACAGCGGAGAATGTCGTGAGTGAGTGGAAGCATGAACTCGCGTTCTCGCGGCACCATGTGCCCGAGTTATGCGGCTCGTCCGCCCTCGAAATCGAGAGGGCGCAGGGAATGCCGGGTGAAGGCCTCACCCATGGCCCGCCAGCAAACAAAAAAGCTGGCGGCAGTTACCACAGGATTAGCCGGATCATCCGGCATTCCCTGCGCGATGGTGTACGGCTTATCGCGCGCTCTCCTCGGGGACCGGGCTTTCTTGCCCCCGTCATCGCGCGGCTCGTCACCACGCAACTTGACCTCAGCGTCGGGAGGCCAGGACCACACGCCTTTGCCGTCCGCGTTCGTCACGTTCGTCTGACGTGCCGCTCGCGTCCACCGCATCCCCGCCTCACGTCCGGTGACGATTGGCCAAAATGCCCTCTGTAGTCGAGGCGGGATGGGTGCAATATGATTCTGTTTTTCAGAATTTGTCAAGCGATATTTCTCGCGCCGCCTTCGAACCGCCGGGCGACGTTGAATCGCTTCATGAATTCTGATTTTCCGCGCGTCTGATCTTTGTCCCTTGAGAGGTCCACGGTCGGGAGGTCACCGGCAAGTTCGCACTGATTTGCCCGAGCGGTCGGGCAAATCGTTGCCTGCCGACGTTGAGCCAGACGAGAGTAAGCGTAGCCCCGATGAGCGCAGCGACATCCGGGTCTCGCGCATGTCGCTGCGCTTATGCGGGCTAATTGCTGCCGACCTTGAGCCAAATGTGAGCCGGCCGACCCGTCAACCACCTTGCATTCGGTTTGGATACCGCGCTGCCGCTCCGCGGCCGGATCGCCACAATCGTTAACGGTTTCTTACCCCAATTATCCGGAAAATTGTACCCCCGGTTGAAGCAACTTTAGATATTCCCCGTCAAACTACGGAGGCAAGGCGCAAGAACTCATCCGCAAATTTGACGACGAGGCACAGCCCTATGAAGGCGAGGCTCTCGTGCTTTTTGATGGTCGTGGCCACGGCGATCGAGTGCGGCATTATCGCGGTCGGAATAGCCTTCGCGATCGTCGCGCTGGTGAACGGTCTTGGCGAGGGGCCTGGCTCAGGCTTTTGCTCGATCGACACCTCGTTCAATTGAAGCAAGTGCAGGCCATGGGCGAAGCGACATCCGGGTCGTCAGCAGCTCGCTCTTGCCTCTGACGAGCGTCCGCCGTGCCGCCCGGCCTTCGCTCTCGGAGCGGCGGCGGACCAGTCAAGCGCGGCGGACAAGCCGGCGGGCATGTCGCTTTGCCGGCTGCTTGCGAGCCGCCGGGATCAGCGGCGGCGATGAGGCCTGTCGGGGATTCCAATGCAGGTTGTCGTTCCGTCTGTCTCATGAGCCGCCACACCGCAGGGCCGCGCGGGGACGGGGCGCAGCGGGACGTCCTCTGCCTGCGCTTGCGTATTCGCCGTGCCCTGCATCTGGTTCGGCGGCGTCGACTGTGCGGTAGAGGAACCTTCCTGGTTCGAGGCGCCTGCTGGTGATGCTCCGCCGGGAACGTTGCGGACTGGGGCGGTACCCGTGGTCTGGCCTCCCTGGCCACCAATGATGCCTCCCGTGGTGGTCGTTGTGGGCCGGATTTCCGGCGCCTTGACGCCGGGTTGGCGTGCCCCCGTGGCATTCAATGCTGGATTGCCCGTACCGGCTGCTCCATTGCCGGCTGGACGGCTGGAGCCCGGCGTTCCACCTCCCACCGCTCCCGCAGCGGTGCCTCCGCCGACCGATCCCGATGGCGCTCCGCTGCCGACGGCGGCGCTGCCCATGCCGGCCGCACCCACACCGCCACCCACACCGCCGCTCGTGCCAGCGCCACCGGCGCCACCGCCACTGCCTCCGGCGAAGGCATATCCCAGCGGGACTCCTGCGACCATCATGGCCAAGGCGAAACATCTCGGATTGAAAATCATCATGGCTCGCTCCTGATCGATCCGAAGAAGGTGGCCCGCGTCGCCAGACCAAACGAGTGCGGCGAACCATCGCCGCCGCCCCCATGTTCGCAGGCCGATGCCATTAAACGCCTCCGCCACTGCAAAGTGCCTCTCGCAGATGTGGGAAAAGCGCGGGCGAACTCGCCCGTGCTGGGGCCGAGACAGGCGGGCAGGGCGGTTAGCGGGGCGCAACCCTCCGATCTGCCGGGTGGAATGGCGGATTACGCTGTCGCATCCGCCCTACCTTGTGGCCTAGAAAGCGAGTTGCGGCTGGGCGGTTGCGGGGGCGTCAGCTTCCGGCTGAGCTGAGGCGCCGCCGTGCTTCGCGGCCGGCGGCGCAACCGTGACCTCGCCTGTCGCGATGGCGGTGACGTCGTCCCAGCGGGACAGGAACGCGTCGACGCATTCGGGATCGAATTGCCGGGCCTTGTTCTCGACCAGATAGGCGCGCGCGAGGTCGAGCGGCATCGCGTCCTTGTATGATCGTCTGGTGGTGAGCGCATCGAACACGTCGGCAACGGCCACCACCCGCGCCGCAATCGGGATGCCAGCCTCCTTGAGGCCGTGCGGATAGCCATTGCCGTCCCAGCGCTCATGATGGGCGATGGCGATCTCCGCGCCGAGTTGGATGAGCTCGCAGTGGCTGTCGGCGAGGATGCGCTTGCCGATCGCGGTGTGGGTCTTGATGACGGCCATTTCGGCGTCGGTGAGCCGCGCCGGCTTGAGCAGGATGCGGTCGGGAATGGCGACCTTGCCGATGTCGTGCAGCGGAGCCGCCAGATAGATGTCGCGGCAGAACCGCGGCGTCAGTCCAAGCTGCTCGGCAATCAGGCGGCTGTATTGGGCGACGCGCAGCGTATGTTCGCCGGTGTCGTTGTCGCGATATTCGAGGGCGAGCGCCAGGCGCAGGATGAGTTCCTCCTCGCGCTCCTGCAGCTTTCTCGTGGCGGCTGCGACCTCGCCCGCGAGATCAGCGGCGCGATCGTTGAGTTTTCGGACCGCGCAGGCGAGGCGGATCAGATTGCGCAGGCGGACTTTCAGCTCGAGGCTCTGCGGCCGTTTCGGCAAGAAATCGGTGGCGCCGGCCTCCAGCGCCCGCATTCGCACCTGGTCGCTCTCGATCGAGGTGATCATGGCGATCGGGATGTCGGCGAGTTTTGGGATCGCCCGCAGCGCGCGGATCAGGGAGATGCCGTCCATCTTCGGCATTTCATAGTCGACCAGGACGAGATCGAAGTCGGTGATGCGCGCCGCCGCGATGGCCTGCAATGGATCGAGGAAGGCGGTGGCGCGCGCCGCGCCGTCCGCTTCGACATGCCATTTCAGGAGGTCGAGGACGGAGCGGCTGTCATCGACGAGGAGCGCGTGAGCGGGCATCGGCTGGTATCATCGCTGGCGCCGAAGCGCGAAGGACGGCGAAACAGGGCGCAACCGTAATCCGGCGGGCTTAACGTGGAGCTAAGCCGACGGCACGGGCGTGCGCAGCGAAGCGGCGCCCGTAGGATTCCGGGGGGGCGCCGGTTAACCAACAACATTTCAAATTGATTGGGTTTTGTCTGATGAACTTGCGGCGCGACACGCGGGAAGAATCCCGATTTTCAGATCCAGGAGGTGCTGTCTTGCGACGCCTGTTCTGTTGCTTTCTGGCGGACCGGTCCGCCGCGACCGCGATCGAATATGCCGTGATCGCCTGCGCCATTTCGATCGCCATACTTGCTGCCGTCAACGGTATCGGCACGACACTCAGCACCTCGTTCACGTCGGTGGGCACGTCGCTGAAGTAGTGCGTCTCTCATATCGAGCTGCGGCCCCTCACCCGATTGACCCGGAGCGACGCCTTGCATCGCTCCGGTTCAATCGACCTCTCCCCAACGGGGAGAGGTGCACCGGCAGCAGGCGTAGCCCGGATGAGCGAAGCGACATCGGGATCTTGTTCTTCCGCATGTCGCGGTGCGCGCGGGCTATTACAGATCGAAATTCGTCGGCAGCATGACGACGTCGCGGATGGTCATGCCGCGCGGCCGCGTCAGCATGAACATGACGACCTCGGCGACTTCACTCGGTTCCAGCAGACTTCCCTGGTCTCTCAATTCCTTCAGCTTCTCGGCCGGCCAGTCCTTCAGCAGCGCGGTGATGACCGGGCCGGGCGAGATCGAGCCGACACGGATGCCGTGCTTGAAGACCTGGCGCCGCACCGTCTGGACGAAGCAGTTGATGGCCCATTTGGACGAGGCGTAGACCGGCTCCCAGGGTGTCGGAAAGTGGGCGGCGAGCGAACTCGTGACGATGATGTCGCCGGTCCCGCGCGCGATCATGTGCGGCAGCACGTCGTGCACGTTCTTCATCACGACGTTGACGTTCAGGTTCAGCATGCGGTCGATCGCCGCAGAGTCGGCATCGACCAGGTCGCCGCCGATATAGCTCCCCGCATTGGCATGCAGGATGTCGAGCTGGCCGGCCTTCTCCAGGATTTTTTGCAGCAGCGCCGCGCAATCCCCGGGATCGAGCAGGTCTGACACCAGGGCCATCGCCGCCTCGCCATGCTTTGCACAGAGCGCCCTCAATGCGGCCTCGTCGCGGTCGACCAGCACCACGCGCGCGCCCGCCGCCAGCATCGCCTCGCTGCTGGCCAGGCCGATGCCTGACGCCGCCCCGGTCACGGCGGCAATCTTGCCTTCCAATTCTTTCGCCATCGCTCTTCAACCTTGCTGGTCACCACAACACATGGACCGCTGTACAGCCATCGTAGACGGCGTTCTCGCCAGTGTGCATCATGTACACGCTGGCCTGCACGCGTCCCGCGATCTCCGCAAAGGCGGTCGTCATGCCCGGGCTTGACCCGGGCATCCATGACTTCCTTATATCACCGCAACGAAGACGTGGATGGCCTGGGACATCTGCGCGAACGCGCGCGCAAGACGCGCTTTGCGCTTTTGCCCGGCCACGACGATGGGGAACGGCCTGTGAAAGCAACGCTGATTGTGTTCGCGGCGGCGGTTTGCGCTTCGCAGGCCTGCGCGCAGCCGCTGCCCGCCGATTTCGTCTATCTGCGCGACCTCGATGCCACGATCCTGCAGGACATCCGCTACGCCGGTTCCAACAATTTTGTCGGCCGTCCGCTCGCGGGCTATGCGGTGGCCGAATGCGTGGTGAGGCGCGATGTCGCCGAACGGCTGCAGCGGATCCAGCGCCAGCTTGCCGCGGAAAACCTGTCGCTGAAAATGTTCGACTGCTACCGGCCGGCGCGCGCGGTGGCCGATATATGGGCCTGGGCCCACGACGGCAAGGAGACCGCGGCGGACCGGCGCTTCAGTCCCGCGTTTGCCAAGCAGGATCTGTTCCGCCTCGGCTACATCGCAAGGCATTCGGGCCATTCCACGGGGGCCGCGCTCGATCTCACGCTCGTCGACCTCAAGGCCGGCAATTCGGCCGCCTTCGATGCGCAGAAAACTTATGCCGATTGCACCGCGCCCGCCGAGGCGCGTGCGCCCGAGGGCAGCGTCGACATGGGCACCGGTTATGATTGTACCGACGTCAAAGGGCATACGGCTGCGACCGCGATCACGCCGGCGCAGCGGCGCTGGCGCCAAAAACTGGTCGCGGCAGATCGGAAGCAGGGCTTTGTGAACTATTTTCGCGAGTGGTGGCACTTTTCGCTGCCGGGCGGAGGCCACGTCGCCTATGATTTTCCGATTCAAGCGCGGACGAGGTAGTTCCGGCGATCCGAGATGGTACGACGAGTCGAATCGCCGCAAGCCGCTTGCCGCTGACCGTGGCAGCCTGTATGGCGCTGTCGAACACGGCGCCGCCGATATCAGCGCGCTGCTTGAACGCGCACTGCCTTGACGTCCACCGGCGTCATGCCCGGCCTTGTGCTGCCTTGTGCCGGGCATCCACGTCTTTCTTCCTGCGGCTCGCAAAGACGTGGATGGCCGGGCCTTCGCCGCGCCGAAGGGGCTTCGGTCCCGCAGGCGGGACAAGCCCGGCCATGACGAGCTAGCAGAGTTGTTGCCAATCGAAAGCCAACTGCATGGACCAGCCCAGCCCAGCCCATCCCCCGGTCGCCATGACGCCCGCGCCGCATCGGCGCCGGGTCTGGGGATTCTGGGGCACGCTGCTGTGGGGGTTGTTCGTCTTTGCGGCCATGTTCATTGGCCAGCTCGCGGTCATCGCCTACCTCATCCTGATGCAGGAGGGGCCGTTCGATGCCGGCGCGGCGACCCGGCTCGTCGGCAGCGGCCTGACGATTTCGCTGTCGGTGATGGCGGGATTGCCGGCCGTGGTGGCCGCGCTGTGGCTCGCCATCCGCCTGACGTCGACGCCGTTCAGCGACTATCTCGCCCTGCGCCGTCCTCCCTGGAAAGCGACGCTGCTCGGCGTCGTCGGCCTTGCCGTCATCGCCGGCGGATGGGACCTGATGTCGCGCGCCACGGGCCGCGAGAGCGCGCCCGGCTTCATGACCGATGTGTTCAGATCGGCAGAGGCGAGCGGCACGGTGTGGCTGCTGGTGATCGCCTTCTGCGTCGCGGCGCCGATCGCCGAAGAACTGTTTGCACGCGGCTTTCTCTATCGCGGCTGGTCGGAGACGGCGCTGAGGCCGATCGGCGCCATCCTGCTGTCGTCGGCGGCCTGGACCGCGGTGCACCTGCAATATGAGTGGTACTTCTTCGGCGAGATTTTCACGATCGGCGTCTGGCTCGGATTTCTGCGCCTTCGCTTCCAGTCGATCTGGGTGACGATCATCGTGCACGGCTTGAACAATTTTGCCGCCGTACTCCAGACCATGTGGCTCGCCGGGCAATCCTGACGCCAAATCAGAATGTCGGAACTCAAAAATCCCAATTCTGCGGCCCAGGTCTCGCCGCAACCGCCCCGGACCTGGGACTTCATGGAGACGACCTTCGTCGCCCTGATCGCCTACGCGGTCTTTGCTCTGG
>Ga0207699_10000456_pt1 | contig 20867 bp, 20 predicted proteins | sample LARL51metaG_FD_184344 | JGI IMG/M metagenome (GOLD analysis project Ga0207699, IMG submission 184344) | Corn, switchgrass and miscanthus rhizosphere microbial communities from Kellogg Biological Station, Michigan, USA - LAR L5-1 metaG... | ecosystem: Host-associated > Plants > Roots >...
CGGGCGAAGAGCAGCGCCCCGACCGAGAAGGCCGATCCAATCCCGTAGACCAGGCCCAGCGTCGCCCTGACGGTCGGCCCGTGCTCGTGGGCAAAGACAACAGCGAGCGGCGGTCCGCTCATCCCCGTGGCGGTCCCCATCAATCCCGAACCCAGGCCGGCCGCGAAGGACCGCGGTGGCGTCCGCACCACCCCGCCGCGCATCACGGTCAGGGGTACCAGCGCGGCCAGCGTCGCGAACCCGAACAGAAGCCGCAGCGGCCGACCCGACACCAGGTCGAGGACCGGGATGGCCACGACGGTCCCGAGTATCAGCCCGGAGGAGACCTGGGCCACGGCCGGGGGGTCGATGTGCGTTCTCTCGATGCCCACCATGAGGACGATCAGCGGAAACCCGAGCAAGATCAGCAGCGCAGGCATACGCGAAGGGAAGGCCATCTCCATTACCGGCAACGCCACCATCGCGGACCCGAAGCCGGTGGCCGCCTCAACCGCGCTGCCCAACAGCAGCGCCAGGCCGGAAGCGAGCAGCGGCATAAGGGCCGGCACACCTTCTCCTCACGTGCGGGACAGCCAAGGCCTCCTCACGTGCGGGACAGCCAAGGCGCACCCGATGGAAGGGCATCCGTCGGGGAGCAAGGCTACCCAGAACGAGTCCGACCGGCCTCGGTGGCCAGCTGCCGCTGGGAATGATCACCATGCGCCCGGCCGATAGAATGGACCCATGACCGGCAGGTCCACCCCGGAGCAGCACCTGCGCGACCTCGCGCGACTGCGCCGTGTCCGCGACCGGATCGACCGGGAGTACGCGCAGCCGCTGGACGTCGAGGCGCTCGCCCGCGGCGCGCACATGTCGGCCGGGCACCTCAGCCGCGAGTTCCGGCTCGCGTACGGCGAGTCGCCCTACAGCTACCTGATGACGCGGCGGATCGAGCGCGCGATGGCGCTGCTGCGCCGTGGCGACCTCAGTGTCACGGACGTCTGTTTCGCGGTCGGCTGCTCGTCGCTGGGCACCTTCAGCACTCGCTTCACCGAACTGGTCGGCATGCCGCCCAGCGCCTACCGGCAGCACGCGGCGCGCGCCACGGCGGGGATGCCGCCGTGCGTGGCGAAGCGCGTGACCAGACCGGTCAGGAATCGAGAAGCGCAGGTCACCGGGCCGCAGGTAGCGTGACCGCCATGGAGCTCAGCATTCACGCGACCTTCCTCCCGCACAATGACCCGGACGCATCCCTGGCCTTCTATCGCGACACCCTCGGCTGGGAGGTCCGCAACGACGTCGGATACGGCGAAATGCGCTGGATCACGGTCGGCCCCGCCGACCAGCCTGGCACGTCCGTCGTTCTGGAGCCGCCGGCCCCGCCGGGCTGCGGCGTCACCGACGACGAGCGTCGTACGATCGCCGAGATGATGGCCAAGGGCAGCTACGCCAGCATCAACCTGGCCACCACCGACCTCGACGGCACCTTCGAGCGGCTCCAGGCCAGTGACGCCGAGGTCGTCCAGGAGCCGACCGAGCAGCCGTACGGTGTTCGCGACTGCGCCTTCCGCGATCCCGCAGGCAACCTGATCCGCATCCAGGAGCTGGGCTGAGCTGGGTCGTGATCCGCCGCGAGCCGAAATGACCCGCTCCCGCTCCGGGACGCCCACGCGCCCCGGAGCGGCTCAAGTCCAGACCCGTGGGATTCCCGTGTCTCGTCCAGACCCGTGGGATTCCCGTGTCTCGCCGGTTATCCACATATCCACATCAACGCTCGTCCACAGTCGTACGGCATCTGACCAGCGTATTTATTGAAATCATCCACAGTTATATGCACAGGGCACTACTCTGACACCCCCCAGGGCTAGCGTGATATGAGCATGACTCTCATGCTGGCCCTGGGCTCAGCGCCGGGCGAGGTCGGCGTCCGGGTCGTCGCCGGGCTGCCTTCTGGCGGGTTCGGTTTTGGGCGCTTCGGTGTCTTCCTGGAGGCCCCGCTTGAGCCCGAGCAGGGCCACCACGCCCGCCACGGCCATTATCAAGGCCATCGTGTAGAGCACGGACCGGACAGCGACGGCGAAGTCGGCGCGAATGAACGCGGGGATATTGGCGACGTTGCTGTTGCGGCCCTGCAGCTGGGCGATCTTAGAGGCTTCCGTCGCCGCTGCCGCGTGCGGCAGTCCCCTGCCGGTAAGCGAGGCGGTGACCTTGTCCCGGAACTCGGTGATCAGGATCGTACCAAGGATGGCGAAGCCCAGGCTGGCGCCGTAGTTGCGGACGGTCTGGGTGATCCCGGTGGCCTCGCCGTAGGAGTACCGGGAGGCCCGGTTGATCGCGTCGGTGTTGGCCTGGCCGAGCATGAGCCCCATGCCGGCCCCGGCCATGATGATCCAGATGACCTGCGAGCCGGTATGCAGGGTGGTCGCCTTGCTGGCCCACAGTCCGAACCCCACCGCGGCCAGCGCGCAGCCGAGCACCACCGGTCGCTTGGCCCCGATCCGGTCCAGCATCCGCCCGCCGATCTGCGCGGCGACCACGAAGCCGAGGAAGAAGTACAGCAGCAGCACGCTGGCATTGGTGGCCTTCTCGTCCAGGGCGATCTGCCCGTACAGGCTCGCGAAGAAGAACACCGGGATGAACGCCATCTGCGCGACGCCCAGGACCACGTTCTCCACCGCGAACGTCTGGTTGCGGAAGATGCGCACGTTGATCAAGGGCGACGCGGTGCGCCGCTCGACCGCGACGAACACGACCAGCAGCAGCACGCCTGCCACGATGCACACCTCGATTGCCGGGTTGCCCCAGCCCCAGATGGCCGACTGCTGCAGGCCGAACACGCTCAGCCCCACGCCCGCGACGATCAGGGCCAGGCCGCGGTAGTCCACCGGCGCCGGCCGGTGGTCGGTTTCCGGCCGCGAGATGGCGATCAGGATCAGGGCGATCAAGGCGACCGGGATGTTGATCCAGAAGATCGCCCGCCAGGTCCACTGGATCAGGTAGCCGCCCAGGATGGGGCCGATCGCGGTCAGTGCGCCGGCCAGACCGAAGAACAGGGCCAGCGCCCGGCCACGGGAGCGTAGGTCGAAGGTCTGCACCACGATGGCGATCGCGGCCGGGAACATGATCGCCCCGCCTGCTCCCTGCACCGCGCGGAATGTAACGAGCCATGCCTCCGCGGCCCCGCCGGCCGGCGTCAAGCCGCACAGCGCCGACGCGCCCGCGAAGATGATCACCCCGAGGACCACCATCTTGCGGTGTCCGGCCGTGTCGGCTAGTCGCCCGCCGAAGGCGAACAGGGCCGCCAGCGCCAGCAGGTAGGCGTTGATCGCCCACTGCATCCCGCTGCTGGACAGGCCCAGCTCCTGCTGAATCTTCGGCGCGGCGATCGAGACGATGGTCTGGTCAATGAAGGTCATCGCTACCGCGAAGATCATCGCGGTCAAGACCAGTGTCTTCGACCGGACACCGGTCCCGGCGGAGCTGATGGCACTCATAGCGTTCCCCTGGCTCGGGCAGGCTACGGCCCAGGCTGACACGGCCCACGGCGCCGGAACAAGGAGTAAATCGCAAACGCACTCTTCGGCGGGGCCGAACAATGCGGCCGCGAACCAGAGCCCTTTCTGTGGCCACTCCGCCTCTCGGGGGTACGGTCAGCCTGTGGAATTACGCCAGCTGGAAGCGTTCGTGGCGGTGGCCACCGAGCTTCATTTCGGTCGGGCCGCCGAGCGCCTGCACGTGGCCCCCCCGACGCTGAGCGAGCTGATCCGGCGCCTGGAACGCGAGCTGGGCACCCCGCTGTTCACCCGCACCACCCGCCAGGTCGCGATGACCAGTGCCGGCGCCGAGCTGCTGGCCCGATCGAAGGTCATCCTCGATGAGGTCGCGGCGGCGGACGCCGCGGTCCGCCGGGTCGCCGCCGGCGAGGCGGGCACGGTACGGGTGGGCATCACCCCGCCCGTGGCCCCGGTGCTCGCCCCGCTTCTGACCGGCCGGTTCACGGCCGAAGCTCCGCAGGTGACCGTGAACCTGCAGCGGATGTGGCTGCCGGCGATGACAGACGCCCTGATCTGCGGGCGCATCGATGTGGCCATAACCTGCGGCCTGATTCCCGTGCCGGACGGGATAGCCAACGAGGTGTTCTGCGCCGAGCCGCTCCTGGTCGGGCTGCGGCCCGGGCACCGGCTGGCCGGCCGGGGCACGGTCGCGCTGCCGGATCTGGCCCACGACGTGCTCGGCACCGCTCCGGCGGACCTGTTCCCGGCCTGGGCGCTGAGTCAGCGGCACGCCCTGGAGGCGGCGCGCATCAGCCCGCCCACGGTCGACCTCACCGACACCGACCTGGCCGCCACCCGCTGGACCGACCAGCCCGAGATCGACTGGATCCTGCTCATCCCGTCCCTAGCCGCCGCGCACACGACCAGCGTGATCCGGCCCGTCGAGTCGGGACCGCTCGTCCCGTTCACCCTGCAGTGGAACCCCGGCCGCGCGCACACCACCGCGGTGGCCCGGTTCGTCCACGCCGCGCTCACCGTCGCCCTGCCGCCCGGCTGGCAGACCCAGCCCGATCACCTGCACCACCGCGAATAGGAGCCGCGGAGCGGGCGCCGTGGCCGAGCGGCCCTGGCTCATTCTTCGGATCCGAGATAGCTCCAGACCCGGGGAAAGCGCCCGATCCCCATGGCCTGGCAGATCTTCTGCGCGGCCATGGGAACGCCTTCGGTGAAGGTGGGGTAGGCGAGCTGGAGCTCCGCGACCTGCTTCACGGTCATGCCGGCCGCCATCGCGGCCGCGACGGTCTGGACGGTCTCGGCTGAGTACTCGCCGACGACGTGCGCGCCGAGGATGGCGTGGCTACGGCGGTCGGCGATGAGCTTGCAGAAGCCGTCGGCCCGGCCGTCGGCGACCGGGCGGACCAGGTCGTCATAGCGGGCGATGCCGGTGACAACGTCGTGCTGCTGGCCGGCCTGGGCTTCGGTGAGGCCGACCCGGCCGTATTCGGGGTTGGTGAAGCTGCCGCTCGGAACCACGTCGTAGGTGGCCTGCTGGACCCGTCCCAGGACCGCGTTTGCCGCCGCGATGCGGCCTTCCATCCGGGCGGTCTGGACGAGCATCGAACGCCCGTTGACGTCGCCGGCGGCGAAGATATGCCCGACGTTGGTGCGCAGGTAGTCATCGACCAAGAGCGCACCCCGCCCGGCCTCGACGCCGGCCGCGTCCAGGTTCAGGTGGTCGAGGTTGGCGGGCCAGCCGGCCGCGAAGAACACGGCATCGGCGACCATCCGGCCCGGCCGCTCCCGCCCGCGGTAGCTGATGCTGATGCCGCCGTCCACCGGGGCCAGGCCGTCGACCAGGGTGTCGGTGGCCACCGTCATGCCCCGGGCGGAGAACGCCCGGCGCAGCTCGACTGAGACGCTGAGGTCTGCGGCCGGGATCAGGGTCGGCCCGGCTTCGAACACGGTGACCGCGGCGCCGAGGTCACCGAAGATGGACGCGATCTGGCAGCCGGTATCGGCGCCGCCGATAATCGCGACCCGCCGGGGCAGGCTGGTCAGGGACGGAATGTCCTCGTAGGTCAGCGCGTGCCCGGCGCCCGGGATGGGCAGCCGGGCGGCGTGCCCGCCTACGGCGAGGATGATGCGGTCCGCGGACCAGGCGCGGCCGTCGTCGGCCGCAATGGAATGCGGGCCGGTGAAGCGGACCGGGCCCACGTCCTCGACGAGCTCGATGCCCACCCGGCGGAGCTGCCCGGCCATGTCCTTCTTGACGTGCGCATGCCGGGCCACTCGCTCGGTGTTGGCTAGCACGGCGGGCAGGTCGGGCACCGGAGGCGGACCCTGCAGACCGTAGGAGGACCACGATGACCAGTCCCGCGCGAGCCGGGCGGCGCGGGCCAGCGTGCGCACCGGCGCGGGACCGCGGTTCAGGCTCGTGCCACCGACCTGCTGCGCTTCGAGCATAGTGACCCGCGCGCCGAGCTCGCGGGCCTGCACCGCGGCGGTGACCCCCGCCGGCCCGCCGCCGACCACGAGCACGCTGATGTCAGCGTTCATCCCCGCCACGCTCCCTGGCCGCCGGGCGATCGCGCCGGCCACCTCCGCGGTGACCGGGCCGCCTGTGCTCCTTAGCCTAAGCGACCCGCGCTCGGGCGGCCGGGGGTAGCCCGGTCGCCACGGACCGGCCTAAGGTGACCTGATCCGGCGCGATGCACTGGTAGGAGGCGGCAATGCCCAGGCCGGAACGCGGCGAGCGGACCCTGAGCATCGGCGCTCCCGCGACGTTCGTTGATCGCCTGCGCCCGGACGGGGTGATCGTCCGCTGGGAATCCCGCCGCCACCGCAAGCACCTGAAGGAAGGGCCCGCGGTCGGCTCGACGTGGTGGGCGCCGCGGGCCCGCGGCTGGTGGATCGCGGTCCTGTTCGCCGTGGGATCGCTGCTGTTCGCGGTGGGCTCGGTGCCCGGCTACGCGGATGCCGCGGGCACCCGCTGGGACAACGTGACGTTCTTCGTCGGCTCGCTGTTCTTCACCTCGGCCGCGTTCCTCACTTACCGGGAGGCGGTCGACGCCGCCCCGCGCGCGCTGAACCCCGTCGGCCGGCGGTTCTTCGTCTACCAGCCGGGGCGGATCGACTGGTGGGCCACCGCGGTGCAGCTCGCCGGCACGCTGTTCTTCAACGTCAGCACGGGTGTCGCCACCGCCGCGGATCTGTCCGCGCGTGCCGCGCATCAGCACGTGTGGCGGCCCGACGTGGTCGGCTCGGCCTGCTTCCTGCTGTCCAGCGTGCTGGCCTGGTATGAGGTCTGCCATGGCTGGGCCGCCTGGCGGCCGAAGATGTGGTCGTGGTGGATCACCCTGGCCAACCTGGTGGGCTCGGTCGCGTTCGGCGTGTCCGCCGTGGCCTCCTACGTCAACCCGGTGACCGGCCAGGTGAACAACGCCGCGCGGGCGGCCACGCAGACCCTGATCGGCGCGGTCTGCTTCTTCGTGGGTGCGCTGTTGCTGCTGCCCGAGCGCACCGAGGAAACGCACGGGCAGGTGATCGCCCCCCGTTCCGACGACACCCTGACCTCAGCGGACTGAGGGCGGCACCGCCCGCTAGCCGGCCGGCTACCGGCTCGGGAGCGATCGCGGTAGCGCGAACCAGGGCAGCACGCTGTTGTCGAAGCGGGTCAGCGCGCAGATCCGGTCGCCGGTGAGGGTGAGCACGTAGAGGCCGGTCCCGTGGCGGATGCCGGTGGGGGCGTGCAGGTAGGCGCCGAATGCCGGCTGACCGTTGGCTCGCGTCGGGACGAGGTCGAACCTCCGGCCCGCGCCGAACAGGCTGGCGCAGAAGCGGGCCACGACGTCCCGGCCCTCGTACTCGAACGGTATCGGCGGCATCGACATGAAGACGTCGTCCGTGAGCAGGGCCACGACCGTGTCGAGGTCGGCGGACTCCCAGGCGCGGACGAACTTCGCCACGAGCGCTTGCTCGGCGGTCGAGCCGGAGGCGGGAGGCGGTTCCCGGCCGCCGGCCGGCGGCTGCCGGCGCTGCAGGCCGGCCCGGGCCCGTTTGAGCGCGCTGTTGACCGATTCGACGGTGGAGTCCAGCATGCCGGCCACCTCGGCAGCGTGGAATCCGAGGACGTCGCGCAGGATGAGGACGGCGAGCTGGCGGGGCGGCAGGACCTGGAGGCCGGTGACGAAGGCCAGGGAGATGGATTCGGTCTGCTCGTAGCGGGCCTCCGGGCCGAGCGGCACGTCGATCGCGCCGTCGAGGAGCGCGTCGGGGAATGGCTCGAGCCATACGACCTCGCCGAGCCGGGTCGGCTCGGGCGGTGCCACCTTGGGTATGTCCCACTGCCTGGCGGGTCGCCGGCTGGCCGAGCGAAGCGCGTTGAGGCACCGGTTGGTGGCGATCCGGTACAACCAGGTGCGAAGCGAGGCTCGTTCCTCGACGAACCCTCCGAGACCTTGCCAGGCGGCCAGCAGAGTGTCCTGCAGCGCGTCCTCGGCATCCTGGAAGGACCCGAGCATCCGGTAGCAATGCACCTGCAGCTCCCGGCGGTGTGGCTCGGTCAGCTCCCGGAACGCGTCGCCGTCTCCGGCCCGCGCCTTGGAGATCAGGTCGGCTTTCGCCACCTTCACCGTCGCGTCACCTTCTTTCCCGCGCCTGGTCGCATTTCCATCCTGTACGTACACCGGCCGGGGGGCGAACTGGGCGGTCGGCGGGCGCCTAGTTCGCCGGCGTCGCGGTGTACCCATCATCGACGGCCCGGACGATCCGGGCGTCTGGCCACGACCTCGGAGGTTGATGATGGAAACGCCCGCGCCGGTCTCGCGCCCGGCGTCCGCGCCGGCTCTCGATCCGCGCCGCTGGTGGGCGCTCGCGCTGCTCTGCGGCGCGTTCTTCATGGTGCTACTCGACGGCACGATCACGATCGTGGCGCTCCCCTCGATCGGAGCCGACCTCGGCTTCTCGAAGCAGGGCCTGCCGTGGGTGCTGAGCGCCTATGCCCTCACGTTCGGTGGCCTGCTGCTGCTCGGAGGGCGCGCGGCCGACCTGCTCGGACGCCGTCGCGTGTTCATGGCCGGCGTGCTGGTGTTCGCGGCCGCCTCGTTGCTCTGCGGGCTCGCCTGGGCGCCGGCGGCGCTGCTGGCCGCCCGCGTGATCCAGGGCGCCGGCGCCGCGATCATGACCCCGACCGCCCTGTCGATCATCTCCACGACCTTTGCCGAAGGTTCCGAGCGGAACAAGGCGCTGGGGATCTGGGGCGCGCTCGGCGGCGTCGGCGCCACCACGGCGTGGCTGATCGGCGGCCCGCTCGTGGACGGCCCCGGGTGGCGGTGGATCTTCTTTATCAACGTCCCCGTCGGCCTGGTCGCGCTCGCACTGTCCCCGCCGCTGCTGCGCGAGAGCCGGGCCGCGCTGACCCGGCGGAGCTACGACCCCGGCGGGGCGCTCACCATCACCGGCGCGCTCGTCCTGCTCGTCTACGCGGTCGTCGAGGCCCCGGGCGCCGGCTGGGGCGACGCGCAGACGATCCTCCCGCTGGCTGGCTCGGCCGTGCTCCTGGCCGCCTTCGCGCTGATCGAGTCGCGCCATCGCGCGCCGCTGGTGCCGCTGCGCATCCTCCGCTCCCGGATGCTCGCAGGCGCGGACGCCGTGACGGTACTGATCGGCACCGTCGCGGTGGGCATGCCGTTCGTCCTCACGCTGTACGCCCAGCGGGTGCTCGGCTACTCGGCCCTCAAGTTCGGTGTCGGGTCGGTGGTGCTCGCGGCGGGGGCCACGGCCGGCGCGATCGCCGGTCAGGCCGCGATCGGCAGGGCCGGGTTCCGCCCGATCGTCGCGACCGGCCTGGCGCTCATGGGCGCGGGGTCGCTCGTGCTCGCCCAGGTCTCCGTGCACGGCAGCTACTTCCCCGGCATCTTCTCCGGGCTGCTCCTGTGCGGTCTCGGGATCGGCTCCGCCTTCGTGACCGCCACGGTAGCGGCGCTCGCCGGGGTCGCCGAGCACGAGGCCGGGCTCGCCTCGGGCCTCAGCAACACCGCCTTGCAGATCGGCACGGCGCTGGGCGTCGCCATCGTCTCGGCCGTGGCCGCGTCGCGGTCCGCGGGCTACCTGGCCGCGCACAAGGGCGCGAACCCGCTCATCGTGCTGACCGCGGGCTACCGGTCCGCCTTCGTGGCCTGCGCCGTGCTGGCCGGGATCGGCCTGGCGCTGGCGCTGCTGCTCCCCGGTCGGCCGCCGGCAGCGGCGCACGAGTTTCCGGAACCGGTCCCGGCGGCCAGTGCCGCGGACTGACGCGAGGAGAACCCAGCAAGGCACCAGAGCGTCGCCGCTCCCGCGGTGACAGCTGACAACCACAGCGACAAGGAGTACCACGATGGGAAAGATCGTCATCAGCGAGAACGTCACGCTCGACGGAGTCATCCAGGACCCGGCCGGTGACGAAGGCTTCAGGGTCGGCGGCTGGGTCGGCCTGATCAAGGACAGCCCCCAGCTCAGCAAGCTCACGCTCGACGAGGCGCTGGACGCCGAGGCCCTGCTGGTGGGCCGGCGGAGCTACGAGTGGCTGGCCGCACGGTGGCCGTCCCGGACCGGCGAGCTGGCGGACAGGCTGAACAGCCTGCCCAAGTACGTCGTGTCCGCAACCCTCGAAGACCCTGCCTGGAACAACTCGGCGGTGCTCAGGGGCGATGTGCTCGACGAGGTGTCGACGCTGAAGCAAGAACTCAACGGGGAAATCGTCATCCCCGGCAGCTTCCAGCTCGTACACACCCTGATAGAGCACGACCTCGTCGACGAGGTACGGCTGAAGGTGTTCCCGGTCATGCTCGGTGCCGGCGCGCGCCTGTTCGGCCAGACCAGCGACAAGAAGCCCATGCGCCTGCTCGACACCCAGACCCTCGAGGGCGGCATCGTCTTCCTGGTCTACCAGCCGATCCGGGGCGCCTGATCGACGGCGGATTGCGGTTCGGCTCTTTATCGCCTAGTCGCGCCCGCGGGCGTCGGCGGCCGGCTCAGACGGCCGCCCGTCCGTGGGGGGTACTGCCGCGTAGCTGGCCGGGAAGCCCTCTCGCCAGCTCGGGTAGCGCAGCGTCCAGCCGAGAACTCGCTTGGCCTTCGCATTCGAGGCGCCGCGCGACCCGACGGCCATCATCACCGCGCCCTTGCCCGCGATCAGCCGCGCGAGCCACAGCGGAGCGTGACGCGGCGGCCTGGCGCCGAGCGCGGCCGCGAGCGCCGGCAGCCAGTCGCGCATCGGGGCAGGCTCGTCGTCGGTGATGTTGTAGATGCCGGCCACGTCGTGTTCAAGCGCGAGCACGGTCGCCGCGGCGGCATCATCGAGGTGAATGAAGGAGGAGATGCCGTCACCGGCGCCGATGACCGGGAACTGCCGCTTGCGCACCGGCTTGACCAGCCCGTCGTTGGAGCCGCCATAGAAGCCGCCGTAGCGCAGCGCGACCCCGCCGGCGCCGGCGACCGCCTCGTCCAGGTGACGCATCGCTGCGTTGGTCTGGACGGCCATGGCCGGCGGGGCCGGGTCGAGCGGATCATCCTCGGTCTTGACCGGCCCGCCCTCGCGCGCATAGCGATAGCTGGCGAAGCTCTGCGCCACGAACCGGCGCACGCCAGCCTCGCGCGCGGCGGCCAGCAGCGTGTCGGTGCCCTCGGTCCGAAGCCGGTTGGTCGGCCCGAAGGCACGGTCGAGGCTGCGCCCGAAGCGCACGTCCGCCAGCGCGGTCGCCTGGTGAATGATCGCCTCGGGCGCGGCGTCCAGGACGGCCCGGCGGACGGCGGGCGCGTCGAGCAGGTCGAGTTCGACCGGCTCGGCCCCAAGGGCCCGCAGCCGCTCGGCGTTTCCCGGTGACCTGAATGTGCCGATCACCTCGTGTCCGTGCGCGATGAGCTGAGGAACGAGCCGGGAGCCTACGGCACCGCTCGCTCCGGCGACGAAGACTCGCATCGTGGCCTCTTTCCGTAACGGGTTAGCGTGCTGTGTGTTCCTTGCTGACCCACCGTGGGTGCAGCGAGGCCGGCCGCCTCGTCACATCGCCCGGCTCTGGCGGGTCTATGGCTATGACACGACGCGACGGAGGAATGTGACCGATGGATGACCAGGAATGGCTGGCGGAGCGCTTCGAGGAGCACCGGGCCCGGCTGCGGGCGGTCGCCTACCGGATGCTCGGCTCGCTGACCGAGGCCGACGACGCGGTCCAGGAGGCGTGGCTGCGGCTCAGCCTGGCCGATACGCGCGACGTGGAGAACCTCGGCGGGTGGCTGACGACCGTCGTCGCGCGCGTGTCGCTCAACATGCTGCGCTCGCGCCGCTCGCGGCGCGAGGAGCCGCTGGGCGTGCGCCAGCCCGAGCCGATCATCGACCGCGCGGACGGCACGGATCCCGAGCACCAGGCGCTGCTGGCCGACTCGGTCGGTCTCGCGCTGCTCGTGGTGCTGGAAACGCTGCCGCCCGCCGAGCGGCTCGCGTTCGTCTTGCACGATATGTTCGCCGTGCCGTTCAACGAGATCGCGCCGATCGTAGGGCGGTCCCCGGAGGCGGCCCGCCAGCTCGCCAGCCGGGCGCGCCGCCGCGTCCAGGGCGAGCGAACCGTCCCGGACGCCGACCTCGACCGCCAGCGCGAAGTCGTCGACGCCTTCCTGGCCGCGGCTCGCAAAGGCGAGTTCGCGGCCCTGGTCGCGGTCCTCGACCCCGACGTCGTGGTGCGGGCCGACATGGGAGCCGTGCCGGGCGCATCGCGCGAGGTCCGCGGGGCCGAGGCGGTGGCCAGCCGGGCGCTCATGTACGCGCGCCACGGGGTGCTCACGCACCCGGCGCTCATCAACGGGGTCGCGGGGGCCGTCTCTCTCCGGGACGGGAAGGCGATCTCGGTCGGCGCCTTCACGGTCAGCGGCGGGAAGATCGTTGCGATCGACATCCTGGCCGACCGGGAGCGGCTGAGCCAGCTCGACCTGACCATCCTCGGTTCCTGACCGGTGCGCGCGCCGCTACCATCGCAGGCCCATGGTGCCTGCCCATACGCCGGGCGGACACCCTCCGCACCGGGGCCTGCTAGCGGTGACTTAGCGAAGTGCGGTAGGTCGGCCTGTGGTCGTTATGTTCAAAACGCGGACGTGGTCGAGAAGGTGGAGGACGCGGCCAGCGGCGCCGGGCCCAGACCGGGCCCCCGGGTCCAGGCGCAGAAGGCTACTCTCGAGTAGGGTCATCGCTGGTAGCCCGGTCACCGCATCCGGAAGGGTAGTCAATGAGCGCCTACCAGACCGTCATGGTCGGCACGGACGGGTCAGACTCGTCATACCGCGCGGTGGACCGCGCGGCTGAGGTGGCGCGCGACGCGGCCGCGAGGCTAGTGATCGTATGCGCGTACAGGCCGGCCACCCGCCAGCAGGTGGCCGCGGCGGAGGATGTGCTCGGGGATGACGCCTACCAGGTGGTCGGCTCGTCTCCCGCCGAGGAGACGTTGCGCACCGCGACCGAGCGGGCCGCCGCCCAGGGCGCGCGCGCCGTCGAACGCCTCGCCGTGGAAGGCGAGCCGGTCAAGTCGCTGCTCGGCGCGATCGACGAGCACCGGGCGGATCTGCTGGTGGTGGGGAACCGGGGGCTGAACACGCTGGCTGGCCGGCTGCTCGGCTCGGTGCCCGCCGATGTGACCCGGCGCGCGCCGTGCGATGTTCTCATCGTGCACACCGTGCGGTAAGCGAGACCGCGCGTGATCGACCAGGCGACGGAGCAGATCGAGCAAGCGCTGCTCGGCGGTCCCCGCCGGTACACGAAGACCGAGGCGGCCGGCGCAGCCGGGGTGAGCCCGGACCGGAGCCAGCGGATCTGGCTGGCCCTGGGGTTCGCCGACGTGGACGACGACGCCCGGGTGTTCACCGACGGGGACATCGCGGCGCTGCGCCGGTGGAATGCGCTGATCGCCAGCGGCGCGATCGCGGCCGCGGATGAGCTCCCGCACGTCCGCGCGATCGGGCAGACCATGTCCAGGCTGGCCGACTGGCAGGTCAGGGAGCTGATGATCCGCATCGCCGAGGTCGACGGGCTCGACCAGGCGGCGCGGGCGGCAGGCGCGGCCGCGGTCACGGCCGAGATGCTGCCTGTCGTCGAGAGCCTGATGTCCTACACCTGGCGGCGGCATCTGGCCGCCGCGGTCGGCCGCATCCTGGCGACGTCGGCCGCCGAGTTGTCCACGGCCATCGCCGTGATCGGGTTCGCCGACATCGTCGGGTATACGAGCATGGTCAGGCAGGTCGGCGTCGATGAGCTGACCGCGCTGCTCGAATCGTTCGAGGAGGACGCGGCCGAGACGATCGCGGCAGGCCACGGCCGGGTGGTGAAGTCGCTCGGCGACGAGGTGCTTTTCGTCGCTGATTCGGCGCAGGACGCCGCCGAGATCGCGGTCCGGCTGTCGGATCCGGCCCGGGCCGCCCGGGGCCTGCCCCGGCTGCGGGTGGGGATGGCCCTCGGCCGGGTGCTGGTCAGGTTCGGCGACGTGTACGGGCCGGCCGTCAACCTGGCGTCCCGGCTGACGTCCCTGGCCAGGCCGGGGACGGTGCTCGTGGACCGTGAGCTCGCGCGGGCGCTGAGCGGCGAGGACGCCTACCGGCTGCATCCGCGGCGCCCGGCCGCGGTACGCGGCTATGCTCACCTACGGTCCTGGTCGCTGCGCCCGCGGGCCGGGTAACGGGGCTCATTGCGGCTGGCTGGCCGGCGCGACGGCGCGCACCGCGTTGATCGTGTCCGCGTCCGCGGCCTGCTTGTCCGGCCGGTACCTGATCACCCGGGCGAATCTCAAGGCGATGCCGCCGGGGTACCGGGGGCTGGTTTGGATCCCGTCGAAGGCGATCTCCACCACCAGCTCCGGGCGCACCCGCACCACGTAGCCGCCGGACCCCCCGGCTCGGCCGGGCTGATCGCCCGGCGCGGGATCGGCCAGCTCGAGCAGCCGCCCGGTCTGCCAGGCCAGCATCTCGTCGGTCAGGCCCTTGAAGGTCTTGCCGAGCATGATGAAGCCGCCGGTCGCCGGGTCCCTGGCCCCGAGGTGCAGATTGGACAGCCAGCCCCGGCGCCGCCCGTGGCCCCACTCGGCCGCGAGCACCACGAGGTCGAGGGTGTGCCGCGGCTTGACCTTGATCCACTCGCTGCCGCGGCGGCCCGCCGCGTAGCGCGAGTCGAGGGACTTCAGCACCACTCCCTCATGACCGCGGGCGACGGCCTCGGCGAAGAACTCCTCGGCGGTCGCGAGGTCGGCGGTAACCGTGCGCGGGATGACCAGCTCGGCGGGCAGGATCCGGGCGAGCGCCGCGTACCGCTGCTGCGCGGGGGCGTCGATCAGGTCGGCGCCGTTCAGGTGCAGCAGGTCGAAGAAGAACGGGGTGAGCGGTACGTCGCCGCGCACTGACTCCACCCCGGTCCGGGTGCCCGCGCGGCTGGCCGTGACCTGGAACGGCCGCGGCCGCCCGTCGGGATACAGCGCGACCGCCTCGCCGTCCAGTACGACCCCCTCGGCGGGCAGCGCGAGCACCGCCTCGGCGATCTCGGGAACGCGTGCGGTGATGTCGTCCAGCGTGCGGGTGAAAACGGCAACGCTGGAGCCGTCCTTGTGCGCCTGCACGCGGATCCCGTCGATCTTCCACTCGACGGCGGCAGGTGAGACCTTCTGCAGGGCCGCCGCGATCGTCGGGGCGGCGGCGGCCAGCATCGGGCGCACCGGGCGCCCGACCCTGAGCCTGAAGGAGCGCAGCGCGGATAGCGCGTCAGCCGGGCCGGCCGCAGCATCGGGCGGACCGTCGGCCTCGAGCGGGCCGGCGGATCCGCACAGCGCAGCGCGCGCTACTGCGGGCAGCGACCCGCCGAGCATCAGGGCGCGCCTGACCTCCGCGGCCGGAACCTCGGCGGCCTGCGCCACCGCTTCGACCATCACGCCCTCCAGCGCACCTTGACGGAGCTCTCCGGCGAGCAACTGGACCAGGAACGAGCGCTCGCTCTCGGTCGTCCGCCGCCACAGCGCGGCGAGCAACCGCCTCCGCTCCGCCTGCGCGCCTGGCCCGCTCACCTGGCCGATGCCGGCGAAGGCCGCGTCCGCCTCCGTCAGGGTCACGGTCGGCTTCGCGGCCGGGGGAATGGCTTCGGCAGCGACCCCCCCGGCATCACCGCGAGTGCCGAGCAGGTCCCTGAGCGTCGCGTACCCGACTCCGATCTGGCGCTGCCGCAGCTCGCCGGACAGGAACGCCACAGCGAGCGGCACCTCGTCGGCCGCCGCATCCGGTAGCAGCCCGGCGATCAGGCCGATTTTCGCCCGGCGCCCGGGCACCTCGGCCACTTGCGCGGACACCCGCGCGATCTCGTTCAGTAGCACAGGGGCATTGTGCTACGACCCGCAGCCAGCCTGCCCCGGCGAGAAGGCCGGACAGACACGGCGGCACCGGCCGTCGGGCGCGGCGGGCAGGCGCGGCGGCGGGCAGCGCCGGATCCATAACGGTGGCGTGGCCGGCCAGACCGGACGCCGGAAAGCGGCGATGGCCTGGCCGCGCCGTCCGGCCGGGGCCAGGCCATCGTCATGCCGGTACGATCTCAGCCTGACCTGACGAGCGTCAAGTCCAGAGACCCCGGCAGTCTGCGGCCGGGGTCTCGAAGCTAGCTGCTGGCTTTCTTCGCGTTCCCCGTCATATCCCCGTCGGCCATGACCCGCTCTTCGGTGCTGGCGGTGTCCGGGTCGGAGGGCACCGGGACCATGTCGTCCTCCGCCATCAGCGTGTCAGCCGGGCTGGCGCTGCGCCCGCGCAGGATGACGACGACGGCGCCGCCCGCCGCGGCGAGCACGGCGACGGTCCCGAGCAGCCGGGGCCAGATCGAGCGCTCTGCCGCGGGCGGGGTTGGGTCGACGCGCTGCGCGGTAGTCGCGAGCATCTCGGAAACCTTCGGCCCGACGGTATCCCCGACCGCCTGCCCGGCCTGGCCGATGCGCGGAGCCGCCCAGCCGCGAGCCTGGTAGATGGCCTCCACGATCCGCGGAGTGGCCCAGTCACGGGCATACTGCGCTCGCTCTGACGCGGCTGCGCTCGCGTTCTTGGCCAACACAGTCGCCTGTGCTGCGGCCAGACGAGCCTGCGCTGCTGCTAGCCGGGCACGGTCATTGGCGCTGACCGGGGCCTGGGCTTCGTCTTTGCTTGTTGTGAGAGACACAACATCCTCCCGAATCTATCCCGACACTCACACTTCCCTCCATCAGCAGGCTCAACCATTCGGACACGAATGCGACGTGCCTGCCGAACCGTGCAAGGATGCCAGGCATGGCTCAAACTCTGACTGCGACGCTGCAGACCAATATGGGTCCTGTGGTCGTCAGGCTCCTTCCCGATCACGCCCCGAAGACCGTACGGAATTTTACCGACCTCGCCGAAGGCCGTCGCGAGTGGACCAACCCTTCCACGGGGACGGCCAGCCAGGACAGGCTCTACGACGGGACCATCTTCCACCGGGTGATCGCCGGATTCATGATCCAGGGCGGCGACCCGCTGGGCACCGGCCGGGGTGGCCCCGGATATGAGTTCGGCGACGAGTTCCACCCGGACCTCGCCTTCGACCGGCCGTACCTGTTGGCCATGGCCAACGCCGGGCCCGGCACGAACGGCTCGCAGTTCTTCATCACCACCGTCCCCACTCCCCACCTCAACGGCAGGCACACCATTTTCGGTGAGGTAATCGAGGGCAGCGACGTGGTCGACGCGATCAGCCGGGTGCGGACCGGCCGGGACGACCGTCCGGTCGAGGACGTGGTCCTGGAGTCGGTCCAGATTACGCAGTCGCCCGACTAGGCTGGGGCAGGACATGAGTACTCCCGGCCCGGGGCCCGCCGGTACCGGCGGGCCGGCGGACACGCCCGTTCCGCCCACCTGCTTCAGACATCCGGGCCGGGAGACGTATGTGTCGTGCGTGCGGTGCGGACGGCCCGCATGCCCGGACTGCCTCCGCTCGGCCGCCGTGGGGCAGCAGTGCGTCGAGTGCGTGCGAGCGGGCCACCAGGACACCAGGACGGCCCGCACGGTGTTCGGCGGCCGGGCCGGCTCTCGCGCGGCCGTGGTGACCTGGACGCTCGTCGCCCTCAACATCCTGCTTTACCTGGTCGAATGGGTCCGACCCGGGCTGGCCAACGACATGGAGATGCTCGGCCTCGGCCGGTTCAGCGAGCACGGTCCGCTCGTCGGGGTGGCCACCGGCCAGTGGTACAGGCTGATCACCTCCGCCTTCCTGCCACCGCCCGGCGTGAGTAACCTCGGCCCCCTCGACATCATCTTCAACATGTGGGCGCTGATTGTGGTGGGCCCCCCGCTCGAGCGGACTCTCGGCCCGGTCCGCTATCTCACCGTGTACCTGGTCAGCGCGGTGGGCGGGTCGGTCATCTACTACTACCTCGCGCCGGTCTCCCAGCCGGCACTCGGCGCGTCCGGCGCCATCTTCGGCCTGCTCGGCGCCTGGTTTGTGGTGGCCAGGCGGCTGCGAGTGGACAGCAGGTGGCTGGTCGCCATCGTCGTGCTCAACCTCGGATTCGACCTGCTGCTGCGGTCGCAGATCGCTTGGCAGGCACATGTCGGCGGCCTGCTGGCCGGCGGCCTGCTCGCCGCCGCCTTCGTCTACGCGCCGCGCAGGCAGCGGATCCCGCTGCAGGTCGGAGCGACCATCGTGCTGCTAGTGGTGATGGGCATGGCGGTCGCCATCCGCAGCCACGATATCCACCATCAACTGGGGTTTTAGGCCGCCGACCGCCTGCATCGAAGCTGGTACCGGTTATCCACAAGTTGTGGATGGCCGTGTGGATTAACTTACAGCCGTGTCATTCGCGTCCCGGCACGGTTGGCCGGCTATCGCCACTTGGTGGACAGCCCGACGCCGATGATGATGAAACCGAATCCGATGACCAGGTTCCAGTCGCCAAGGGCTCGCATTCCGGGGACGGTCCCCCCGGTGATGTAGAACACCGCGATCCAGGCCAGGCCGATCAGCAGGCAGGCGAGCATGGTGGGGGCGAGCCACGGCGGGCTGAACTTCGCCTTCGCCGTCCGGGGCGGGGGCGTGTAGACCGACTTCTTGCGGACGCGGGACTTGGGCACGGTCGTCTCCTGAGGGCCGCGCACGCGGCGCTGGCTGAGCCTGCTTCGCGACCAGCGTAGCCGCTCGCCGGGCCGACTACGACCGGGACGTTAGAGCATCGCGCTGCTGTGGTGGAGGGCCTCCCCGCCCGACAGCCGCGGGCCCATCGACGAGCAGGGTGGTTATGGCCTGGAGAGCAGCGGTTAGGAGCACAGGAGGATGATGCTCGCCGGCCTGCTGGTAAGGGCCGGTGTTACCCGGGGCGGCTGAACGTGTCGATGCTCGAGATCTTCCATCGGCCGCCTTGATTGACCGCGTTCACCGCGAACATGGCGCCGGCGTCGGTGGTGTTGTGCGTGGTACCGGAGGTGTCGCGCTGATCGGTGAAGATCAGCAACCGGGCCCGGTTACCGTCCAGGAACTCGACCCCGCTGTTGGTGACAGTCGTGGTCACGACGAGCTTCTCCTTCGGTGCGTCCAGCCGCACGAGCTTGAACAGGGTGTTGTACTGACTCTTAGCTTGCCCGGTCAGCACCGCGGCCGCGGCCTGGCTGGTTTTGGCGGTGTCGGCGTAGTTGTACGAGAAGATCTGGTTCACTGCGCTGGTGACCTGCTGGGTGACCTGGCGGGTGGCCGCAGGTTCGGTCAGCGCGGTGTTCGCGGTATCCACCCCGCTGGTCGCGCTGCTGGCCTCCAGGCCGAACCACACGGCCAGGCCGCCGAGGATGACCGCGAGCGCACCCAGGCACCCGGGCAGCACCAGCGGGTGACGCGTCGCCGTCTGCGCACCCGCCGCCGGCTCGTCCGCGGCCTGCTCGCTTGCGGTCGGCTCGTCGGCGGTCGGCTTGTCCTGGGCCGGCCCTTCCGCGGCCGGCTTGTCCTGCGCCGGCTTGTCCTGGGCGGAGGTGTCTCCGGTGGTCGGCTCGTCCGCCGCTGGCTTGTCCTGGGTAGAGGTGTCTCCGGTGGTCGGCTCGTCCGCCGCTGGTTTGTCCTGGGCCGGCTCGTCGGCGGCGGGTTCGTCGCCGATCAGGGCCTCCCCGGTGGCGGGTTCGTCCCGGGTCTGGGTCTGCTCGGCCGGCGCAGGGCCGGTCATGTCGTCGTGGGCCAGGTCGTCGTGACTCAGGTCGGTCCCCGGAGCTCCGGCGACCGGCAGCGGGCCGCCCGCGGACTCGCCGCCACTCGGGATGCCGCGAGAGCGTGCCGCGCGGGGAATCCGAACGCGCGTGGCCGGCTGAACGGGACGGCGCCGGCGCGGGGGTGGCATGCGTGGATCTCCTTTCCGGGCCTACGGGGCCGTGCTCGGCCCGCTGCCCGGCGCGGTGGTGCCGGTCGGCACCTGACCGAGGGTGCTGAGCTTCCATCCGGACGAGGTTCGCTGCAGCGTGCCCGCCAGCCTGGACTGCTTGGTGGTAGGCGAGCCGGCCTGCGGCTGCACCGTGATCTGCAGCGCGACGATGATGTTGGCCGTCCCTGCCCGCTGGTCCAGCGAGGTCAGCGCGGCCTCGAGAACGGTCGCGCTGGTAACCGTCCTGGCCTTGCGGATCTGCTGCTCGAACTGAGCCCGGCCCGAGGCAATCTCGCTGTGCAGTGTCCCGGTCGAGGACGACTCCCACAGGTTGAGCCCCTGATCAAGGCGGCGGTAGTCCAGCGTGTTGAAGTTCTGCACCGCCTGCTGGCCCTCCCGCAGCACCTGATCCCTGACCTGCGCGCCGGCCACCGAGCCCGAGTGCTCGGCGTGATACCAGGACCAGCCGGTCCAGCCCGCGAATCCGGCGGCGATAACTACGAGCGCGATCGCCACCGCAAGCAACGGGCTTGACCGCAGGAAAGCGCGCGTCGTTACCACCTGTCCCGATGTCCGAACTCAGGGCGTCAGCCCGAGCAGCTGGCTCATATCCGCCGATTCAGACGGTAGCGCGGCTGCGCGAGTGGCTTGACCGCTCAGCCCGGTTGCGGAGCTAGAGCCGGGCCGCGTCGCGGGCGGCACTGCGCCCCCCGACGGCGCGTGCGCCGATCCACGAACGTTAACTCCGCTGCTGGCGGGCAGGGTGCATTTTGCGCCCGTGTTCAGCGGCGGTGACGGCGAGAGATCCAGCCCGTTGCGGTACACGGTGCCGCCGTATCCCGCGGTGCAGGGCAGCGGGTTGAAGAACGTCAGCGCGACCCCAAAGTTGGCTCCGTGAGAGTTGATCACCGTGGAGCCCGCCGCGACCGCGGCCGGCAGCGCGGACAGCATCTCCTCCAGCGCGGGCTGCCGGGTCAGCGTCACGTTCGAGGTGGTGAGCAGGTTGGCG
>Ga0207699_10000458_pt1 | contig 20841 bp, 21 predicted proteins | sample LARL51metaG_FD_184344 | JGI IMG/M metagenome (GOLD analysis project Ga0207699, IMG submission 184344) | Corn, switchgrass and miscanthus rhizosphere microbial communities from Kellogg Biological Station, Michigan, USA - LAR L5-1 metaG... | ecosystem: Host-associated > Plants > Roots >...
AAGCCGGCGAACTGGCTGGCCAGGGCTGCATTGGCGCTGGGCGTGGCTGTAGCGGCTCTGGTGGCCGCCGTGGGGGCCTACCTGGTGCCGCACCTGGTCCGGGCGGCGGACCCGGGGTGCATGGCGTACAAGGGCAGCGGGCTGGATGCGTACCGCGCGGCGATCGCCGATCTGAATGAGGGGCGCCCGGCCGTGAAGCTCACGGCCGACGGCGCGCGGGCGGTCGCGGAACTGCGCGCGGCGGCCTCCAGCAGCCCGCGGAGGGCAGCCAGCACCCGCAACGGCTCCAGCGGCGGCTGCATCCCGCCCCGGTAGGTGGTCCCGTTGATAACCCCTACCGGGACTGGGGCCAGCCGGCGGGCCTCGGCATCGAGCACGATCTGGCCCGCGTGTGATGGGCGGCATTCGGTGTACTCCGGCCCGGAGGCCTCTGGAAAGTCCCGGTCACCCTTGTTGCCCACCACGCTGACCGTAGGCACCGGGACGATCCACGGGCGCGCCAGGTCCAGCAGCACCTCATACCCGTATCGCGGCCCGAGCCCGATGCGCTCCTCGATCGCCGCCACGGCTTTCGTGCAGACGACATGCGCTCGGGGACGACCGCCGGTGGCCGCGCTCAGCGCCTCCAGGATCGCCAGCTCGGTCAGACCGCATCCTGTGCGATCACCCACCACGTATCCTTCCCGGTCCGCGGGAGGCGGCCTTCACCCGGCGCAGAAGTATCGGCCCTCCACGGGAGCCGTCAACCCGAGGGCCCTTTCGGTTTGATGCGCCCTGCCCCAGCGGCAAAGCCCAAGATCATCTCCGGATCCTTGGCCGAGCGCGGGTTCGCGGCGGGGTCGGATGGATCTGGTAGGACAGGGAGCGTGGCAGGGGACCGGGATCAGGCGCCGTCGCGCACGACCGTCGCGCCCGCGCGCGGAGCGGGGCGGCCGGGACGTGCCCGGGCGCCACGGCGGCGGTCACCGGCGGCCCAGGCCCCGGCGGCGGTGCTGCCGGTCGCCCGGGTACTCGTCGATGTGCCGCTGGCGCATCTCGACCGGCCCTTCGACTACCTGGTGCCAGAGAAGCTGGCGGAGTCGGCGGTGCCGGGCTGCCGGGTCCGGGTCAGGTTCGCCGGGCAGCTTGTCGGCGGCTACCTGCTGGACCGGGTTGCCGTGAGCGACCACACCGGCCGGCTCGCGGCCCTGGAGCGGGTCGTCTCGCCCGAGCCGGTGCTCACCCCGGAGATCGCCGCGCTGGCCCGGGAGGTGGCCGACCGCTACGCGGGCACGATGGCGGACGTGCTCCGGCTGGCGATCCCGCCGCGCCACGCCGGCGCGGAAACGGCGGCACGGCCGCGCGCCGCTAGTGCCCCGGGCAACGGGGATGCGCCCGGGGCGCGGGGTGCTGTGAGCGTGCCGGGTGACGCGCGGCCGCCGCCACTGGCGCGGCCGGAGCCGGGGCCGTGGTCTCGTTACCAGCAGGGGCCGGCGTTCCTGGCGGCGCTGGCGGACGGGCGGGCGCCGCGTGCGGTCTGGACGGCCCTGCCGGGCCAGGACTGGCCGGAGGAGGTCGCGCGCGCGGCGGGGACCGCGGCCGCCGCCGGCCGGGGTGCCCTCATCGTGGTCCCGGACGCGCGCGACCTAGGCCTGGTCGACGCCGCCCTGGCCCGCACGCTCGGCCCCGGCGGGCACGTCAGCCTGGCGGCGGGGCTCGGGCCTGCCGAGCGGTACCGGCGGTGGCTGGCCGTGGCCCGTGGCGAGATCCGCGTGGTGGCCGGCACCAGGGCCGCGATGTTCGCCCCCGTGGCCGGTCTCGGCCTCGTCGTGGTCTGGGACGACGGCGACGACCTGCACGCCGAGCCACGCGCCCCCTACCCGCACGCCAGGGAGGTGCTCGCGCTGCGCGCGCACCGGGCCCGCGCCGCCGCCCTCATCGGCGGCTTCGCCCGCACCGCCGAGGCGACCAGCCTGGTCGCGAGCGGCTGGGCGCGCGCCGTGACCGCCCCGCGGGACGTGGTACGCCGGCTCGCCCCCGATGTCCGTGCGACCGGCGACGACGCCGAGCTGGCCAGGGACGAGGCGGCCAGGACCGCCCGGATACCGAGCCTGGCGCTGCGCGCCGCCCGGGCTGCCCTGGACCGCGGGCCGGTGCTGGTCCAGGTGCCCAGGCGCGGGTACCTGACCGCCGTGGCCTGCGAGCGCTGCCGCGCGGCCGCGCGCTGCGTCACCTGCGGCGGCCCGCTGGCGGTAGCGGCAAGCGACGCCCCCGCCGGTTGCCGCTGGTGCGGCCGCAGCGATGCGGAGTGGCGGTGCCCTGCCTGTGGCCACGGCCGGCTCCGGGCCGTCGTCGCGGGGTCCCGGCGCACCGCCGAGGAACTCGCCAGGGCGTTCCCCGGTGCCCCGGTGGTCGTTTCCGCCGGCGCGGCCACGATCAACTCGGTACCGCCGCGGCCAGCCCTGGTCGTCGCGACGCCGGGGGCCGAACCCCAGGTGGACGGCGGGTATGCGGCGGCGGTGCTGCTCGACGGCTGGGTGCTGCTCGGCCGGCCCAGCCTGGCCGCGGCGCAGGAGACGCTGCGCCGGTGGCTGAACGCCGCGGCGCTGACCGCCCCTGGCAGCGCCGGCGGCACGGTGGTCCTGGTGGCCGAGGCGGCCCTGCCGGTCGCGCAGGCGCTGATCCGCTGGGATCCGGTCACCCACGCCGAACGTGAACTCGCCGAACGGGAGGCGCTCGGCTTCCCGCCCGCCGTGCGGATGGCCGCTGTGACCGGTTCCGCCGAGGCGGTGGCCGGATTCCTCGCCGACACCGTGCTGCCAGCGGAGGCGGAGGTGATCGGCACGGTCCCGGCCGGCTCGGACAAGGCCGGCTCGGACAAGGTCCGGGCGCTGATCAGGATCCCCCGGCCGGGCGGGCTGTCGCTGGCGGCCGCGCTGCGACAGGCCCAGGCGGCGCGCGCCGCGCGCAAAGACACCGGCCAGGTGCGGGTCCAGATCGACCCGGCCGACCTGATCTGACCCGGAAACCTGCGTGCTGAGCTGCCCGGATGCCCTGCGATAGCCCCGGCACTGACCGCGCACCCGCTGCCGTGACCCCGCCGACGTCATAGGGTGCTGGGGTGGCCACCTCACGACGGAACGCGCGCACGCAGCGCGGCGCAGCCGCGCCGCCCGCAGCTACCGGCGAGGACGGGGCAGGCGGAACCGGCTCCCAGAACAAGGCGGGTGGCAAGGCCGCCAGCGGCGCGCGGCAGGGCACCGCGACCAGGGCCAGGCCGGCCAAGCTGCCGCCGGTCCGGCTCGCGCCGCGGGAGGAACTGGCCGCCGCGGCCAGGGTGGCACCGCTGCTGCGCGCCGCCCGGCTGGTCGCCTGCTGGGCAGCGGCCGGCCAGCGGTCCGGTACCGCCGACGGGCTTACGGCCGCCGCCGCGTCGGCGGCCATAACCGAACTGGAACTCACCGCCGCGGAACTCGACGTGGCATGGCGGGTGGCCACGGGTACCGGCATGGTGGCGGTGCCCACCGGCCAGGCCGTCCCCGGGCCACGGGTGGACGTGCTGGCCAGCGGCGACGCCGGTGACGTGCTCGCGGTGTGGGAGGACGCCCTCCGGGTGATGCTCCGCGCCGAGGATCTCGATGGCATGGCCACCGCGCTCTACACGGTCGGCGGCCCGGTGAAGATGGACGCGCTGTTCGAGGCGTACGTGGCGGCGGCCGGCAGCCGGGACCGCGCGAAGCGGCCGTCCCGCCCGGGGGAGGACCTGGCCGCGGGCCTGTCCTCCGCCCTTGAGACCCTGGCCGATCTCGGCGTGGTGGAACTTGGCACCGACGACAGCGCCGGCGGCCTGACCGTGGCCCTGTCGCGGCTCGGGGTCTGGGGGATGCACCGGCATCTGCGCGCTCAGGGCTGGCACGTGCCCGTGCTCGGCAGTGGCGCCCTCGACGGTGCCGCGGCCCTGCTCACCACGCTGGCAAGCTGCGACGCGGAAGACGGCGAGGCGGAGATCGCCGCCTGGCTCGCGGCACGGGTCCCGGCGCAGGCGGCCCGGGAACTGATCGACGCGGCCCGGCGCGGGACGCCCGGCCTGCGCGGCGCCGGTTTCGCGGTGCTCGACCGGATCGGCGACCAGGCCGTGCCCGCGGTGCAGGCCGCGCTCGAGGATCCGGTGCTGCGGGCGCACGCCGCCGTATGGCTGCACGAGCACGGCGAAGAGGCCGAACTCGGGCCGAGGGAGCGGGCCTGGCTGCTGGTGGACCTCGGGGCCGGGCTGCTTGAAGAGGCCGACCCCCGGGACGTGGTGGTGGAACTGCTTCCCGACCTTCCGCCGAAGGCCCAGGCCGACATGGTGGCGGGGCTGTGGGAGGTGGACCACCCGGCCGTGACCGACCTGCTCACCGCGCTCAGTGAGCACCACCCGGACCCGGCGGTGGCCAGGGCCGCGCGGAAGGCCGCGTTCAAGGCGCGCTCGCCCTCACCTGGCACGCGCGGCAGGCGCTCGTAACCTGCCAGACCCCCTAGACTTGACCCGCCGAGCCCGGCGGGCCGGTTCTGGCCGACCGTGACACAGGCGATCACGCGAAGGGACGGTGCGCCATCAGCATCAAGCCGATCCGGCTCTTCAGCGATCCGGTGCTGCGCACCCCGGCCGATCCCGTGAAGGTGTTCGACGCCGAGCTCCGCAGGCTCGTCAAGGACCTCACCGACACCATGCTCGACGCGCCGGGCGTGGGCCTCGCCGCGCCCCAGATCGGGGTGAGCCTGCGGGTGTTCACCTTCCACGTCGACGACCAGGTCGGGCACCTGATCAACCCGTCGCTGAGCCTGTCCGACGAGGAAGAGACCGACGACGAGGGCTGCCTGTCCTTCCCCGGCCTGGTCTATCCCACCAAGCGCGCCTACGGCGTCGTCGCCAAGGGCTTCAACATGCACGGTGAACCGGTCACGCTGGAAGGCACCGGGCAGCTGGCGCGGTGCGTCCAGCACGAGACCGATCACCTGGATGGCGTGCTGTTCATCGACCGGCTGGACGCCAGGCAGCGGAAGCTGGCGATGAAGGAGATCCGCGAATCCGACTGGTGGGGTGACGCCGCGGCCAAGGTGAAGATCTCACCGCACCCCACCTGGGGCAAGGCGCTCTGAACCGGATGCGTGATGGCGAAACGGGCCACCCCGCGCGGCCGCCCCGGATCCCCGCGAAGCCATGCGCGTGATCTTCGCCGGCACCCCGCAGACGGCGGTGCCCTCGCTGGAAGAACTGCTGCGGTCCAAGCACGAGGTCGTAGCGGTGCTGACCCGGCCCGACGCGGCGGCCGGACGGGGCCGGCACGTCGGCCCGAGCCCGGTCGCCCAGTGCGCGGCCGACGCGGGCATCGAACTGCTCAAGCCCGCCACCCCCCGGGATCCGGCCTTTCTTGACCGGCTCCGCGCGCTCGCGCCCGACTGCTGCCCGGTCACCGCGTACGGTGCGCTGATCCCGCGCGCGGCGCTGGAGATACCGCCGCACGGCTGGGTGAACCTGCACTTCTCACTGCTGCCCGCCTGGCGGGGCGCCGCGCCGGTCCCGCACGCCATCTGGCACGGCGACGACATCACCGGGGCTACCACGTTCCGCCTGGTGGCCGAGCTGGACGCCGGGCCGGTGTACGGGGTGATGACCGAGCCGATCGGCCCGCAGGACACCGCCGGTGACCTGCTGGCCCGGCTCGCCACCGCGGGCGCCGGCCTGCTGGCCCAGACCCTGGACGGCATCGAGTCCGGCGACCTGCGCGCGGTCCCGCAGCCCGCCGAGGGCATCAGCTACGCGCCCAAGCTGACCACCGAGGACGCGCGGGTGCGCTGGGGCGATCCGGCGCTCGCCGTCGGCAGGCAGATCCGCGCCTGCACCCCCGCCCCCGGTGCCTGGACCATGCTGGGCGACACCCGGCTGAAACTGTGGCCGGTGCGCGACTGCGCGCAGGCGCCGGGCGCGCCGCTGCGCCCAGGGGAACTGCGGGTCACCAGGTCCGCGGTGTTGGCAGGCACCGCTACGCACCCCGTGGAACTCGGCGACGTACAGCAGGGCGGCAAACGGAGAATGCCCGCCACCGAATGGGCCCGGGGGCTGCGGCTGGGACCGGGGCAGCCCGGGAGTGGGAAGCCGGGCAGCGGTGCGCCGGCTGCCGGGCCCGAGGTCCCGGGCGAGACCGGCGCCGCGGGCCCGGTGCTGCACTGACATGCCCGCCCGCCGCACCGCCGCACCGGCCAGGACGCCGCGCCGCAGCGCCCCGACCCCGGCCCGCGAAGTCGCGCTGGCCGTTCTTCGCGCGGTCACCGACCGGGACGCCTACGCCAACCTGCTGCTCCCGGCCCTGCTGGCCGAGCGCGGGCTGCACGGCCGCGACGCCGCGCTCGCCACCGAACTGGCCTACGGCACGCTCCGCGGGCGCGGCAGCTACGACGCCGTGCTGGCCGCGTGCAGCACCCGCGCGCTCGCCGACATCGACCCCCCGCTGCTCGACGTGCTCCGGCTCGGCACCCACCAGTTGCTGGCGACCAGGATCGGCCCGTACGCCGCGGTGGCCACGTCGGTCGCGCTGGCCCGGGAGGCGGCCGGGGAAGGGGCAGCGGGGTTCGCCAACGCGGTGCTCCGCCGGGTCGCCACCCGCGACCTGGACTCCTGGATCGCGGCGGTCGCCCCGGACCGGTCCGTCGACCCCGTCGGCTACCTCGCGGTCAAGACCAGCCATCCGGGCTGGATCGTCGCCGCGGTCAGCGAGTCGCTGGGCGAGGAACCCGTCACCGGGCTGCCACTGACCGAGGCGGCGCTCGCCGCGAACGGGGTCCGCCCCCAGGTCACTCTGTGCGCCGTCCCCGGGCTGGCCGCCCCCGCCGATCTCGTCGCCCGGGGCAGCAAGGCCGCGCGGTGGTCCCCGTTCGGCGCGTACCTGGAGGGCGGTGACCCGGCCGGGATACCTGAGGTCCGGCAGGGCCGCGCGGCCGTGCAGGACGAGGCGAGCCAGCTGGCCGCGCTCGCGCTGACCCGCGCGGAGGCGGGCCCCGCGGGCAGCGGCCGGGGCGCCCAGGACGGCGACCGGCGCTGGCTCGACCTGTGCGCAGGGCCGGGCGGGAAGGCACGGCTGCTCGCCGGGCTGGCGGCGGGCCGTGGCGCCCGGCTGCTCGCCGCCGACGTCAGGGAACACCGGGCCCGGCTGGTGCGCGCGGCGACGGCCCCCGTCGGCGCCGCCGCGGTGGTTGTGGCGGACGGCACCAGGCCCGCCTGGCGGCCCGCCTCCTTCGACCGGGTGATCGCGGACGTCCCCTGCTCCGGGCTCGGGGCCCTGCGGCGCCGCCCGGACGCACGCTGGCGCAAGACGCCCGCCGACGTGGCCGCGCTCGGCGAACTGCAGCGATCGCTGCTCCGTACCGCGATCAACGCCGCCAGGCCCGGCGGGGTGATCGCCTACGTCACCTGCTCACCGCATGTCGCGGAGACCCGCGCGGTGGTCGGCCAGGTCACCGCCGCCCGCGACGACGTCCTCGTGCTCGACGCCCCCGCGCTGCTCGGTGAGGTACCCGATCTGGCCTGCCCGGCGCCGGGCGGGCGGTACGCGCAGTTCTGGCCGCACCTGCACGGCACCGACGCCATCTTCCTGGCCCTGCTTCGCAAGTGTTAGCCCAGGGGGGCGACCCCCTGGAACCCCCGCTGGCTCAAAGCCCCGCGACTCCGTCGCGTGGGGCTTTGGCCCCGCTGGCTGGGATTCGGGCCTCACCTGGTGAGCGCTCGGTCGGCGGTGCGGCCGAGGCGAGAGGTGCCGATGTCGGCGCGCTGGCCCTGGGCGTAGCCGGTCCCGTACCCGGTGCCGCTGTAGGTCACCCGGGACGTGCGGGTGACCGGGTAGGCCTGCCGCAGGGTGCGATCGATGATCTCGGTCCGGTCCGCCAGCACCAGCGCGGCCGAGGGGCCGCTGCCCGCCGGGGCGTCCGCGGCGCGCTGCGCCGCTCGCTGCTCGGCGGTGCGGACCCGGGCCACCACGGCGGTCGCGAAACCGAGCAGCCAGCTCCGGCGCCAGGCGCGGGTGCTCCGCGACCAGGCCGGCGGCTCGGCGGCGGACAGGCCCTGCCACATCTGCAGGAGCAGCGAGGTGTAGAGGACGTCGGTGCGCTCGATGTCCGAGGCGAAGCCGAACACGTGAATGCGCGATCCCGGGCCGGTGCGGGGCAGGATCACGCACTGGCAGCGCAGCGCGGCCGCCAGCCCGCACAACAGGTGCGCCTGCACCCTGGCCCAGGGGTTGGCGATGTCGATGATCCGGTCGCCGGGCCGGTCCGTCTCCGGCCGCACCGCCGCAAGCAAGGCGCGGTCGATGCCGTACTTGGCCATCAGCTCGGCTGCCTTGGCCGTCAGCGCCTGCGCCTCCGCCTGGGTCACCCCGTCCGCCTCGGCCTTGACCAGCAGCTTGCGGACCCGGGCAAGCAACGCGTCGGGTGTATCGGGGTTCACCAGTGGAACCCTACCGGGGGAGCCCGACACCACCCTGGACGCCACCCGCGCGTGACCGCGGGCGGCGTCTAGACTCGGCAATATGGCCGTCCAGATGGCGCCCAGCATCCTGAACGCAGACTTCGCCCGGCTCGCCGACGAGGCGGCGGCGGTCGCCGATGTGGCCGACTGGCTGCACGTGGACGTCATGGACTACCACTTCGTGCCGAACCTCACCATCGGGCTGCCGGTCGTCGAGTCGCTGCTCAAGCACACCGTGCTGCCGCTGGACTGCCATCTGATGATCGCCGAGCCGGACCGGTGGGCCGTCGGGTACGCGGAAGCGGGGGCCCGCAACGTCACGGTGCACGCCGAGGCGCTCCATGCCCCGACCCGTACCCTGCGGATGATCCGCGCCGCGGGCGCCCGCGCCGGGCTCGCGATCAACCCCGCCACTCCGGTGGAGCCCTATGAGGACCTGCTGCCCGAATTCGACATGCTGCTGCTGATGACCATCGAGCCCGGATTCGGCGGCCAGGCCTTCCTCGATGTCGTGCTGCCCAAGCTGCGGCGGGCGCGGGCGCTGGTGCAGCGGCACGGCGCGTCGGTGTGGCTCCAGGTGGACGGCGGGGTGGGCGAGGAGACCATCGAGCGGTGCGCGGAGGCCGGGGCCGACGTGTTCGTGGCGGGCACGGCGGTCTACGGGGCCGACAACCCCGCGGCGGCCGTGCAGAGGCTGCGCCAGCACGCGGAACGGGCCACCGCCCGCGCGCCCTGGCAGCAGCACTGATCCAGGCGTCAGGCCGCACAGAAAACAGCGGCCATCCAACACGTGGAGGCTTGTCGATTTCGGGGGCGGCCGCTCGTCGAGGTAGGTGACGGAGCCCTTGACGAAACGGAAGGATGATCACAACCATGGCTGAATACATGATCCTCATCTGCGAGGACGAGAGTGCCTACGCCACCGCCACGCCGGACGTGCTCCAGCAGGTGATGGAGGCGCACAACCGGTTCTCCGAGCAGGTCGCCGAGACCGGCGGCAAGATCATCGAGGGCCGGGCCCTGCAGCCCACGTCGACGGCCACCTCGATCCGCGGAGACGTGGTGACGGACGGCCCGTTCATCGAGACCAAGGAAGCGATCGGCGGCTACTACCTGGTCGAGGCGCGTGACCTCGACCACGCCCTGCAGATCGGCAAGCTGTGCCCGGCACGGTTCGGCGGCGTCGAGGTGCGGCCGATCATGGTGTTCGGCTGAGGTGACCGGATTCCCCCGGCCCGGTGCGGGCGCCGACGCCGGCGCTGGCTCTGGGACGGGCGAGGTATCCGCCGCGGTCGCGGACGCGCACCGTCGCGAGTGGGCCTTCGTGCTCGCCGCGACGGCGCGTGTCGCCGGCGACCTTGACCTGGCCGAGGAGTGCGTACAGGACGCCTACGCCGCCGCACTCACCGCCTGGACGCGGCAGGGCGTGCCGAACAGCCCGGGCGCCTGGCTCACCACCGCGGCGCGCCGCCGCGCGATCGACGCCAAGCGCCGGGACCGGGTGCTGCGCGCCAAGCTGCCGCTGCTCATCGAGCCTGACTCTCCGGTCGCGGCGTCGGCGCCGCCGGGAGACGGCCGGGCGGAGGAGGACGAGGTGATCCCCGACGACAGGCTCCGGCTCATCTTCACCTGCTGCCACCCGGCGCTGGCCAGGGAGGCCCAGGTCGCGCTGACCCTGCGGCTGGTGTGCGGGCTGACCACGGTGGAGATCGCGCAGGCGTTCCTGGTCGCCGAGCCGACCATGGCCGCGCGGGTGACCCGCGCCAAGAAGAAGATCTCCGCCGCCCGGATCGCCTACCGCGTGCCCGCCCCTGCCGAACTGCCCGACCGGCTCGATGCCGTGCTCACCGTCGTGCACCTGCTCTACACCACCGGGCACACCGCCCCCGGGGGGGACAACCTGGTCCGTGCCGACCTGGTCGACCGGGCCATCGGGCTGGCCCGCATGCTGCGCACCCTGATGCCCGACGAGCGGGAGGTGGCCGGCCTGCTCGCCCTCATCCTGCTCACCGACGCCCGCCGGGCCACCCGGGCCGACCCGCAGGGCCGGCTGCTGCTGCTCGAAGAGCAGGACCGGTCCCAGTGGGACCGCATCTTGATCGCCGAAGGCACCGCGCTGCTCCCGTGGGCATTGCGGGGCGGCCGCCCGGGCCGGTTCGTGCTGCAGGCCGCGATCGCCGCGCTGCACGCCGAGGCGCCCAGCTACGCGCAGACCGACTGGCCGCAGATCGTCGCGATCTACGACGTGCTGCTGCAGGTCTGGAGTTCGCCCGTGGTGGCGCTCAACCGCGCCGTCGCGGTGGCCATGGCGCAGGGCCCGGCGGCGGGGCTGGCCCAGCTCGGCGAACTGGAGGCGGGCGGGCGGCTGGACGCCTACCGCTACCTGCCCGCCGCCAAGGCGGACCTGCTGCGCCGCCTGGGCCGGTGGGAGGCGGCGGCACAGGCCTACCGCGACGCGCTGGCCCTGACCGACAACGCCGCCGAGCGCGAGTTCCTCGCCCGGCGCCTCACCGAGGTGACCGCCGCGCATACCTGAGCCGGCCCCGGCCCAGCCCCTATCCTCGAAGCGACCGGTGAGCCTGCGGCCGGGCAAGCCCCGGCGGCCCGCCCCGGCTGGCCGAGCCGCACCTGCAGGCGGGCGCGATCACCGCCATCGCGCTGATGCCCGCGACGGCCTGGCTGACCAGGCTCGTCGCCACCTCGGAGAGCGCCCCGTTCGCGGAGGTCACCCTGGTGGCGCTGGGCGGCTCCAGGCGCCGGCAGGCGGCCAGGTCCACGGCTGTCCTTGTCATCGCGGTGGCCCTGGCCTGCGTGGCGATGCTGTGGGGCCGGGTGGCGGATCCAGCGCCCTACCCCGCGGCCACGGCGATCGCGCTGCTCGGCATGCACCTGGCGGAGGCCTGCGCGGGAGCGGGGATCGGGGTGCTGATCGCCCCGCCGCTGCGGACCAGGGTGGGCACCGCGGTGGTGGCCGTCACCGGGCTGACCGTGGTGTCCCTGGCCGTGCCCTGGCTGCCCCCGCTGAACCCGGTGCTGCAGGCCGCGTTCCACCACCGGGCCCCGGGGCTGCCGTTGCTGCTGCTGGTCACCGGGCAGGCCGCCGCGCTGGGACTGGCCTGTGCCCTGGTGGGCACCTCGCTGGCCCGGGCCAGGCGGCCCGGCTGACCGCCGGTTTCCGGGCGGAATAGCCGTCATGGCACACTGGTTACCGAAGTGACAGCGTGCTCCGGGGTCGGTGAAACTCCGAGCCGGCGGTGACAGTCCGCGACCCGTCCAGGCCACGTGCCTGGCGGCTGACCCGGTGGAATCCCGGGACCGACGGTGAAAGCCCGGATGGGAGGCGCACGCTCTCGGTTTGGCGTTGCGGGCCAGCGCCGGGCCGTGCTGGCGCCTTCGCGCGCACCCCGGAGCCGACGTGAGGACGGCCCGGAGGAGGCGCAGCCGCGTATGTTCACCGGAATCGTGGAAGAACTCGGCGAGGTCATATCCGTCGAGCATCTCGGCGGGACGGCCCGGATCACCGTACGGGGCCCGCAGGTCACCGCCGACGCGCGGCACGGCGACTCCATCGCCGTCAACGGCACCTGCCTCACCGTCACCGGCCTGTCCGGCAGCGAATTCACCGCCGACGTGATGGCGGAGACGCTGCGCCGCACCGGGCTCGGCGACCTGGCCCCCGGCTCGCCGGTCAACCTGGAGCGCTCGCTGCGGGTCGGCGACCGGCTCGGCGGGCACATGGTCCAGGGCCACGTGGACGGCGTGGGCACGGTCACCTCGCGGGTCAGCGGCGAGCGCTGGGACGTGGTCAGGATCACCGTGCCACCCGGCATGGCCCGCTACCTGGTGGAGAAGGGCTCCGTCGCGGTCGACGGCGTCAGTCTCACCGTGTCCGCCCTCGGCGGCGGCCAGGCGGAGCCGCCCTGGTTCGAGGTCAGCCTGATCCCGGCCACGCTGGCGGCGACCACCCTGGGCCGCGTCCAGGCGGGCTCGAGCGTCAACCTGGAAGCCGACGTGATCGGCAAGTACGTGGAGCGGATGCTGTCCGGTCAGCCCGCGGCGGTGCGGTCATGACCGCGGCACAGGCCCCGGGCACCGTCGCGCTCGACAGCGTGGAGCGCGCCATCGCCGACATCGCGGCCGGCCGCGCGGTCGTGGTGGTGGACGACGCGAACCGGGAGAACGAGGGGGACATCGTCTTCGCGGCCGGCAAGGCCACGGCGGAGCTGATGGCGTTCACGATCAGGTACGCCCGCGGGCTCATCTGTGCGCCCATGCTGGGCGAGGACCTGGACCGGCTGCAGGTGCCCCCGATGACCAGTGACAACCAGGAGCACATGGGCACCGCGTTCACGATCAGCGTGGACGCCCGCGACGGCATCACCACCGGCATCTCCGCGGCGGACCGCGCCAGGACCGTGCGGGTGCTCGTCGATTCCGCGACCGAGCCGTATGAGATCGTCCGGCCCGGCCACATCTTCCCGCTGCGGTACGCCGAGGGCGGAGTGCTCCGCCGCGCCGGGCACACCGAGGCCGCGGTGGACCTGGCCAGGCTGGCCGGGCTCACCCCGGCCGGCGTGGTGGCCGAGATCTTCAACGACGACGGCACCATGGCCAGGATGCCCGAACTGCGGGCGTTCGCTGACCGGCACGGCCTGGCGATGATCACGATCGCCCAGCTCATCGAGTACCGGCGGCACTCCGAACAACAGGTCCACCGGGTCGTGGAGACCCGGCTGCCCAACGCGCACGGCGAATGGCGGGCTCTTGGCTACCTGGACTCGGTAGACGGCACCGAGCACATCGCGCTGGTGTACGGGGACCTGGGTGACGGGCAGGACATCCTGGCCCGGCTGCACTCCGAATGCCTGACCGGGGACGTGCTCGGCTCGCGGCGCTGCGACTGCGGCGCGCAACTGGAGGCCGCCATGGCGGCCGTCGCGGCGGAGGGCCGCGGCATCGTCTGCTACCTGCGCGGCCACGAGGGCCGCGGCATCGGCCTGCTCAGCAAGCTGCGCGCCTACCAGTTGCAGGACGGCGGCGCGGACACCGTGGACGCCAACCTGGAACTCGGCCTGCCCGCGGATGCCAGGGACTACTCGATCGGCGCGCAGATGCTCGCCGATGCCGGGGTGCGGTCGGTGCGGCTGCTGACCAACAACCCGGCGAAGGTGGCCGGGATGGCCGCCTGTGGGATCGAGGTGCGCGCCATGGTCTCGCTGCCCGTGGCGCCGACCCCGGAAAGCCTCCGCTACCTCACCGCCAAGCGGGACCGCCTCGGCCACCGGATCGACGGGCTGCCCGAGCCGAACGGCGGCGGCCACGCCGGCCACGTGAGCGGCCTCACGGAGGCACGGTGAGTGGGGAAGGACGCCCCAAGGCCGGCGTTGTGGACGCGGCCGGGCTGAGCCTGGCCATCGTGGCGACCCGCTGGCACGCCGAGATCACCGATAGCCTGGTGCGCCGGTCCTGCGCCGCGGCGCGGGCCTGCGGCGTCGGCGAGCCACTGGTGGTGCGGGTCGCCGGTGCGGTGGAACTGCCGGTGGTCGCGGCGGAACTCGCCGCCCGGCACGACGCCGTGGCCTGCCTCGGCGCGGTGATCCGCGGCGGGACCCCGCACTTCGAGTACGTCTGTGACGCGGTGACGGCCGGGCTGACCAGGGTCGCGCTTGACGCGCGAACCCCGGTAGGCAACGGGGTGCTGACCTGTGACACCCTGGAGCAGGCCCGTGACAGGTGCGGGCTGGACGGCAGCCATGAGGACAAGGGCTGGGAGGCGGTCGTGGCGGCACTCGACACCGCGCTGGTGCTGCGCTCCTTGCGATGAGAGGCTGATTCCCCTTGCTTTCCCTCGTCCTGCCCAAGGGCTCGCTGGAGCGGGCCACCCTCGATCTTTTCGACGCCGCGGACCTGACTGTCCGCCGGTCCTCCGACCGCGACTACCACGCGGCCATCGACGACCCACGCGTTGACCGGGTGCGCTTCCTGCGGCCGCAGGAGATCCCGTCCTATCTCGAGCGCGGGCTGTTCGACCTGGGCATCACCGGCCGGGACTGGATCGCCGAGACCGGCGCTGACCTGGTCTCGCTCGGCGAGCTGAAGTACTCCAAGGTCACCACCAACCCGGTGCGGGTGGTGCTCGCGGTGCCCGACGCCGCGCCCTGGCGGTCGGTCGCCGACCTCCCCGAGGGCATCCGGATCTCCACCGAGCTTCCGGCGCTGACCAGCAAGTACCTGGAGGAGCACGGGGTCAAGGCCATGGTCGTGCCCTCCTACGGGGCCACCGAGGCCAAGGTCCCCGACATCGTGGACGCGATCGTGGACCTCACCGAGACCGGGTCCTCGCTGCGCCGCAACGGCCTGCGCATCCTGGACACGCTGCTGACCAGCTACACCGAGCTGGTGGCCAACGTCGCTGCCTACGGCGACGCGGACAAGCGCGCCGCGATGGAGGACATCGCGCTGCTGCTGCGCGGCGCCATCGAGGCGCGGGGCAACGTGCTGCTCAAGCTGAACGTGCCCGCGGCCGACCTGGCCGCGGTGACGGCGATGCTGCCGGCGCTGTCCTCGCCGACCATCACCACGCTGGCGCGCGGCGACATGAACGCGGTGGAGACCGTGGTGCCGAAACGGAGCGTGAACACGCTGATCCCGGCGCTCAAGGCTGCCGGAGCACGCGACATCCTCGAGATCCCCATCTCCAAGATCGTCGGCTAGCCACGGTACGACGTACTGTTGGAGACAAGGGTGCCGGGACCTCCCGGCATATTCGCTGGCCGGAACCTGTTAGGACCAGCAGGCGAAAGTTTCGTGGAGGGATGGGCCGTGCGCGACATCCTTGGCCAGATCGAGAAGTGGTGGGACGCCGGGGAGACGTTCGGCCTGGCCACGGTGGTGCGGACGTTCCACAGCGCACCACGGGAGCCGGGCGCCGCGCTGGCCGTGTCGGCGGGCGGGGAAGTCATCGGCAGCGTGTCCGGCGGCTGCGTCGAGGGCGCGGTATATGAGCTTGCCCAGCAGGTGCTGCAGACCGGGGAGCCGGTGCTGCAGCGTTATGGGGTCAGCGACGACACCGCGCTGTCGGTGGGCCTCACCTGCGGCGGCATCATCGACATCTTCGTCGAACCGGTCAGCAAGGAGCGCTACCCGCAACTCGGTGAGGTGGCCGCCGCGATCACGGCGGGCCGGCCGGTCGCCGTGGCCACCGTGATCTCCGGGCCCGGGCAGACCGGGGCGCGGCGGGTCATCTCCGGTGACGCGCAGGACGGGACGCTGGCCGCCGGGGACCGGCTCGACGAGGCCGTGGACGACGACGCGCGCGGGATGCTCGCCCAGGGCCTGACCGCCGTGCGCCACTACGGCGAGCACGGCGAGCGCCGCCTGGACGAGCTGTCGGTGTTCGTCCAGTCGTTCGCGCCGCCGCCGCGGATGCTGGTCTTCGGCGCGATCGACTTCGCGGCGGCCGTCGCGCGGGCCGGGAAGTTCCTCGGCTACCACGTCACCGTGTGCGACGCCCGGCCGGTGTTCGCGACCCGCGCCAGGTTCCCCGACGCGGACGAGGTCGTCGTGCAGTGGCCGCACCGCTACCTGGCGAGCACTCCGGTGGACGAGCGCACGGTGATCTGTGTCCTCACCCACGACCCCAAGTTCGACGTGCCGGTGCTCGACGTCGCGCTGCGCACCCCGGCCGGTTACATCGGGGCCATGGGCAGCAGGCGGACCCACGAGGACAGGCTCGCCCGGCTGCGTGAGGCCGGGCTCAGCGAGGCGGAACTGGAACGGCTCCGGTCCCCGATCGGGCTGGACCTCGGCGCCCGGACCCCGGAGGAGACCGCGGTCTCGGTGGCGGCCGAGCTGATCCAGCTCCGCTGGGGCGGATCCGGCCGCCCGCTCACCGACACCGCCGGCCGGATCCACGGCGGCTGACCGGCCGGCCCGGGGTGGCTCCAAGGGTGGCGGGCGTGCTGCTCGCGGCGGGCGAGGGAAAGCGGCTGGGCACGCCCAAGGCACTGGTCGAACTGGGCGGCCGCCGGCTCGTCGACCGGGGGGCCGACCTGCTCCGCGAGGGCGGCACCGCCCCGGTCCTCGTGGTGACCGGCGCGGTGCCCGTCACCGTGCCCGGCGTCACCGCCGTGCCGAACCCGCACTGGCGCACCGGCATGGGTTCCTCGCTGGCGGCCGGGCTGCGTGCCCTGCCCGGTGACTGCGGCGCCGCGGTGATCGCCCTGGTGGACCAGCCGCTGATCGGCCCGGAGGTGGTCCGGCGGCTGCTGGCCGCGTACCGGGCGGGTGCGGAGCTTGCGGTGGCCGCTTACGACGGCCGGGCCCGCAACCCGGTGCTGCTGGCCCGCGGGCACTGGGCCGGGGTGCTCGCGGCGGCCGAGGGTGATGCCGGGGCGCGGCCCTACCTGCGCGCCCATCCCGGCCTCGTGACGCAGGTCGAATGCTCGGACATCGCCAGCCCGGACGACGTGGACACCCTGGAAGACCTGGCCAGGGTCGGCGCCCTGCTGGCTGGGCCCGCCCAGACCTTCGGCTAGCTAGCCGGCCGCGCCGATGGCCTGGATCCCCCAGCGGTGCGTGACGGTCTGGCCGGGCTCGAGGGTGAGCAGGTCGGTGCCGGTGACGAACGCGTTCGGCGGGCAGGTCATCGGCTCGATCGCCACCGCACGGCGGCGGCGCTCCGGGCCGAGCGTGTCCCCGGTGAACACCTGCAGCCATCCGTAGCCCGGGCCGGCCCACAGCGCGGTCCCGGCTCCGTCGCTGGTCAGCCGCGCCCAGGCCAGGCCGGCTTCGTCGCGCTCCAGCCCGGTGAAGGCGTGGTCAAGGGTCACCGTCCCGATCTCACGTGCGGCGCGGAAGTCGAACTGCGTCCCGGCCACGTCGCTGGGCGGGCCGGACGGGATGCCGCGCTGGTCCGCGGGCAGCCACTGGCTGACCGGCAGGGTGAGCTCGCATCCGTCCACGGCCGGCGCACCGGCGGTCAGATACGGGTGTGAGCCGGTGCCGTACGGGGCGGGCCTGCTGCCCGCGTTGTGCGCGGTCACGCTGGCCATCAGGCCGGAGTCGCCGCTGAGCTGGTATTCCACCGTCAGGTCAAGGCGGAACGGGTAGCCGGTGCGGCCGAGCAGGGCCAGGTGCAGCACCACCGCATGTGGGTCGTGCCGCGCCAGCGACCAGGACGACCACCGGGTCAGGCCGTGGATGGCGTTCCCGGCGGCGGGCTCGCTCAGGTCCAGCTGGTACTCGGTGCCCGCCAGCCGGTAATGGCCGCCGTCGATCCGGTTCGGCCAGGGCAGCAAGAGCTGGCCGGCCCCCCCGGGCGGAAGCTCGTCGGCGTCGTAGGCGGTGACCAGCGGCCGGTCACGATGCAGCAGCGCACGCAGGCCTGCACCCAGTTCGGTGACAACGGCCAGATAGTCGCCCCCGGTGATCTCGTACTGTGCTCCGGTCAGTGCGGCAAGCGTCATGACAGACATTGTCGCTGTCGGAGCGGGGTTTTTCGCGGGGTACGGCGCAGTGCCGGCGGGGCTGCTTGGGGAGCGGGGGGACCGTCAGCCCCGCCGGCAATTGCACGATAGCCGTACCGGGGAGGAATGCGCGCCAAGTTCATCAACGACGCTGGTGAAACGGGCTGGCTCGAACGGCCGCGCGGACTAGCTTTGGGCGGGGCGGCGGGGTCGAGGCCAGCAGAGCGCGGGGCGGCGGGGTCGAGGCCAGCAGAGCGCGGGGCGGCGGGGTCAGAGCTAGCTGAGCTCGTGCCGGGAACCCGCGGGCGCAACCGCGGGCAGCAGGGCACCGTTACGGACCGCCTCCGCGGCGAGGACGCCGAACAGGTAGAAGTAGGCGGCCTCCTCGTCGGGGAACGAGCGGGCCTCGTGCCGGGCGCCGTCCATCGCCATGAAAACCTCGAACCCGTCGGGGCCCCGCATCAGGCACAACGCGCCCTCGGTCTCGGTTTCCAGCGCGTACGCCGTCCGGGGTATCGCCGCCAGGTCCGCTAGCTCGCAGAAGATGTCCCTGGTCTGGACCCGCTGGCGCCGGGCGGCCCGGCCGCCTCCGTCCGGGACGGGCTCGCGCCTGGGTGCGGGCGTGGCGGCCGCGGGGGGCAGCAACGGGTCCGGGCCAAGGTCGGGGACCGGGCCCATGGTCAGGCCCGGGCCTGGGTGGTACGGGTAGCTCGACTGCGCGGCGGCCGGGCCGGCCGGCACGGCAAGCCGGAGCGGTTTCTCGATCCGCTCCTCGATCAGCCCGGTGACCTCCTCGCGCGGAGTGAGCAGTTCGAACACGCCCCGGTCCACCTGCCAGTACCCCAGGCTGGCCGCCAGGCCGGCGTCCGCGCCCAGGTAGGCGATGTGCAGCCGGTCACCCAGGTCGTCCAGGACCATGCAGGGCTCGTTGCGGAACGTGCCCACCGGCCGGGATTCCCAGAGCGCATCGACCTCGGCGCGGATGACCCGCTTGCGCCAGTGCCCGGTGGCCGGCTCGAAGCCGAGTTCCTCCGGCGGCGGGCAGGCCGCGTACAGCACCACGTCGGCCCCGGACGGGCCCACCCCCGCCTCGTAAGGCACGCCGCGGTAGGTCGCCATCAGCCGGTATCTCATGTCTCAGGCCTCCCTCAGGGTCGCAGCCACACTTGCCCGTCGTACCGGCCGATGAATTCCTCGGCACCGAACGTGACCCGGCTCATCTCCGCCCCGACGGGGATGGGCACGGGCAGCGTGTAGAACTCGGGAATGGCGCTGACCGGGCTCCCGGCCGTGGCGCGGGGCCCGGCCACCAGCGAGGCCGACATGTCCAGCGCGATCCAGCGCAGTACGAACAGCTCGGGCATGTCGGCAGAGAACTCGGAGCCCTCATAGCCCAGGGCCAGGGCCTGGTAGTAGTCGGCCGGTGTCCGGAACGTACAGTCGCTGACCCGGTACACATAGCCGGCGATCACCGACCGCTGCCCCGTCAGGTAAGGCTCGACGAGGCGCGGGGGGATGACCTTCACCATGGGGGTGCCAGGTTCGATCGATCTCGTCGGCAGCTCAGCCTGAATCACACGGTCCTCTGGGGCGGTGGATTGACCTGCGATGCAGTTCCAAAGACTCTCATATGGGAATTTACGCCTCAACCTGCTTGGCCGTAGCTGTATTCAGAGCGAGGAAAGAGCAGGCCAGCGCGCCGGGTGGGGCGCGCGGCGCGCCCGCCTGGGCGTCCGGCAGGCCGGCCGGGGCGGCTAGGGTGAAGCCGTGGCTGGGCGAAGGCTTGCCGGACCGCGTTTCCCCGATGACGACGGCTCGGCCGGACCACAGGTGACGGCGGCACTGGCCGCCTACGCCGCGGGCCAGGGCAGCGAGCACGCGGTGCTGGCGGCGCTGGACTCCGCCCGCCTGATGGTTCCCGTGGTGGCCGTGCTCGCCGCCGAGGACGCCCCCGGGCCCGGCGGGCTGCGCCGGGAGAAGTCCAGCGAGATGGCCCTCCCCACGGTGATCGGCAGCGACGGCCGTGCCGCCCTGCCCGCGTTCACCAGTGCGGCGTCGCTGGCCCGGTGGCGGCCCGGGGCGCGGCCGGTGCCGGTGCCCGCGGCCCAGGTGTGGCAGTCCGGCGCCAAGGACGCGAGCGCGGTGGTCATCGACATCGCCGGGCCCGTGCCGTTCGCCGTGGACGGCGCCCGGCTGGCCGCGCTGGCGCAGGGCCGGGCGGCCCCGCTGCCGCACGAGGACCCGGACGTGATGGCGCTGGCCCACGAGGCGCTGCTCGCCGAGCAGGCCATCGGCGGGTACCGGCTGCTGCCAGGGGAGGACGGAACCGACCTGACCCTGCTGCTCATTCCGGTGCCCGGCCACGGCCAGGAGGAGGTGCGGGACGCCGCCCAGCGAGCGGCCGAGCGGCTGATGGGCGGCGCGGGCAACCAGGTGCGGCGCGGCCTCCAGATCGCGATCGCCGAACTGGCGCCCGGCGCGGGCGGCGCTGCGGTGTGATCATCTTCGGCCGCTTCGTGGGAGGATCGGCAGCATGCTTCGCTGGCTGACCGCGGGAGAATCGCACGGGCGGGCGCTCGTCGCGATCTGCGAGGGCCTGCCCGCGGGCGTCGAGGTCAGCACCGCCGACGTGGCCGCGGCCCTGGCCCGCCGCAGGGCCGGGTACGGCCGCGGCGCACGGATGAAGTTCGAGCAGGACGAGGCGGAGATCACCGGCGGTGTGCGGCACGGCGTGACGCTCGGCAGCCCGGTGGCGATCCGCATCGGCAACACCGAATGGCCCAAATGGGACACGGTGATGGCGCCCGACCCGGTGCCCGCCGGGGTGCTGGACGACGTGGCCAGGGCGGCGCCGCTGACCCGGCCACGCCCCGGTCACGCGGACCTGGCCGG